>TARA_R110002167_G_scaffold23131_2_pt1 | contig 23947 bp, 21 predicted proteins | sample TARA_R110002167 | Tara Oceans TARA_R110002167 (sample SAMEA4398238) | marine metagenome | biome: Polar Biome; feature: [MES] marine water layer (ENVO:01000295) within the mesopelagic zone...; material: water (ENVO:00002006), including particulate matter (ENVO:01000060) such as......
AGTTGAAACCGACCTACAGGATACCGTGGTCGGTTTTGCCAGGACGGCAGCGATCTAATCGTTGCCGCGAAGCGCCCCATCCACCCGCTGGGGAAATGCATCGACACTACGGCGCTGTTGGCTTACATCATCACCTCGAAATATGCAGATGGGCTGCCGCTGTACCGCCTGGAGCAAATGCTAAAACGCTTGGGGCACGATGTCGGGCGAACCAGCATGGCACATTGGGTTATCCGCCTTGATGATGTCTTCAAACCACTGATCAATCTGATCCGCGAGGTGCAGAATGGCAGCAGGTACCTGCAAGCGGATGAGTCACGGATCCAGGTCCTGAAAGAGGCCGGCAAAACCGCCCAGTCAGAGCCTTGAGGCTGCGTGCAGGTATCGCAGAACACTAAAACAACGGCCATCGTTACTGACTCTACTACTGCTCCAGTTCATGCAGAATTTTCATGGAGCGCTTGGCTGCCAACATTCCGCACACTATTTCTAGTAGATACTCCTGCGGTTTCATTTAGTAGTTATGTATTACAGCTCCATCGACAAGAAAAGCGGGCTCTAGGGGATACCGATCAGGGCTTTAACTAACTCCCCAGACGATACATGCATGCCACTTAACCTTGCTCACACAGATGGCAAGCTTAGTCCCTTATCTGGATCAAATACCATCCCCTTCAGATGGCTGACAAACCAGGTTAATCCTTTGCCCTTGTTGGTGTTACGCCAGGCCACAGAGATTGACTGTGGCGGACGCGATTCTTCCAGCTGAATCAATCGCAGCCTGCCGTCATCCAGCTCTGTTTCAATGCGATGGCGTGGAAGATATCCGACCCCCAACCCACGGCACTGCGCTGCGATCTTGTGCTCAATGGATGGCACCACAATCCGTGAACGACCATCCAGCAGGCCCGCTGACCGTACCGGCAGATAACGTGAACTATCGGCAACGATGATAGTGGGATGATTTTGAATGGCTGACAGGGGCAACGGCTGTGGCAACGCAGTCAGAGGGTGGTTGGCCGCTACCACAAATTCAAACACCACCTGGCCCAACGCATGGATGCCAAACCCTTGGCTGGGGGGTTCCCCCTCAGCACCGATAACGATATCACAGCGCTCCGCGTTCAACGCATCCCAGGAACCACCCAAGACCTCTTCGATCAGCCGCACTTCTGTTCGGGGTTGAATCGCCTGAAAAGCTTCGATCAGATCGTAGATCGGCCCGCAGTCCAACACCGTATCCACACCGATACGCAGCTCCACCTCCCAGCCGTCTGCCGCCTGTTTGACCAGAGCGGTCAGCTCTTCGGTTGCCATCAAAATCTGTCGCCCCTGTTCCAACATCAGGCGTCCAACCGGGGTGAGTTCCGCCTTACGCCGACTACGGTCAAACAGGGTAACCCCCAGATCCGCTTCCAACTTGTTGATGGTGTATGAAATGGCGGAAGGAACACGAAACAACTCATCGGCCGCTGCAGCGAAGCTACGACGGCGATCGATCGCATCCAGGGTTCGCAAGGCATCCAGGGTAAGGGGTGAAAACATAGTTCAAATATTTTGACCTTTGAGATCAAAACTCTCCGTTATTTTTTATCAGTTTACTTTTTTATAGTACTTACATCGATCAGCAACACTGACTTTATAGAGGAACACAGTCATGAAAAGCAATCTTATCAATCTTGTACTTTCCAGCGACAACAGTCTGACAGGCCTCGCGCTGCGTATCCCAGCGGGCATTACCTTCGCTGCTCACGGTGCTCAAAAACTCTTTGGTGCCTTCGGCGGCTACGGACTGGAGGGTACCGGCCAATGGATGGCCTCCATCGGCCTGGAACCTGGTTACCTGATGGCTCTGGCCGCTGGCAGTGCTGAGTTCATCGGCGGTATCGCCCTGCTGCTTGGCTTGCTGGTACGCCCTGCCGCAGTGGTGCTGGCCTTCACCATGCTGGTGGCGATCTTCACGGTGCACATCGCGAACGGATTGTTCATGAGCAACAACGGTTACGAGTTTGGCCTGTCTCTGGTGGCTATCTCGGTGGCTCTAGCGTTAAACGGTGCAGGCGCGTTTTCGGTCGACAGTCTGTTGACTCGCAATCGGAGTGCCGTACCCGGTAGCTCGCTTAACCACAGCCGAACTCCTGCCTAAAACCCAGTACACGGGAGGGCGCCCCCTCCCCGAATTCAAAGGTAACACTATGATCACTTTGCGACGCAGTCATGAACGAGGACAAGGTCAATTTGATTGGCTGAATACCAAACATAGTTTCTCCTTCGCCAATTACTACGATCCGCGTTACATGGGCGTTTCTGCCTTGCGCGTTATCAACGACGACTGGGTCAAACCGGGGACTGGCTTCGAAACGCATCCACACCAAGATATGGAGATTATCAGCTACATCCTTGAGGGCAGTATCGAGCATCAGGACACCCTGAACTTTCATACCACATTGAAAGCAGGCGAAGTCCAGGTGATGAGCGCGGGTAGTGGCATTCTTCACAGCGAGTTCAACCCGTCTGACTCCCAAGCACTGAATTTTCTGCAGATCTGGATTGAGCCCAACAAAAAAGGCGTGACGCCTCGCTACGCCCAAAAGGATTACTCCGAAGCGAAGGGTATCACCCTGATCGTCTCCTCCGACGGTCGCAACGGCTCTTTGCCAATTCACCAGCAAGCGAGCCTTTACAAGATCAGTCTCGTCAGCCAGGCAACGACCTTTACCACATTCAAAGAGCGTACCTACTACCTGCACATTGCACGGGGGGCACTGGATGTTAACGGCATCCGTTTGGAGGCCGGTGACGGAGCGACCATCGATCATGAACCCATTCTCAACATCGAAGCACTTGACCAGGCAGAAGGCTTGCTGTTCGAGCTGCCCTGAACTTAATTGACGGCGTATTAGAGGATAAAATAATGGGCCTGTTAATCGAAGGCCAGTGGGTTGACCGCTGGTACGATACCCAATCAACCCACGGACGTTTTGAGCGTAGCGAATCCCTGTTTCGCAACTGGATCACTGCCGACGGTAGTGCCGGTCCCACCGGCAGCGGAGGCTTTAAGGCAGAGCCAGGGCGCTACCATCTTTATGTCTCACTGGCCTGCCCCTGGGCACACCGCACCCTGATCTTTCGGTCCCTAAAAGGACTCGATTCTATGATCAGCGTATCGGTAGTCCACCCGCTGATGGCCTACCAAGGTTGGAGTTTTGAGCTGGGTCAAGGTGCTACTGGCGACAGCTTGTATCAAACCCACTACCTGCATGAGATATACAACAAGGCCAGCCCAGCTTACACCGGGCGGGTCACCGTCCCGGTCCTCTGGGACAAAAAGCGTAGCTGCATCGTCAGCAACGAGTCGGCGGACATCGTCCGCATGTTCAACAACGCGTTCGACCCTCTAGGGGCCGCACCGGGCGACTTCTACCCCGAGGATCTGCACGCAGAAATCGACGACCTCAACGAACTGATCTACGACACCGTCAATAACGGCGTCTACAAGGCAGGATTTGCCTCCACTCAGGACGCTTACGAGCAGGCGGTTTACCCGCTGTTCCAAACCCTGGAGCTGCTGGAGGTGCGCCTTGAAGATCAGCGTTACCTCCTAGGCAATCGCATCACCGAAGCGGACTGGCGCCTATTCACCACCCTGATTCGGTTTGATGCGGTCTATCACGGTCATTTCAAATGCAATTTGAAACGAATCATAGACTACCCCCATCTTTGGGACTATGTCCGAGAGTTATACCAGTGGCCCGGCATCGCCGACAGCGTCGATTTGGAACAGATCAAAGCGCATTACTACCGCAGTCACACCACCATCAACCCAAGCGGCGTGGTTCCTGTTGGGACTGTATTTGAGCTGAATTCCGCTCACGACCGAAGCCATTTATCCGGCCGTGTCTCTCAGCAACAAGGAGGTGATTAACCCAACAATTTCAACAATCAATTCTGGAACAAAATGATGCTGAAAACTCTATTTAACAACCTGTATGGAATCAAAAAAATGAATAAACCTACTCTATTAATTATCGGTGCAGCCGGAAACAATGGTGTTGCGACAATTAAAGCCCTGATGAAAAAGCACCCGGACGCGTTTGCCATCCGAGCCGGTGTCCGGTCCGAAGCCAAAGCGAAAGAACTCAAGGTGCAGTTCCCGGAAATAGAAACAGCTATCCTCGATCTGGACAAGCCGGATACCCTACCCGCAGCCTATCAGGGCGTACAAAAACTGTTTCTGATCATTGGCAACGTAGAAAACCGCGAAGAACATGCAAAGAACGCCATCGATGCGGCAGTCGTCTCCGGCACGGTCAAGGACGTATTGTTTTACTCGGTGGTTGGTGCCGAATATGAGTCGATCCTGTTCGGTAAGCAGTTCCGCGCCGGGGAGAAGTACCTCGAAGCGTCAGGCCTCAACTGGACCCACCTGCGCACCATATTCTTCCAAGAAAACTTTGCTGGCTGGGCGGATGGGATCAAGCAGGGCGCACTTTATTTCGGTATCCGCGATGGCCAGTTCGCCCCGCTCAACATAGCCGACATCGGTGAGATTGCCGCCAGCGTCCTCAGCACCGACGGGCATGCAGGCAAGGCCTACAACATCACGGGGCCGGAGCTGCATTCCGGTAATGACATGGCAAAGATTTTCAGCGAAGTAACCGGCAAGCCAGTGGCCTATGTCTCCCCCGATGAAGCAACCACGCTGAGCTCCCTGCTCGATTCCGGTTGGCCGGAATGGCAAGCCAAAGGGATGCTGGAGTTATTCGAACTCTTCGCCTCAAACCAGGCCGCTTTTATTTCTCCCGATGGCGAGCAGTTGCTGGGCAGGCCCATGACGACCTTGATGGATTACGCGCAATTTAACCGTGCTCTATTCACCTAACTGCTGTTAAGGATCAGCGCCCGGCGAGGTGTTCCAACCTCCAGCATCACAAAATCGGGCGCTTTTTTATATGGGGTGGATCGCAGAGCGCTACGCGAAAAAGCCCCTTGCTGATGAGGAAACCTACCGAAAAAACTGGCGATCACACAGCAGCATTTACGTCCAGACATGACGGTGCTTGAATTCAGCTGTGGAACGGGGTTGACCGCTGCTGTCCTTGCACCACAGGTCAAGGCGTACCAGGCCACCGAACGTCAAGGTCTTTACCTGGCAAGAGCTGGAATCCAGTTTCGCTAACGCAGGATACAGTATCGATTTCCGGCTAGAGCAAAATGACAACAGCACCTGCTTTCTGATCGCTAGGAAACCAAGTATGACATCCATCACGACTAGCTCACCGAATCACTCCGCTTGATGCCGAAATTAGATAACCGATAGGACAGCGTTGAGGGTTTGATGCCGAGCAACTCTGCCGCGCCGTCAACGCCTGATACTTTCCAGTTGGCGTGACGCATGGCTTTGATCAGGTTGGCACGCTCGAGGGTGCGCATTTCGGTCTCGGTCAGAAAGTGAGCGCCTACCTGGGGTTCTTGCGGAGCTTGGTTGGGCAGCGCCATGCTGCCGGGCAGCGCCAGATCCAGCCGCAGGTTGCTCCCTTGGGTAAGAATTACCGCTCGCTCGATGACGTTTTTCAACTCCCGAATGTTACCCGGCCAAGGGTGATTGAGTAGTCGTTCAGACTGCTGGCGAGTTAATTTTGGCAATTCACGCCCTAACTGCTGACAGTTTTTCTGCAAGAAATACCGAGCCAAAGGGATGATATCGGCTTGCCGTTCTCTTAGTGCCGGCACCTCGATGGGAAACACGCTAAGACGGTAATAGAGATCTTCACGAAAGTTACCTTTTTTCACCTCCTCGGCGAGGTCGCGATTGGTGGCGGCCACGATACGCACATCTACCGTGACGGTTTTTTCGTCGCCCACCCGCTCAAACTCATGCTCCTGCAACGCCCGCAACAGCTTGCCCTGAAGATCGAGCGGAATCTCCCCCACTTCGTCGAGGAACAGGGTGCCGTTGTTGGCCAGCTGCATACGGCCAACGCGGTCCCTGTGTGCCCCGGTAAAGGCCCCGCGCACATGCCCAAAGAATTCACTTTCAAACAACTCCTTGGGAATGGATGCGCAATTGACCTTTACCAGCGGATGTTCCGCGCGACTGCTGTGAGCATGAATAGCGCGGGCGATCGACTCTTTACCCGCGCCGGACTCCCCCAACACCAGCACGCTGGTAGGGGTATAGGCCACCGCTTCGATCTGTGCCAGGGTACGTTTCAGCGCGGGACTCTCACCGATGATCTCTCCAAAATTTACCGTAAGGTTGATTTCATCGCGCAGATAATCGCGTTCTTGCTCCAGCTGTTCCTTAAGATTGGATATCTCCTGATAAGCCCGCTGTCGCTGGAATTCCATCTCTTTGCGCGATGAGATATCCCGAAACACCACCACTGCGCCTTTGAGTGCACCGTCCTCCCAGATCGGTGTACTGGTGTACTCCACCGGCACACAACTACCGTCGGCACGCCAGAACACTTCGTTGTCGACCCGGTGTACCTCACCGTCTTTCAGTGCAGCGTAGATCGGGCACTCCTCACGGGGGTAGTGGGAACCGTCGGCATGGGAGTGATGATGGACAGCGTGCAACGGTTTACCTAGCACGTCTTCATATCGCCAACCCAAAATCTCGTTAGCTGCCGAGTTCACAAAGGTGGTTTTTCCCTCGCAATCCAAGCCGTAGATCCCCTCGCCTGCAGCATCCAGTATCAACTGATGGGTGGTTAATAGCCGCCGTAACTCGTCGGCGGTCATATCGCAATCGGCAAGAGCAGGCGTATCTTGTTTCATGGCTAAATTCTCAATATTTTGGGAATAGCTTAGCAGTTTTTTGTGATTCACAGTTTATTCAAATGCCACTACAATGATAAGTACTTATTTTTAAACGTATAATATACTTGGCACGGATTCTGTAGTAACCCAAACAGATAGTCCGAAAGGATCGTCTGAAAAAATAGTCAGAAAAGATAGCCTGGAGAGATCACTACAACCACAACGAATAGGAAACACCATCATGTCAACCATCAAACTCTACCGCCACCCCCTGTCTGGCCACGCCCACCGTGTCGAGGTCATGCTCTCGCTCTTGGGTATCAACGCCGAGATCATCGATGTCGACCTGATGAAGGGTGAGCAGAAAACGTCGGATTTTTTGCAGAAAAATCCCCTTGGTCAGGTGCCGGTGCTGGAAGACGGTGATATCACCCTGTCCGATTCCAACGCCATCATTGTTTACCTGGCCAGTAAATACGATCCGAGTCGCAGCTGGCTGCCCACGGCCCCGGAGCAAGCCGCCATCGTTCAAGGCTACCTGACGGTCGCTGCTGGTGCCCTCGCCTTCGGTCCTGCGAGTGCGCGCCTGGTTACCCTGTTTGGCGCTGGCCTAGACCCTGACAACGCCATCGCCATTGCACACAACCTGTTACAGCGCCTCGATAACGACCTGTCATCACGGCAGTGGCTTGCCGGCAACCAACCGACCCTGGCCGATGTTGCCAACTACGCTTATATAGCCCGCGCGCCAGAAGGCAATGTCTCGCTAGACGATTACACGCATGTTCGCGCCTGGCTACAGCGCTTTGAAAGTTTGCCCGGTTTTGTGCCGATGCAATCAACCGCAGTTGGTCTGGCCGCCTGACACTCGATTCTTTAAGTCAGCAGGTTAATTGATCAGGTTTCCCGGCGGTCCTTATAGACCAAGCGTCGCCGGGCTTTTTCCCTCACCCATTAGGTAACTGGTCATGAACACACCTCCCTATATACACGCCCTCTCCCCCTTTCACCGCGGTGAGCAGGACATTCAATCACGCGTCGGCGTACGTGAAAAAATGGAGCGTTTTGGCAGGCAGATTATTCGTGACCATATGCCGGACCAACATCGGTCTTTTTACCAACAACTGCCCTTCGTTTTTGTCGGCCACGCCGATAAAGAGGGCTGGCCCTGGGCCTCTATTCTGGTTAGCGAACCGGGTTTTATGCACGCCAACACTCCGAAAGAGCTGCAGTTGCACGCTACCCCGGTGGCCGGTGATCCACTGGCCCAATCATTACAAACGGGTACCCGCTTGGGCTTGTTGGGCATCGAGTTACCTACTCGACGCCGCAACCGGTTGACGGGCAAAGTAACCCAAGTGTCAGCTAGTAGCTTTAAGCTAAGCGTGGATCAAAGCTTCGGTAATTGCCCCCAGTATATTCAAACCCGAAAGTTGAAGGTGGATAGCTCCCCATCCATGCAGGCACCACAAATTGAAGCCCTGGATCTCTTCGATGAGCAGGCGATCCAGTTGATTCAAAACAGCGATACCTTCTTTGTCGCCAGTGCGACATCTGGCTTTGTCGCCAGCGCGACAGCAGACAGCGGGAAGGAAGGTACCAAGCGCAAAAGGGGCAATGACAGTAGCGAGGCCAGTGAGGGTGCAGACGTGTCACACCGCGGCGGCCTGCCCGGTTTTGTCCGTGTTGATGACAACAAGACGCTGACCATCCCCGATTACCTGGGGAATTTTCACTTCAACACCCTGGGTAATTTTCAGGAAAACCCTCGAGCCGGTCTGTTGTTTATCGACTTCGATAGCGGTGATCTGCTGACCCTGACCGGCACCACCGAAATACTCTGGGATGCACCCCAAACCCAATATTTTGATGGCGCGGAACGGCTGTGGCGATTCCACATCCAGCGCGGCCTGCGGATCAAAAATGCCCTCAACCTGAAATGGTCCTTTGACCAGTATTCACCCAATTTGAAACTGACCGGGACCTGGGAAAAGGCCGCCGCCAACCAACGGGCCGAGGCCAACAGCCAACGCTGGCTGGCTTACGAGGTGGTCAAAATTGTCGATGAGAATTCAGATACAAACGCTGCCATCCGTTCCTTCTACCTGCAACCCAAGGCAGAACACCACTCCCGCCACAAAGCGGGACAGTTTTTGACCGTCCGGGCACAGATTGATGGTCACGAAGTGATCCGCACCTACACCCTCTCCAGCGCCCCAGGCGACCCCTGGCTGCGACTCAGCATAAAGCGGGAAACCCATCAGAACGACGCCCATCCCGCTGGCGTATTTTCTAACTTCGTCCACGACACCCTGGCCGTTGGCGACTTGATCGACGCTCGGGCGCCAGCCGGTAGCTTTACCCTGGACACCGACAGCGCTCGGCCGGCGGTGCTGATCTCCGCCGGCGTCGGCATCACACCGATGGTGGCGATGGCCCGTCACGCCCTCCAGGAAGAGTTACGTACCCGCTCGCCCCGTAATCTCACCTTCATCAGTGCGGCCCGCACGCACCAGCAACGCGCATTCTTTGACGAACTCAAGACGCTATGCGAGGCATCAAGCGGCGGTGTGCGTGCCTTCTGGGCGCTAAGCCAGGCCGACGACAGTCTTAAGCTTGGCGTGGATTTTAACCATCACGGACGGATTTCCAAAGAGTTGCTACAGGCCGTGTTGCCTATCGATGATTACGATTTTTATCTCTGCGGACCCGCAGATTTTATGCAGGCTATCTACGACCTGCTACAGGGCTTTGGAGTCGCCGATCATCGCATCGCCGCTGAAGCCTTTGGGCCTGCGACCCTGGTTCGCCAGGAAGACCGGTCAACCGCCACAGTGGCCCCCGCCGCCATCGCCGACAGTGCGGTGGTGACCTTTAGCAACTCTGACCAACAAACGTTGGTCGAACAGGCTTGGAGCAAAGCCGACGGTAACCTGCTGGATTTTGCCGAAGCCCACGGATTAACGCCGGACTACGGCTGCAGAAGCGGCCAGTGCGGCAGCTGCAAAGCGACGCTGGTATCGGGTCGGGTCAGCTACCCGACTGCGGTGAGCACGCCCCTCAATGACGGTGAAGTGCTGCTCTGTTGTGCACAACCTGCGCCCGTAGAAAACGACGAAATGGCGCAGATCACCATCGCCCTACCGACCTCATAGTCGCGTGGCAGCCTATCGCTCGGGTTAACGCAGCCCGTCACTACGATGGTAAACGCTAGATAAATTCTCTCATTATGCGGGGTTGTCTGACCCGCCTAATTGAGCCTCGCAAAACTGCTGCCAACTCGCCTCGATCACCTCTATTTCCCGCCGTATCCAATGCTCAAATTGACGCACCTTAGGCCGCTGAAAATAAGATTCGGGTGCCACCAGATAATAATCAAAGATCGACTTAAGGTAGATCGGAATCGGACAGATCAGTTGTCCGCGTTGAAGCAGTTCGTACGCCAAGCTAAAACGCAGCATCGCAAAACCCTGACCGCTGAGCAACGCTTCGACCAGCATGGTGGCATCGGACACATGCAGTCGGGTTGCATCCTGCTGTAGCGGCACACCTAGGGCATGTTCAAACTCAGACCAGATATTCTCCATATCCGGCGCGTCGTCGGCTAATAGGGGCAGTTGCACCAACTGCTCGGTTATCGGCTGTGCGAGATCGATCAGCGAGGGGTGGCAAACCGGCAGCAGATACTCTCGTTGTAGTAACCGCGCGCTCAACCCTGGGTATTTTCCGCGGCCAAAACGTACCGCCAGATCCAGGTCGTTCCCCTCGAATTTGGCCAATTCCAGGTTAGGCGCCAGATGAATCGTCAGCTCTGAATGCTGTTGCTGAAAACGCCCCAGCCGCGGCACCAACCAGCGACCGGCAAACGACGGCAACACACTCAGCGTCAGCCGATTGGGCTGAGAATCCTGTCCCAGCCCGGCAACGCCCTGCTCCAATGCAGCAAAAGCCTGACTCACGAAAGGCAATAACTGCTCGCCTTCTGGCGTCAACACAACCTCCCGCGTCAGCCGTCGGAACAGCGCTAACCCAAGAGACTCTTCCAAGGTTTTAATCTGTTGACTTATCGCCGCTTGAGTCACATGCAACCGCTCGGCGGCCAACTTAAAACTCTGCGCCTCGCCTGCATACCGGAATGCCCGCAACGCTTTTAACGGGGGAAGTCTGTCCATTGCTATTCGACCACTGTCATACATAAGGTTTTCTTAATCATAGCCCTCAATTACTCGTTTGTCTGCCTCACCAGATTCAATGAAGATAACAACAGACGAAGAGCAACCATAGAAGACAAAGAGATCCAGATCGGATCCGGCGAGGGCAAAAGATGAACCACTGCATCCCACACTTAAGAAACATTCAGACAACTACGCTCTGCAATACAACCCAAAAAACGCAACCACAAGCGCTTTTGCAGCAATGGCTTAAACGGTTAAAAAGTTGGCGGGTCAACTGGCGCACCCGTCGGCAGCTTGCACAAATGGATGACGACCTACTAAAAGACATCGGCGTCAGCAGGGGGGAGGCAGAGTATGAATCAGGCAAACCATTTTGGAGGGATTAAGCCTCTTTAGCTAACCAATAGCTTCCGGGGTTGGCAAGCGGAGTTGCGACCAAACGTCTGTGCTTTTGATTTTAAAAGGAAACGATGATGAAAGTTACAATAAATGTAGTAAATGCGTTCATAGATGGCATCAGTGGCGGTAACCCTGCGGGGGTTGTCTTAGCTGCGGATGGTTTAGATGATGGACAAAAGCTAGCCATCGCGAAAAAAGCGGGACTATCAGAAACCGTGTTCGTATCGGCGTCGTCGGTTGCCGACTTCAAGTTAGATTTTTTTACACCTACACGCCAGATTGCCCATTGCGGACATGCAACCGTCGCTGTATTTAGCCATCTCGAGCAATCGGGGCGTATCAGCCAGGGTTGGTTCACAAAAGAAACGATCGATGGCAATAGAAAGATCCTGATAAAAGAGGGTATGGCTTTTATGGAACAAGCGGCGCCCAAATACCAGGATATCGAAAATCATCACACGGCTATACTCGACTCCATTGGTGTCACCGAGCAACAATTGCTGCTTGCTCCAAAACTGGTAAATACAGGAAATTCGTTCGTTATCGTCGGCGTCAAAGACAAGCTGACACTGTCTCAAATCAAACCGGATTTTGACTTAATCCACTCGATATCCGAAAGTTTGGATCTGATTGGATATTATATTTTTACGGAAGAAACCAGTAGTCCAGGCAGAGATGCCTCTGCGAGGATGCTGGCACCACGTTACGGAATTAATGAGGAAGCCGCGACGGGGATGGCTGCAGGTCCCTTGGCCTGTTATCTACATGGAGATATGGCCATCAAAAAAGATCATTTTAGTATCGAACAGGGCTACCTTATGCTCCCACCCTCCCCCAGCGTCATCAACGTAAACCTTGAAATCACTGGAGGCAACATTACCTCGCTCATGGCAGGCGGAGTTGCAACGATGTCAAAGGAGATTGTCGTCGAGATTTAAGATCCACAAGGCAATGCCACTAACGCTATGAAGGCGCTTGTGAAGACGGTCAAGAAACTGATCAGGCGTAGTCAGGCATTGGTCACTTTCAGTCAATTTCGCTGGACAGTCTATTCAGACAACTGGTCAGCTATGGGGAACCTTGCAGACCGTTAGATCTTTCTAATAGATCTGAGCCGATTGGGTCAGAGACAGGCCCAGAGCGGTCATAGCGACGACTTCCTGCATCAGCCGTTGTATCTACTAAACGGGAGGTGTCCATATACTTAGCTGCCATCAGTCTCGAAGAATCTTAGTAGCAGATCAGCTCGCTTTAGGCCTCCCTGCATGAACTAAATATAATCTGATGATGAACGTCGAAGCCATCATTCGACTTCAGCCTCTGCGCCCAAAGCGGGACTGTCGTCACATTAATCTGGTAGCTATCTTAAGAATGCTTTCCTACTGTCTGTGGGTGGTTCGGGTGAGTTATCAGCAAGGCTGCAACCATCCCCAGTGTGACCAAGGCAACGCCTAGCCATTCGGTGGTGCTTGGCTGATAGCCCAATAACAAGATGCTAGTTAACATCATACCAACGGGCGCTAGGGCGGTGAAAAGTGCACCTTTTTCCAACCCTAACAGAGTGACTGCACGGCTATAGCTATAGATAGCCAAACCACCGATTAATGCTCCCTGATAAAGCACTTGTAATACCAAGTCGGAGCTCTCCACCTGATTGATTCGGGGCTCCAGCAGCAGGGTGTAAACAAGCAGATAGGGTAGCGATAGTAAGCTTGTAAGGGCGACCCCCTGCAGAGGCGCGACCTGCCAACGGTGGCCAAGAAATGCATACAGCGCCCATAGCAACGCAGCCAGTGAAAAACACAGATCGCCTAACCAGGCATTAGGAAAGTCCTTAGTTTGATTGTTGACGATCAATAAGATGCCCGCCATAAGGCAGGCCACCGCCAGTGCTCGCAATGGTGATGGTTGGCTGCCGAGAAATCGTAGTCCGAGCAGGGTAGCAAATAGTGGCACTGCGCCGAGACTGATGGCAGCCGCATGCGACATTGGTGCGAAGTTGAGGCCGGCAATTTGGATCAGGCTGTAGGGTGCGCCAGCACAAGCGGCTAGCACCAGAGCGCGAGGCCAGGTCAGCGCCCCCCAGATCCGTTGGCGGCGTGTCAGCAGGTAGGTCAGTAATAGGATCGAGGCGGTCGAAATCCGGATCGCTGCCAGGTCCGTCGCTTCGAATCCCGCCTCAAGTCCCAGCGCCGATACCGGGCTATGACCACTCCAGATGGCGGCAGCAAGCAGGCCAAAGAAGCCCCCTTCGAGGTTCTGTTTGTGTATCGGTGACATCTTGATCTCCTTTCTGAATACGGGGAAAGGAGAGAGCAGGTATAACGAGAGAGGCCGTTATCTTAGCCGGACAGGATGATAGAAAGATAGTAATCAGCTTGATTGATCAGAGGTTTTTCTAACCCAGATCGATCTCCTCCGGCGAGATGGGATGCAGTGTCAACAGGGCCTGACTCTGCTGCACGAAAGTCTCGATAAACTGTTCGGCCAGGGCCGAAGGCTGTCGGTGCAACGGGAAGATAAAGCCAAAATAGAAGGGTATCGCCGGCTCAAAGGGTCTCGAGGTTCCACCCTGGTCCTTGAACAGATTTGCGGTATAGGGGTCGATGATTGAGACCCCTTGGCCTTCGCGCACCAGTGCCTGAGCGGTGATAAACAACGAGGTTTCGATATGGCTTCGAGGCTTTACGTTTTTGCTGGCGAAAGCGGCATCGATGCGAAACCGGGTCAGGGTATTCTCATGGCCGATTGCGACGAAGGGCTGGTCGTTTAGATCCTGCGTCTCGATCACCGCGCGGTCGGCCAAGGGGTGATCCCTCGGCATCACCACCCGGCAATCGACCTGATAGCAGGGCCCGAAACGCACCTCGCTGCTATCGATCGGAAGCATTACGACTCCCAGGTCGAACTGCTGCGCCGCCACCAACTTGGTGACTTCGATCGAGCTGCTGGGCGCCAGGGTGGTGGAAACATCGGGGCAGGCCTCGATAAAGCGGCTCAGGGTACTGGGCAGAATACTGTGGGCCAGAGCGGGCATGGCGGCGATGCGCAGTCGTCCGGTCTTGTTCATCCGGATCTGACCAGCCATCTGCGCCAGGTTATCCAGACCGATGAAGTGGCGTTTGACCTCTTGATACAGGGCGTTGCCTTCGGGGGTCGTAAACAATCGGCTGTTGCGCCGTTCGAATAGATCAAAGCCGCAACTGGTCTCCAGATCCTTGATTAAACGGGTGACGGCCGGTTGCGAGACATAGAGCATCTTGGACGCACCGACCATGCTGCCCGACAGCATCACCGCTCGAAACGCATTTAACTGCTTGGCATTCATCGTGTTTTTCCGATTGGTATCGCTTCAATCCGTGACCCAGAATAGTTCCTACAAAACATATCAGCTTTTGTAATAGCTAGATCAAAACATGGTATTGGATATTATGGCAAGGATGCAAGCATACTGGCTGTCCAGTGAGAGAGCGCTGATCTAGAGATCCACAGTGAGAAAAGAGAGAGCATCAATGGCAATCGACCGTATTGAAGCCGGGACTCGAATGAGCCGGGCCGTGATCCATAACCAGACCGCTTACTTATGCGGCCAGGTACCCAAGGATGAGACCGCCGATATCAGCGGCCAGACAGCGACCACGCTGGAAAAGGTCGAGCAGTTGCTGGCCCAAATTGGCAGCAGCAAGAGCCAGATCCTGTCGGTGACGATCTATGTCGCCGATATGGCCGACTTTGCCGGCATGAATGCCGTCTGGGACGCCTGGGTCGAACCTGGTCAGGCTCCTGCACGCGCTTGTGTCGAGGCCAAGATGGCTCGGTCCGAACTGCTGGTGGAGATGTCGGTGATTGCCGCTGTTTAACTCCGCACCAGTACTCAATGTTTTACCCCAACCTAAAACAATAATTAATGAGGCAGCTCAGTATGCAACTCAATACATTCTTTGATAAGCGCAAATTAGTAACCGGTCTAGCGACTGTGACTTTGGCAGCGGCCAGTACGTTTGCTTTAGCCGTTGAGAAGTGGGATATGCCGATGGCGTATACCGATTCCAACTTCCACACCAAGAACGGCAAGTCCTTCGCCGAGGCGGTTACCCTGGCCACTAGCGGTAAGCTCGATGTTAAGGTCCACGGCGGCGGATCGTTGTTCAAAGGCAGCGAGATCAAGCGTGCGGTCCAGACCGGCCAAGCCCCGATTGGCGAGCGTATCCTCTCTAGTCATGCCAATGAAAACGCGTTATTTGCGTTCGACTCGGTACCCTTTCTAGCGAGTTCGTTCGAGGAATCCGACAAGCTGTGGCAAGCCGCGCGTCCCGAGCTGGAAAAGATGATGGCCGGACACAATCTGGTGCTGCTGTATTCGGTACCCTGGCCTCCCGGTGGCATCTATGCCAACAAGCCGCTGGAGTCGCTGAGCGATATGGCAGGGGTTAAGTTCCGCTCCTACAACAACGCCACCGCCCGTTTTGCCGAGCTGGCCGGTGCTGTACCGGTTCAAGTGGAAGCCTCCGAACTGAGTCAGGCACTGTCTACCGGCGTTGCCGAGTCGTTTATGTCATCAGGAGCGACCGGTTACGATCGCAAGGTTTGGGAGCATCTGTCGCACTACTATGGGGTCAACGTCTGGTTGCCGCGTAACTATGTGTTCGTCAATAAACAGGCCTGGGATGAACTCGATGCCGAGACTCAGAACGTCGTTCGTGGTATCGCACTGATGGCCGAGAAGGCCGGTGCAGCACGCTCAGAGCAACTGGCAGGCTGGTACCTTGAGCAGCTGGCCGCCAACGGCATGACCGTGATCGGTGCCGGTGAACAACTGACCGCCGACTTCAAGAAGGTCGGTGAGACCATGACCAGCGAATGGCTGGCCAAGACCGGCGATGCCGGCAAGCGCATCATCGACGCGTACAAAGCCAGCCTGTAAAGCAGCAAGCTAAACGACGTCCAGGTTAACCAGAGTTTGGGTTAACCACCTCTTTGCGGGGACTCGGGTCCCCGCCTTTTTCTTTTCTTAAGGAATTTACCGATCAGTTCCCTGTGTTCTCTGCTCGTTTTGTAACGGTCAGATGCAAGGTGTTTGTCGGTGGGTCCCTCTGTACCCGTGTGGTTTGGTCAGCCTGTCTGGTTGGACGATAAGACCCCAGGAGTATCCGTTATGAATACAATCAATCCGATTATGGATCAGCCCCGCATGCGGCTGTCGCTAGCCCGACGACTACGCAAGGGACTCGATGCCCTGTATCTCGGCTGCGGCGGAATCTCGGCACTGTTCCTGCTGGCAATCCTCTGCATTATCGTGGGCCAGATGGCGTGTCGCTGGCTGGGGCTGCAATTCCCCGGCTCGACCGCTTACGCCGGTTACTGCATGGCCGCTTCCTCGTTTTTTGCGCTGGCTTACACCCTCAACAACAATGCCCATATCCGGGTCACCCTGTTTATCCAGGGGCTGGGACGCCGCTCGCGTCGAGTCGCGGATATCTGGTGCTTGAGCGTGGCGCTGTTTCTGGCCAGCTATCTGGCCTATTACGCCTGTAAGAACGTTTACATCTCGCACTTGATTCATGACATCGCCCAAGGCCAGGACGCCACACCGTTGTGGATTCCGCAGTCAGCAGTCGCCATCGGTGCGGTGGTGTTTGCGCTATCGTTGGCGGATCACCTGATTCGCACTCTGTTTAAAACCGACCATAGCTTCGATGATGATCATCACGTCGAAGGGGAGGAGTTCTAATGAACGAATTCGTAGCCACAGGTATCTTCCTGTTTACCCTGTTTTTCCTGCTCGGTAGCGGCGTCTGGATCGGCCTGGCGTTGCTGGGTGTTGCCTTCGTCGGGATGGAGCTGTTTACCGTTCGTCCGGTTGGCGATGCGATGATAACCACCATCTGGAGCTCCTCTTCTAGCTGGTCGTTAACCGCGCTGCCGTTATTTATCTGGATGGGTGAAATCCTCTACCGAACCCGTTTGTCGGAGGATATGTTCCGTGGCCTGGCGCCTTGGATGGCCCCTCTGCCCGGCGGTTTGCTGCACACCAACGTGGTCGGTAGTACCATCTTCGCCGCTGTCTCGGGTTCGTCGGCCGCAACCCTAACCACGGTCGGCAAGATGTCGATCCCGGAGCTACGCAAGCGCGGTTATCCCGACTTTATGATCTTTGGCACCCTGGTCGGTTCGGCCACGCTGGGTCTGATGATCCCACCGTCGCTGACCCTGATCGTTTACGGCGTAACCATCAATGAGTCGATCTCCAAGCTGTTTATGGCCGGTATCCTGCCGGGACTGACGCTGGCATTGCTGTTTATGGGTTATGTCGCCGCCTGGTCTTTTTTGAAGAAAGATCAGGTACCCGCTCGTGAAGCCAAGATGACGTTTATGGAGAAGGTCAACGAGTCGCGCTTTCTGATCCCAGTGGTGCTGCTGATTCTGGTGGTGATCGGTTCGATCTACTCGGGTATGGCTACCGCCACCGAATCGGCTGCGTTCGGGGTGGTGGGTGCGTTGATGCTGGCCTCCTTCCAGGGTTCGTTGAAGTGGAACACATTTGTCGAAAGCTTGATGGGGGCGACTCGTACCTCGTGCATGATCGCGCTGATCTTGGCCGGTGCCTCATTCCTGGCGTTGGCAATGGGCTTTACCGGCTTGCCCGAGGCGGCGGCGCAGTTTATCGCCTCGCTGGAGCTATCAATGTTGACCCTGATTCTGGCGCTGATGCTGTTCTATATCGTGCTGGGGTGCTTCCTCGATGGTATCTCGTCGGTGGTACTGACGATGGCGGTAGTAGAGCCAATGGTGCGTCAGGCGGGTATCGACCTGATCTGGTTCGGTATCTTTATCGTGGTCGTAGTAGAGATGGCACAGATCACTCCTCCGATCGGCTTCAACCTGTTCGTGATGCAGGGCATGACCCGTAAATCGATCGGATATATCGCCCGTACCGCCTTTCCGATGTTCCTGATCATGGTTGGGATGGTCGGCATCCTGGTGCTGTTTCCGGATCTGGTTACCTACCTGCCTGAGCAGATGAGCAAGGCTCCTGTTATCCCTTAGCCAAACATTGGCTTTCTAAACCTGACCGCTAAACCGGGACCCTGCTGTGGCAGAGCCCCGGACGTTATCTTTATTTAGATTCTAATTATAAGTCGAGGGTTGAGCGGCCGTTAATCGCTAACCCCCGATCTGTGAGGTGTTGTGATGAACACAGATATTCAAACCGCCGACGTGACCGTAATCGGCGCTGGCATTATCGGTATTTCCTGCGCGCTGCAACTGCAGAAGAAAGGACTGAACGTGCGGGTGGTCGATCGACTCCCCCCCGGTGAGGGGACATCGTACGGTAATGCAGGCATCTTCGCCGAATGCGGCTGTGTGCCGGTCAACCTACCGGGGTTCGCCTGGCAGATTCCCAAGCTGATGTTAGACCCGGTGGGACCGCTGTCGATTCCTGCCAGTTACCTGCTCAAGGCGGCACCCTGGGGGCTACCGTTCGTCTGGAACAGTCGACGTAGCAAATTTGAAAAAGTGGCCGACGCACTCAACACGCTGCTGGTTGATGCCACCCAGTTGCATCTGGATCAAGCTAGGGAGGCGGGTGCCGAGCAGTGGCTGTCGGCATCTCCCTACTACTACCTGTACCGAGACCGAGCCAACTTCGACAAAGACTCGGTGGCTTGGGAGGCACGTCGTAAACGCGGCATCCGCTACGACCTGTTGCAAGATCAACAAGTACGCGAGGTGGAGCCGGCGGTATCTGGAGCGTTTGGCTTGATGGCATCGTTGCATAACCACGGCTTCGCCAATAATCCCGAGCAACTGGTTAAGGCCTTGGCGCGTTCGTTCACCGATAACGGTGGCGAAATCCTATTACGCGAAATCCGCGATATCGAATTTCACGACGGTCGTCCTAGCGCGCTGGTGACCCACAAGGAGCGGTTGCCGATCGATAAACTAGTAGTTGCCGCCGGGGTCTGGTCTCGGCAACTGGCTGCCAAACTGGACCGGGATGTGCCGCTACAGTCGGAGCGTGGATACCATATTGAGGTCAGTGCACCGGGGCTTAAGCTGAACAGTCCTATTATGTTTGCCGAGGGTAAACTAGTGGCGACGCCGATGAACGGTGGTATCCGCTTTGCCGGGCTGGTCGAGTTTGGTGGTCTGGATGCCGAGCCCAACACCCGCTTCGCTAGCCGTTTGTTACACCATGCCAAGACCTTGTTCCCCTCCATTGATACCCGTGAGTACCGCGAGTGGATGGGCCATCGGCCATCGTTGCCCGATAGCTTGCCGGTGATCGATCAGTCGCCCAATCACGCCTCGGTCTACTATGCCTTTGGTCACCAGCATATGGGACTAACGCTGGGGCCGCGTACCGGCCTGCTGATTGCGGAACTGGTCAGTAGCGGCCAGACCGAGGTTGACTTGAGCCCTTATAGTATCAGCCGGTTTTAAAACGGTTTCATTACAGCAACATCACCGGAGGCGTCCCCCTTCTTGGCAGCTGAGCTTAGAGTTTGGTGAAAAATCGGTAAGCCAAAACACCGATACCTATTGCGGTCAGGACCGAGAGGGTGGAGACGCTGTAGATGGTCAGTTCGTACCAGTGCATAGGATCAACGTTCAATAGTGATTAGCGTCGGCCGGCGAAAGAGGCGGTAGACGGTGATGAAGACCAGCAGGTTGGCAATCACGCCTGCAATTAGTGCCGATAGCTGGGTTGATGCTTCCAACTCCAGCGGTCCCCATTTCCAGAATAGGGTGACGACGGTGCCGGCCAGCATCGCCGATAATGCCGCCCGCGAGCAGTTCAGTTCGAACAGCACACCCAGCACGAATGGAATCAGCACGGTCGGTGCCCATAGGGCATAACTCAATAGCAGTGCATCGATGATCGAGGTAGCGTAGAGCGCGAATAGGATTGCGCCAAAACCGATGACCAGGGTCACCCCGCGCTCCAGCCAGAGCCGGGTCCGGTCGCAGACATCCGGGTCGATAAAACACTGGTAGATATCGCGCACGAACACCACCGCCGAGGAGTTGAGGTAGGAGTCGGCGGTGGACATCACCACGGCCAGCAAGGTGGCCAGTACCAGACCGGTAATCCCCACCGGTAAAGCGTTGCGGATCAGTTCTGGCAGGGCCTGGTCAGGGCTGATATCGGGGTACAGCACCAGTGCCACCAGACCGATGGTCGAACTGATGAAATAGAACAGAAAACCGAACACCCCGGCCAGGGTATAACCGATTTTGGCGTTACGTGCGTCTGGGGCTGCCAGGGCTCGCTGGGTGTAGGGTGGCACCAGCGTTTCACCGAGCAGGTAGGCGACAAAGATACTGACAAATAAGCTGAGGTTGTAATCGCCCATCATACTGAAGTGCAACTCGGGCAGCTTAGCGATTAAGGCTTCGGCACCGCCGACCTGTTGCACCCCGATCAGCAGGGTGATGGGAACAAACAGGGCCAGCATCAGAAATTGCAGCACGTCCGTCTGAATCACGGCCCACATCCCCCCCAGCGTGGAATAGAGAAGCACCACCAGCATCCCCAGCACGATGCCGGTGCTGACCTCGATACCGATGATGGCATTGAATACGGTTCCGATGGCAAGTGCCTGGGCTCCCAGGATGCCGATGCAATAGATCATTGAAAAAAGGCCACTAAATAGTCGGGCTGGGGCGCCGTAATGGTGTGCCATGATGTCACCTACGGTATGCGCGCCGACGTAGCGTTTCAGTCGGGGAGCAATGTATAGCCCCACGAGCACTGTCGCCACCGGGAAGGCACAGGTGGCGAACATGAATACGTAGCCATCGCTATAGGCCTTGCCCGCACGCCCCATCGAGGCGCCGCCTCCCAGATATGAGGCGGCCAGCGTCGCGAACAGGATCGGCCAGGTAATGCGGTTACCTGCCACTGCGAAGTCATCGCTAGTCTGCACCCGTCGAGCGCTGAGGTAACCCACTACGAGCAGCAGGGTGAAATAGCCGGTAAGTCCGAGCAGATCTAGAGGATGCATGCGACGCTTTATTCTTCTGCAGAGGGGCTGAGTATGTGTTGTTTGTTGGTCAGGGTCTAGATTTGGCCCTAATTCAAGCCCCTGGGCTGGGCTCCCCATGTCGTGGCATCGGTGTGCAAGATTAGACGTTAACGTTATCGCTATTATATCGAGCTAATGCACAGACAATTTTCCCGCTTGAGCTTCTGCTTTGTTGATACAGCTGTAATACATTTATCTGGAAAGGGAGCTGATGGCGCACCTACTAGAGATTGCGAATAGCATTGTAGCTACCAAGCTCCCTATGAAAATGCTTCATAATGTAACTCAGTGATAGTTTTGGTATCGATGACTGGAATGTCGCAGCCCTTGTCATTATCGGTCGCTGATGAAGTGTCTGCTTTGGGGCCACCAAGGGAAGGTACGGCACCGGGGAACAAACCGGAGATCGCGGTGACTTCCGGTTTTGACGGCAGTATCTACAAATAAGATGATCCATCCATCTGATAAGGTTGCAGCAGCGCACTATTTCAAGGAAGGGTTAAATTGAGAAATTTGAATTTTTTCCTGGTGCTAGCAGCCTTGTCCCTCTTTACTGCGGCAGGTGCAAAGCCAGCCCAAGCCGACGAGATTATACTTGCCTGGGATGGATCTGGGATCTATTTCAATGAACGCTATAGTTACAAAACCCCACTCCCGTTGATAGGGATTATCAATTTGATGCTTCCCGGCAACCGGCAAGGCATCTTAATAGAGCTTGAAGATGTTGAAATAAGAACCTATGGATGGAGTTTTCTTCACAACATTCTCCCCGACGACTATCAAGATTCAGGCTCTAGGGCCTGGGACAGTGAAACAGCTCGGAGAGTACCTATCCACAAATATTAAAGACCCAATCATCAGCGAAAGCGAGGACCGGGTTACTGTAAGCGGCAATGATGATGAAGGAGTAAAGATCCAACAATCTTGTGTCCTAGATTTTGGGGATGAGGTTCTTCGGTTATCTCACTATTTAATCACTTTTATTCGTGGCCGAAGGAGGGTGTTGGCCCAGTCAGGCAAAGGATCCTGAAATATCATTACCTCTCCACCCTTAACCTGAGCAACCTTTTTAAAAGGGTTATCAAGGCTAGAGTTATCCAGCACCATTACGACATCACAAAGAGCAATCGCCTGGCAAACGTGCACCAAGGCTCGCTCAATACGAGCTATCACTTTCTCGCACGGCACATTATGCCCCCCTTCGGTCACGCGCTCCGAGATGCGGGCGATATTCAGGTCAGCTGACTCGAGATGGATGAATACCAGGTTGATCTCATAACCAAGGGCTTTGGCTTCGGCCACAAAATCGATCTTTGACCGGTGCGAAAAAACGGTTTCGAAGCAAAAGTTTGCCCCTTCTCTCAGCAGCTGCTCCCGCAATGTCTCAGCCACCTTCGAGGCTTCGTAGCTTTTCCCTTCTGGATCATCCGGCCACCGCTCTTTCGCGATGAGATCTGCATTTACAAAAGTAACCCCTTTCGGCTGGAGAAACCGGAAGTAGAAGGTACTCTTTCCCGCGCCGTTACCACCAGCGAGCAGCCAGAGCTGCTTGGGGCTCATTACGCAGCGATCGCTTCAAAGACACCATTGATAAACCTGCCGACGCGGACGGTCCCATCAGGGGATACCTGCTCCAGCAGGCCTGGGCAGCGAATGGACGCCTGGTATCGAACGCCGGCGCACGCAATGGCCTCTGACAGCGCGCCAGAAGTGCGCTGATCATCGAGTTCTGAGAACAGCATATCGGGATTCACATAAGGGGATTGCTTGGGCTCGATCCGTACTGTGGCTATACCGGTCAGCAGCTCCGTCACCTGTCCCGGATTGATCGTAGCATCAATCGCCTTACCTATCCTGGCCCAGTATTCAATCTGCTCTACAGTAGTGCGAGCGAGCACACCACCCATAGCACGGGCGCTATCAACCAGCTGAGCATCAAGCCGGTAAGGAGTTGCTGACTTGGCCATAACTCTACCTCTATTGGTGACACAAGCTCCATTGTAGCTAATAGCTACACAATATGCAGCATCCCAACTCAAGATTCACTCAGGACAAAAGCCGCAGCGGAGACGCTACTGACGATCGCTCGCAATCCCCGCCACCTGGGTGCTCACATAGGGGTTACGATGGTGCTGCATACCTGGGGCTCAGCGCTCACCCATCATCCCCATGTGCATTGCATCGTACCCGGAGGTGGGTTGGCTGTGGATAGTCCTGATTGGCAAGCTTGCAAGCCAGGGTTCTTCCTGCCGGTCCGGGTACTATCACACCTGTTTCGGCGGTTGTTTCTCAGTAAACTTGCCGCTGCATATCAAGCGGGATAGCTGCACTTCTTCGGATCACATAGAGCCCTCAACGCGGCTTCAATCTTTGCTCACTGGGTGCAACCGTTCCGACAACAGGAGTGGGTGGTGTATGCCAAACGTCCCTTTGCCGGACCGCAAGCTGTACTGACGTACCTGTCGCGTTATACCCACTGGGTCGCCATCGCTAACAGCCGACTTATCGCCTTTGATGAGCGCGGCGTCACCTTCAAGTGGAAAGACTACAGGCAGCAGGGGCGTACTCGGCACAAGA
>TARA_R110002167_G_scaffold74891_5_pt1 | contig 23938 bp, 19 predicted proteins | sample TARA_R110002167 | Tara Oceans TARA_R110002167 (sample SAMEA4398238) | marine metagenome | biome: Polar Biome; feature: [MES] marine water layer (ENVO:01000295) within the mesopelagic zone...; material: water (ENVO:00002006), including particulate matter (ENVO:01000060) such as......
GTTTCTAAAACTTCCTTTTTTACGGTAAACCCGTAATGCTTTTTTAACTTTTCGATGAAATACCGATTTTTTAGTAATAAAAGTTGCATGGTTTCATTTTTTTTTTTTTTTTATGTTTGAAATGTCGTACAATAATTTTAGGTCAAAACTTATTAAAGGCCGTTTTGGGTTAATAAAGGACACTATTACTAGCGCAATTTTTTTATTTTCTCTCCTTTGATTAAAATAGCGCAATTAAAATAATTATGGCTTTGATTTTTCGAGTTTTTATTTTTACAAAAAATTATAATACATAAATTTTTAACATAATGAGAAAATTAGATTTAAAAGAAAGCAGTAACGTTAGAGGAGGTGATAAATATGCTAGACTGATGAAACAGTGGCATAAATGTGTAAATGGTTCTTCCTATGCATGTGGAAGGGTAAATAGAATGTATGCAAGACATTTTGCTTAACTCATGAATTCGAAATTTTTCCAATAAAAATTAATAATAATCAAAAGTTTTATATTAATGATAAAATTAAATAAACACGAAAGCAGTAAGGTAATCGGAGGTAATTGGGAAAACCGTTATTTTAAACAATGGTATAAATGTTTACAAGGAGGTGGAAGCGGAAGAGCATGTGGGAGAGCGGAAAGAATAGCTGCAAGACACCAATAACAACACTGTTTTGATGTAGTTCTTGATAGATTTGTTTTTTATAAATAATTATTGAATGCTCAATTTTATTCAAGTTTTTTAAATTTAACCAAATGAATTCAAATAAACTTTTCGTAGTCATAGCATTGGTCTTTTTTTTTCATTTTGATTTAATATTTGCTCAAAAAGTAATACATGGGCATGTTATAGATTCTAAAAATAAAAAGCCAATAGAGAATGTTAATATTTATATTAAAAATAGTACAATCGGTACTATTAGTAATGCTGAAGGAAAGTTTGTTTTAAATATTCCAAAAAATTATACTGTTGGAATGATTGTTATGTCCTCAATTGGATATAAAAAGAAGGAATTAAATATTGAAAGCTTAAGTAATTTATCTGAATTTGAATTAGATAGAGAAACGATAGAATTAGATGATGTTTTATTACTAGTACAAAAAAATAAAATTACTGGAAAAGAAATAGTTGAAAAAGCTTTGAAAAATTATACAGTGAATTTTCCTGACACCCCTTTTTTAGCTAAAGCTTTTTTAAGGCATAGAGAAAGAAACGAAAAAGAATATAAATGGCTTGTTGAAAGTGCTCTAACGGTTTATGACCCTGATGTTAGTGAAGCGAGTTCAGAAATAAAAATTAATGTTGATGAGATTAAAAGAAGCTATGACAATAGGGAAATAGATACTTTATTGTTAAGTAGATTCTATCTGGCTAGTAAAAGAAATTTGAAAGCAAGAGAAATTAAAAAAGTAAAGGGTGAAAATAATTTAGATTTTTCAGAGGTTATTAGATGGAATGATTTAGAGTATAATAACATTGAATATTTAATAAAAGGACAGTTGAATATTATTAGGGAAAGACACACTCCTAATTCAATTTTTGGAGAGAATATTTATATGACACATACCTTTTCTTTAGATACAGTTCTAATTGAAAACGAACGTTTTTTATATAAGATTAAAATATCACCTAACAAAAAAATGATTGATTTAAAATTAGGAGATACATACAATAAAGGCTTTGTTCCAATAGGTTGGTTATACATTTATAAAGATAATTATGCAATAAAAGAATTAGTATATGCGCTTGTTGCGGCATCTAAAAACCAAAAAGCTAGGAGTAGAACTATCTTTAATTCTAAGGTAATGCATAAAATCAATCTCAAGTTAACCGAATATAACAATAAAATGTATCCTAAATATTTTTCTTATGAAACCCCAAAGTCTTTAAATATTATTTTTAAACCTAATGCTAATGGTAAATATAATAAAGAATCAATTAGAGATAAAGGAGAACAGTATTATTATTCTAAACAAGAGATTTTATTTACTGAAATTACAACTGATGATAGAATAATAAATACTACGTTACAAAAAAACAAATGGGATAGTGATATTTTTAAACCTATGCCCTTTAATAAAAGCTTTTGGGACAGTTACAATATTTTATTAGAAACAAAAGAAGAAGAAAAAATGGCTCTTGATTTAGAAAAAACGAAGGCTCAATAAAATAACAGGCAGTAGCCGAAAAGCCTTTAATAGAGTAGGTGTAATTATAAATTTTTAACATTATGAGAAAATTAGATTTAAAAGAAAGTAGTGTCATTACTGCTGGAGGTAATTGTGGCAGAATTGGAGCAAGATTAATTAAACTTTATGAGAAAGGACGTGATATTAGCAGGAACGCCAGACGATATGTGGGCGCTGGGTGTGCTACGGTTTAAATTCTTTAGAATTCTTTGATAAAGGGGCTGTTTTAATTACGCTTAGGGCAACCTCTTTATATTTCAAAGAAATGATTTTTTAGACTTTAAGTATAAACTTAATTTTTTTTAATTATGAAATGCCCATTAAGAATTTGCAAACCTCCCGATAGCTATCGGGGCGATATGAACAACAGGGCATTCCATCTCTGTGCTGAGCATTCTAAGATAAAACCAAAAAACCAAATAAACATAAACGGATGAAAAGAATAGTAATACTTTTGTTTTTCATAAATTATAAGATATTATTTGCCAGCATATCCATTAATGGGAAAGTGTTTGATTACACAACAAGTGAAGGAATTCCATTTATAAACATTTATATTGAAAATACTACAATTGGGGTTATAAGCAACTCTGATGGAAATTTTATAATTAATATTCCAAGCACCTACAAGAATGCTGTTTTAGTTTTTTCTTCAATTGGTTATGAGACCTATAAAATAAAAATATCAGATTTAAATACAGGTACTTCAAATAGTATAAAATTAAAACAAAGCACTACCGTACTAGACGAGGTTGTCTTAAATTATAAAAAACTTACAGCTAATGAAATTGTAAAAAACGCCTTTGGTAATTACTATAAAAATTTTCCATCTTTCCCCTTTTTATCAAAATGTTTTTTAAGGCATACAGAAAAAACAAAAACCGAATTTAAATGGCTAGTTGAAGCTGCTATTGAAGTTTATGATCCAGGATTTAATGTTAACCCCAAAAAAATTAAAGCAAATGTTTTAGAGGTTAGAAAAAGCATCGACAATAGATATATTGACACGCTTTCTGCATATAAATTTTATTCTAAATATGTGTTAAAAAAGCCTAATAGAGAGATATGGCGTAAAGATTTTAATTTAGAAGAAGTTTCTTTTAAAGAAATCGAAAAAGCTATAATTTATCATGACACATATTCTACTTTAAGGGGATGGCAAGAAAAGTTCTTTTATAGCCTGTTTTCAACCGACCACAATAAAATCCGATATTTTAAACAAAACAATTCAATATTAGATGGTCAAATTCTTAGCAAGCATACCTTTAAATTAGATACTGTCTTAACTTATAATGGTGATAGAGCATATAAAATAAAAATACTGCCCAATGTTCCTCCTTCAAATTTAAATAGGTTTAAGAAAAACAGAGAATTACCGATTGGTTGGATTTATATTAGAAAGAAAGATTTTGCCATTATAGAATTGAAATATAGTCTAATTAATAACTCTAAGAATAATAGTGTAAACTCTAATATATTTGGATCAAAAATCGCTTCAATATATAATATAAAATTTATAGAGTTTAAAGGGAAAATGTACCCCAAATTCATATCGCTTGCCACTCCCAAAGGAAATAGATTTATGGAGAGCCTAGATGGTTTAGACCTTGAAAGCGAGATAAGTGATCCTGAAATATATTATTATACTAAACAGGAAATACTTTTTAATGAATTTATTGTAGATCAAGTAGAAATAGAGTCTGCTTTAAAAAAGCAATGGAATGATGATTTGTTTGCTCCAAGAAACTTCAATACTGCCTTTTGGAAAAATTATAATATACTCTTAGAAAGCGAAGAAGAGCAAAAACTCATCAATGATTTAGAAAAGGCGAAAGCTTTTAAAAAATAACAGGCAGCAACCGAAAAGCGTTAATAGAATAGGTGTAATTATAAATTTTAAAATTATGAGAAAATTAGATTTAAAAGAAAACAGTAAAGTTATTGGAGGAAATGCTCCTTCAGCTAGAAGATGTGACAGATTGTATCGTAGATATTTAAACGGCTCTGAAAGGGCTGGAGATACTTTTCTTAGAATTTGTTAAGCGAATTGTCGTACTAATTTAAGTTAATAAAAAGAGTTGTTTTTTAGTTTTAATAAATAACTCTTTTTTTAAATAAACTATGAAAAAGCTTCTGATTATTTACCAATTATTTTTTGTTTCACTTTTATATGGTCAAGAACCTATAAAAGGAACTATTGTTAATTTAGATACAAATATTCCTGTTGGTGATGCTAATATATACATTAATAACACATCTATAGGTACAATATCAAATGAAGATGGACAGTTTGTATTGATGGTTCCTGAGAAGTTTAAATATGAGAACTTTTTATTTTCTGCCTTAGGGTTTGAAACCCAAAAAAGAGAATTATTTGAATTGCAAAAAGATGGCAGTGCTATAATAAAATTGATACCTAATGAAATACTTCTTGATGAAATAGTAATTACAACAAATAAAATCAAACTCAATGGGTCGCAAATTGTTCAAAAAGCGTTTGATAACTATTATAAAAACGCACCAATTAATCCATTTGTCGCAAAAGGGTTTATAAGGCATACAGAGAAAACAGAAAAAGAATATAAATGGCTAGTTGAAGGCGCGTTTGAAATGTATGACTCTGGTTATGATAAAAATGACAATGTAAAAATAAATGTAATTGAAACCAGAAAATCATTAGACAACAGAATAGTTGATACAGCATACGTAGTAAGAACCTATTTAAGGGAAATTAATAATTCTAGCTTTAAAAAAAATTATAAAATAGCCGAAAATTATAAGGACCTTACTTCAACAGAATTGAATAAAGCTTTTGCTTATTATGACAATCATTATACTTCAGGTTATAATAAAAAACATGGAGTGTTAGAAAAAATTTTATCTACAGATATTAATAAAATCCGTTATTATGACAAAAAAGAAGCATCATTAAGTGAAAAATCATTAAAACAATATGCTTTTAAAATAGATACTATAATCGGTTATGGAGATGAAAAAACCTATAAAGTAAAATTTTCTAGATCAAATAAAGATTCAGGAAAGCTCGATGTTGGTTATTTATACATTTTAAATAGAAATTTTGCAATCACTGAAATAGAATATTCAGTGTTATTGGCGAAATCACATTATCGACGAAAAGTTACAGGTCAAAATATATTATACAGCACAACTATTAAATTTAAAGAATTTGAAGATAAAATGTATCCGTTTTACTTGTTGCACAAAACATTTAAAATAAACAATCTACGTTCATTAAAAAGTTTAGAAAATAGCGAAGAAAGTAACTCAACAATAGGGTATTTAACCCAACAAGAGATTTTATTTTCAGAAATAATAACACAAAATCAAGAGGTTACGAAAATAGCATCTAACTCTGAATTTTGGAATGATAATTTGTTTTTAAACGAAAAATACAATTTGTCTTTTTGGAATAATTATAATATTCTTTTAGAAAGTGAAGAAGAACAAAAATTTATCAAAGATTTAGAAAAAAAGGTGAGTTTAAAAAAACAGTTTGAGCAACAATGAAAAAACTATTGGACACCAATTTATTTTTAATCACATTATTTGTAGTTATATTCTGTTATATTATTTCATTTATTTCTACAGATGTTGTGCTAAGCGATAAAATATACCAAAAGTATCTTAATGAAAAATATGAAAATAAATATAACGAATATAAAGATTTAGATATAGATTTATCTGAATTTGAAGATGAACTTAAGCAATTTGAACAAGATGCAGAAGACACAAACTCTTATGGCTGGGATTATCTTTATATTGATTTAGTAGCAATAACAGTCCCTTTATTTTTGGTTGTATTAGGCTTTAGCGGCGCGTTTTTAGTGCTTATTCTGTTTCATAAAAAATTACATATTATAAAGTTTACAGCGGTACTTAAAGCAACGTTATTAAGTTTTATGGTTTTTTACATTCCAGAAATAATATCTGCCTTTTACTTTTTAATCTTTAAGAAAAATTACGAACTAAAAGACATTAAAGAGTTCGAAAGCTATTTTTCCCTTGGCAAAATGTTTAATAAAGAACAAACACCCTCATGGCTATGGGATATTGTTTCAGAAACAGATTTTTCATATTTTATTTTTCCGCTATTGGTTGCAATGCTTCTTAAAAGCATGTATAAAAACTTTAGCACAGGCCTTTTAATAGGGTATTCGTTTATTGCATATTTTATAATATACATTTTGTATAATACGGTGTTTTGGTATCTATTTGACCTTATTTAGTATGAGAAAGATAACTATAGCAATTATATTTTTAGGGCTGTTTACAATCCTGTTTTTTGTTTTAAAAAAAGGATTTAGCACTAAATCAGGTCACCAAGCCAATTTGGAGGTTGCTAAGATTAAAACGTCTAAAATGCCTTTGTTTGAGTTTGTTAATCTCGATTCCAAACCATTTTCAAAATATGATTTAACTAAAAATAAGGCAACAATTATAGTTTATTTTGATCCAGATTGTGGGCTTTGTGAAAAGTCTGGAAAAGTATTTAGCACTTTTAAATCAATACACAAAAATGCTAATGTATTATTTGTATCGCACAATACAAAAGAAAAAATTTTAGAATATCAGGATCGTTTTAATCTAAATGCAATTTCCAATATTCGATTTTTGCAATGTAATGAAGATGAGTTCTACAATCTGTTTAAAGAGTTTAACACCCCAACATATTTTATATATAACAGGAAACAAGAACTTGTAAAAATAATTAATGATGATGTGCCAGTAGAAACGGTCCTGAGGTATATTAAAGTGGCACAAATTGAGTTATAAATTCAAAAAATATATTGTTTTACAGCACGATCAAAAAGATTGTGGCTGCGCATGCTTAAAATCTATTCTTCAGTTTTATGGTGGAGACACTAATTTAGAATATCTTAAAGAAATAAGTGGCACAAACTCCAAAGGCACTTCTTTTTTGGGCCTTATACAGGCTTCTGAAAAAATTGGATTGTTCTCCGAGGCTTTTGAAGCGAGCATTAATGACATTAAAACTCTAAAGAACCCTTTTATTCTTCATGTGGAAGTACAAGAAGGTCTTCAACATTATATAACTTGTTTTCAATACAACAAAAAAGGGTTTGTAATAACTGACCCAGCAATAGGTTTACAAATATATTCTGAAGAAGAATTGTTGAAAATATGGAAAAGCGGCTATGTTTTAGTAGTAAAGAAAGCTAAAAGCTACCAACCTCAAAAAACACATAAAAAAGAGTATTTAAAATGGGTTTTAAAAATGATGAAAGAAGATACCTCTTTCTATATCTCTGCGGTTTTTTTAGGGATTGTTATAGCACTTCTTAATATGGCAACATTAGTTTTTACCGAAAAACTTTTAGATGTTGTTTTGCCGTCCAGAAGCCTACCTTTATTGTTTAAAACATTAACTATTTGGTTTGTTTTATTACTCACGGTTATTTTATTAAACTACTTAAGGTCAATGGTTTTAATTAAACAAGCTTATAATTTTAATGTACGCATATTTCGGCACTTTTTTATAAGGTTGTTAAAAATGCCTAAATTATTTTTTGATAGCAAGCGACAGGGAGATATGATTGCGAGAATGAACGATACTGAACGGATACAAAGAAACATAAAAACTATTATAGCCGATTCTTTTATTAAACTTTTTGTTGTAGTTATAGCTTTTATTTTTTTATTCCATTATTCCGTTGAAGTAGCCTTTATTATTTTAACGGCAATACCGATTTTATATTTATGCGCAGTTCTTTTTAATAGTAAAATAAAGAAATTTCAACACAAAATGTTTATTGATTATGCGCAAACAGAATCAAACTATATAGACACCATTAGTGGTATTGAAACCATAAAAGTATTTAATAAAGAAAAAACATATTTTAAAAAGAACGCAAGTATATATAGATCTTTTCAAACGTCTATGTTAAACTTAGTTAAACAAGATATCAATCAACATACTTTAATTGAAATATGTGCAACTATTATAAGTGTATCAGGAATTGTATATGCTGTTTTGTTAGTCTTTAATAGGTCTGTTGAAATTGGAGATTTGATAGCTATTATTTCACTAATACTTATGGTAATTGAAGCACTTAAAAGCATTGTACAGCTTAATTTTGAGATTTTTGAAAGTAAAATAGCAATAGAACGAATGTTTGATTTTTCAAAACGAAGCGATCAAGTAACCAACAGCACCAAGAAAAACCAGCTTGAAAAAAGAATTAAAAATGTATTTTCCATAGTTATAGAGAATTTGTCATTTTCTTATCCAGGTCAAGATTTTTTAATAAATAACGCGTCCTTAATTTTAACAAAAGGAGAAATTATATTTTTAAAAGGACAAAGTGGTAGTGGAAAAAGTACACTAACACAAGTTTTATTAAAGTTTTACAAACAAAATAATGGAACAATTACTATAAACAATAAATTTTTGTTAGAAGATATTGAAACATCAAATTGGCGGAATTATGTTGCTTATGTTCCTCAAACCATAAAAATATTTAATGAAAACATACTATATAACATTTGTTTAGATAATAGCACAAATGAAGGTGAGATTATTGAATTTTGTAAAGAAAATTTAGAAATTGATTTATTCTTAACTAAATTTCAAGATTCTTATTGGACTGTTTTAGGTGAAGAAGGAGTTAAACCTTCTGGCGGAGAAAAACAAATAATTGCACTAGCTAGAGCGTTATTTAAAAAACCGAAGGTGTTAATATTGGATGAAGCCACATCTTCAATGGATAAATATACTCAAGATAAAATATTGACTTTGCTAAACACAATAAAAAAAGATATGATCATTCTTTTTATTACCCATAATGAAGCTTTATCATATAGCGTAGAAAGCAACATATATTTACTACAAAACAAAGCAATATCATTGAAGCCAGTTTAAAATGATTCAAATTCCAGAACTTTTAAGTGCCATATATAAAAACAGAGATAAAAGCATCATTGCTGGCATCACCGTTGCATGGGGGGTTATGTTGTTAATTTTATTAGTGGGCACAGGAAAGGGCTTGCAAAACGGCGTGAAAAAACTATTTTCTAGTTATACGATAAAAACTATTGAGGTATTTTCTGGTGAAGCTTCAATATCAGATATGAGCGTTACCAAAGGGGATCTTATTTATTTCAATATAATAGATATAAATAATATTTCAACTAATTTTGATTATGTGGACAATATATCTCCAGTTGTAAATGTTCAAATTCCCAAAATTTATTCTGAAAGAAAAAGTATAAATCGATTCTCTCTATTAGGTGTTAATGAAAATTATTTTAATATTAAGACGTTAAAATTAAACAAAGGAAGGTTTTTTAATGTTAAAGACAAAAACAGAAAAGTTATTATCATTGGATATGATATTGCTGAAAATCTATTTAATAATGTAAATTGTATTGGACAAGTTATTTTTTTAAAGAATATTGGTTATAAAATTATTGGGGTTATTGAAAAAGACAATTTATTTGATAATTCTGGGTTTAATATTTATATTTCTTATGAAAACGCACTTGACATAAATAGTAAAACAGATTTTGATGAATTCATTTTATCGTTAAATAATGAGGTGAATGCTGAAGAGTTTCAAAAAACATTAAAAGTGTATCTATCAAAAAACAAGGGGATAAACCCAAAAGACAAAACGGCTTTTTATTTTAATAATGTAGAAAGTACTCTAAAATCATTTAATACCTTATTTAGTGCTATTAATTTATTTTTATGGTTTATTGGGCTTAGTTTTTTAGTAAGTGGAATGCTTGGTATTTTTAATATAATGACCGTAATTGTGAGAGATAGAATTGGTGAATTTGGGATTAGAAAAGCACTTGGTGCTACTCCTAAATCAATTCAATTAATGGTATTGATAGAATCATTAATTATCACATTGGTATCGGGCATTCTAGGGTTAATAATAGGATTTGTATTAATTTCCCTGATTAATTTATACATCTCAATAACTGGCGGAAACACCAGTTTTCTAGTGCTAGACGTTAATATCTACATTATTCTTGCAGCAATTATTTTATTAACAATGTCTGGGTGTGTTGCAGGAATTATACCTGCCCGAAAGGCTTCGAAAGTTTTACCAATAGAAGCATTAAGAGAATTAAACAATTAATGATAAATGAACAAACGAATAGGATTTTTTATATTAGTGTTAATTGTCTCTGCTATAACTATCATTGTTTTAAAAAATAAGCAGAAAGTTATTCCTAGCGAATCCCCTAAATATAGAAATATTAGTAAGACAAATTTCTTTTTAGGAAAATTCAGACCGATAGAAATGGTTAATATACAGCCTAAAATATCGGGGATCATAGATTCTGTTTACGTAAAAAGTGGAGATAAAGTGTCAGTAGGTGACAGAATAGCAAAGCTAAGAATCATTCCAATACCAGAAGACATTGAGAGAACGAAAAAAGCGTTGAGATTAGCCTTAGTTGACTTGAAACAAAAGGAGATTAACCATAATAGAAATATTGAGTTATTTAAGAAAAATGTAATTGCCAAAAATGAACTAGAAAGAACAGAGTTAGAACTCAATTTTGCAAAAATAGAATATTCAAATGCTCAAAATAATTTTAATATAGTAAAAAAGGGTTTTTCAAGTGATGTTAACGAATCGCCCAATATTGTTCAAGCTACTATTGATGGAGAAGTTTTAAATGTTTTGGTTAAAAAAGGCGTAAATGTAACAGAAAGAAACACATTTAATGACGGAAGTACTATTGCTGTATTAGTAAACACCAATAGCTATATATATGAGTTTGAGGTTGCGGAAAACGATATATCTAATGTATCCAAAGGGGATGAATTTAACATTAGTATAAAGGCTCTCAATAACAAAATTGTCAAGTCTAAAATTAATGAGTTAAAACCTTTAATAAAAAATGACAATAGTTTTTACTATTTAGCAAGTGGCACTATTTTAGATTCAATACCAGCGATTAAACCAGGATATACCGGCTTAGCAGAATTTATCCTTCAACAAAAAGCAAAGACTTTAAGTATTAAAGAAAAAAACATTATATACAAAAACAGAAAATCATTTGTTGAATTGATAGATAATGATGATATAATAACAGAGGTTGAGATAGAAGTAGGCGTTTCGGATGGTATTTATACCGAAGTATTGACAGGCTTAAAAATGGGTGATAAGATAAAGATTCAATAGGTTCTATCCAATAAACTTTATAAACAGAAAATTAGGCAGGTATAGCAGTATCTCATAAACCGTGTAAGTTAATGTAAACAATCTGGATCATGTCCCAGGTTGTTTTTATTTTATTTTATTTGAAATACAGAAATGGCCAATGGCGGGAGTGTGATTTCTGCAGAAAATTCTTTTCCGTTCCATGGTTGTTTTTTAATGGTAATCTCTTTAGTATTTGTAACACCACTGCCTCCAAATTCTATAGAATCGCTGTTAAAAATTTCAACAAGTTTTCCTTTTGCCCGAAGACCAATGCAATATTTTTGATGAATAGTAGGTGTTAAATTACAAACCACAACGGTATTGTTTTCTTCTTTATAGCCTTTTCGTATGTATGATATTACAGAATTTTGATAATCGTCATAGCTTATCCATTCAAAACCTTCACCGCTAAATGCTTTTTCATACAGTGCAGGTGTCGATTTATAAAAGGTATTCAAGGCTTTAAAATACGTTTGTAGTTTTTTATGGGAATCGAACTCTAATAAATTCCAGTCCAGGCTTTCTTCAAAATTCCACTCATTAGATTGCCCGAATTCACCCCCCATAAACAGTAATTTGGTACCTGGATGCGTAAACATATAACCATATAACAAGCGTAAATTTGCAAATCGTTGCCATTCATCACCAGGCATTCTTCCTAAAATGGATTTTTTGCCGTGAACCACTTCATCATGAGAGAGTGGCAGCATAAAATTCTCGGTAAAAGCATAGGCCAAACTAAAGGTGATTTCGTTCTGATGGTATTTTCTATAGACCGGATTTTTTGCAAAATATTCCAAGGTATCGTGCATCCAACCCATCATCCATTTCATTCCAAAACCTAGACCACCGATAAATGTTGGTTTAGATACCATTGGAAATGCCGTGGATTCCTCGGCAATCGTTTGAACATCTGGGAACGATTTATAAACTTCTTCATTTAGCTCTTTAAGGAAATCAATCACTTCTAAATTTTCCCGTCCGCCAAATTTATTTGGTTCCCACTCGCCATCTTCTCTGGAATAGTCTAAAAATAACATAGACGCCACCGCATCAACACGTAAGCCGTCGGCATGATATTGCTCTAGCCAAAACACGGCATTACTAATTAAAAAAGATTTAACTTCGTTACGGCCATAATTAAAAATTAAACTTTTCCAATCTTGATGGTAGCCTTTTTTTTTATCAGGGTGTTCGTACAAGCAAGACCCATCAAAAAACCCAAGACCATGCACATCTTCAGGAAAATGAGAAGGTACCCAGTCTAAAATAAGCCCAATATCATTTTGATGTAACTTATCAACTAAATATTTAAACTCTTCCGGGTAGCCAAATCTTGAGGTAGGGGCAAAGTACCCTGTAACTTGGTAACCCCATGACGGGTCATAAGGAAATTCCATGATCGGCATGAGCTCAACATGCGTAAAATTCATGTCTTTTACATAATTCACTAAGTCGTCTGCCAACTCAAAATAAGAGAGAAAACGATTCTCTTCCACTTGGCGTTTCCAGGAGCTTAAATGCACTTCATAAACCGAATATGGGGAATCTAAAGCGTTGTGTTTCTTCCGCTTTTTCATCCACTCGGCGTCTTTCCATTTGTAAGTGTCATCCCAAACAACAGAAGCCGTTTTTGGAGGATGCTCACAGCGTCGCGCATAAGGATCTGCTTTTTCGGTTTTTATGTCATTATGATGACTATGAATTTTATACTTGTAGGTATTGCCTTTTTTAACCAATGGGATAAACCCTTCCCAGATACCACTGCCGTCCCAACGCACGTTTAGTTGATGTTCTCCTTCAATCCAGAAATTGAAATCACCGATAACAGAAACAGATTTTGCACTGGGCGCCCAAACAGAAAAATAAGCACCTTCAATACCATCGACAGTAATGAGATGTGATCCAAATTTTTCGTAAAGCCGATAATGTTTACCCGCCTTAAAAAGGTTGATATCGAAGTCTGTAAACAGACTGTGGGTTTTTACTTGTGCCATAAATTAATTGTTAATTATATTAGAAATTCCCTTTAAAGGAATAACAGCCCATTGTGGGCGAGAGTTTAGTTCATAACCCAATTCATATACTGCTTTTTCGAGCAAACAATATTTTAAAATAAAAATACGCTCTTGGTTATATCCTAAATTTAAATTTGCGTTTTGTGTTTCAGTAACATAGGTTCCTAAAAACAACCCTGTTAAATAGCGATATAAAACCTCTCCCGCTTTAAATAAATCATCTTGAGACGCCTTGTAATGCGCTTCAATATTATTAAAAATAGTCGCATAAATAGCGTAATGAAACGATCTAAACAAGCCTGCCACATCTTTTAAGGGCGGTTGCTTAACTTTTCGGTCCCTAATGGTGCTTTCTGGTTCGCCTTCAAAATCTAAAATATAAAAATCGTTGTCTTTAACCAATACTTGGCCTAAGTGATAATCGCCATGAACACGAATACGCTCTCCTTTAAGCTTTGTCCAGTCAAAGGTTATAAAGCGTTTTCTGATGAGGTTTTTCTTATCGAGAAATTCGTTTGCCAAATTTAGGGTTAATCCATCTAATTTATGGAGATTATTTTCAATAGTATTTAACCTGTTTTGAAACTGATAAAGCATTCTGTTTTTGAGCCAAACCGTATAATCATCATTAAAATGAGTTGGTGTGAAGGCGGTTTCTTCGAATTCAGATCCTAAAGCAATATGCATTTCGGCGGTACGTTTTGCCAAGGTTTTAATTTTTGAAAACAAGTTTAATCCGGCCCAATCAATAAGTTGTGGTGGAATATCTTTAATGCTTAAACGTTGAAATAATGCCGTATTTGGCAATGAATGGATTTTAATTTTTTTATATTCAAGATTACTAAATACTTTGTGAAATTCCTTGAGCATATAGCCCCAGGCATCCCCGTCGTTTGGTACCATTTTTTGCATCAATCCTATGGTAATATTTACTTCGTCTGAATCTACAATATTGATACTGCCAAGGTAGGCCGGTGTATTTTTAAATTCCTTTTTTTCTGATAAAAACCGACTCATTTCATAGTCCGGATTTTTATCGGCATAGATGCGCCTGAAAAATTTTAAAACGTATTTGCCGTTATAAACTATTGAGGTATTGCTTTGTTCCAACCCCATAAACCGTGATGATTCATAGGTTACATTATTTAAAAGATAACTTTTATGGTACTGTACTTTTGTTGTGTCTTTTGGTAGTGCAGTTAGAATTCGTTCAAAAACCAGTTTTCTAAACGATTCCAAGTTTGTAGCATCGATGATAAACCCCTGATTTCCATGAATACTTATGGGTAGGATTCTGTCCTGTTGCGCAAAATTTTCATCGGTTACAAATGCAATGGGTAAAAAGTAATGTTGATAAAAAGCCTCAACAAAATCAATTTCAAGAATGAGGCCGTAATACACTTCGCCAAACTGTTGAATTCTAAAGTATTCAGATAGCTCAATATATTTTATCTTACTAGCTTTTCCGCCGTACCAGCGTTGTTTTAAAATATAATCCCCCAAAACATCAGAAAGAAAAACGTTGACAAATTTTTTATTTTCCAATAATTCTTCCCAATTATCATCAAAGTTAAAAGCCTGTACTACGGACGTTTTTATTTCCTTTTTTTTGGACATGGTTATTTGTTTATCTTAAAAATATGAAATGGCAATGTAGGGTGCAATTCCACAAAGTTCCATTCGCTATACCAATTATATACACTTCCCGTTACAAGGTCCTGCACTTGTAGTTGATTGCCTTGACTTATTTTTAAATCAGACAAAGGTAATTGCACCGAGCCCTGTTGTGCATAATAGGGGTCTAAACTAATAATGATTAAAAGCTCATTGGTTTTGCTGTCATCCCATTTATAAAACGCCATTAAATTAGAGTTTTCTATATAACAAAACTTGATGTTATTCGTTTGTTGAAGCGCTTCGTGTTGATTACGAATTTGATTAATTTTTGAAATGACGGTTGTTAACTTATTTTCCTTATTCCAGTTATAGTGAGTCATTTGAAACTTTTCTGAATTTAAATATTCTTCTTTTCCTGGAATTGCCTCGTCAATCATATATTCAAATACAGGACCATAGATGCCTATATTGGAACTTAACGTTGCCGCTAACACATAGCGTTGTATATATTTTGATTCATTGGCTCCTTGTAAATGATATGGATTAATATCTGGTGTATTTGGCCAGAAATTAGGCCTCATGTATTCACGTTGATCGGTTTTTGTTAATTCTTCAATATATTCAATAAGTTCTTGCTTATTATTTCTCCAAGTGAAATAGGTATAGGATTGTGTAAACCCTTGTTTTCCTAGTTGCTGCATAACTTTCGGCCTTGTAAAAGCCTCGGCAAGAAATAACACATCGGGATGTTTGGTTTTTACTTGGGTAATTACCCAATTCCAAAAATAATAGGGTTTGGTGTGTGGGTTGTCCACTCTAAAGATATTAACACCACAATCTATCCAATACAACAAAATATCTAAACATTCTTGCCACAGGTTTTTATAGTCCTCATTTTCCCAGAAAAGGGGTAAAATATCCTGATATTTTTTCGGTGGATTTTCAGCATATTGCACCGTACCATCAGGACGCCATTTAAACCATTTTGGGTGTTCTTTTACCCAAGGATGGTCTGGTGCCGCCTGTAGTGCATAATCCATAGCAACTTCCAGATTGTATTCTTTTGCTTTTTTAACGAGTGCTTTAAAATCTTCAACCGATCCTAATTGTGGATGAATAGCCGTGTGACCTCCAAGGTGAGAGCCAACGCCCCAAGTGGAGCCAACATCGCCTTCATAAGCCGTTGGGGTGTTATTTTTGCCTTTTCTATTAACTTCACCTATAGGATGTATTGGCGGTAAGTATAAGGTGTCAAATCCCATTTTAGCAACTCTTGGAAGCAAGCGTTCACAGTCTTTAAAGGTTCCGTGTACGCCTTCGTGCTCTGAAGCAGAACGAGGGAAAAATTCATACCACGTGCTAAAACGTGCTTTTAATCTATCGACATAAACCTGATAATCTTTTGAAGTGTTGGCATGTGTTTTTTGTGGATGTTTTGTGAAAATTGTGTGTAGCCTTTTGCTAGTGGCTTCTTTTATGGCTTCTCCATAATGTTTCTCAAGGCCGAAAATTTTCTGTAAATGCTCTAGATATAAGGCGTCATTACCAGATTCTTTTTTTAAAACATCTTTAATAAATGGAATACCCTCAAGTAATTCTAACTTAACATGCTGTTTGTCTTGAATTTTTCTTTCAATACCATGTTGCCAATTGAGGGCATGATCAACCCAGCCTTCAACTTTATAGCTGTAATAGCCTTGTTTTGTAACTGTAAAAGACCCCTTCCATTCGTCATTTATAACGTGATGCATGCGCGCTTCATGCCATTTCTTTTCACTTTCATGTTTAAATAAAACAGATGCGGCTATCACATCATGGCCATCTACTAATACATTGGCATCAATCGCTACTATTTCATTTACAACGCGTTTAATATAGTAATCGCCATTATTGATTTTTGGGTAAACGGTATCAATTACAACTCTTCTTTGATCTTGCATGTTTGATTGATTTTGAGTCAGCGAAATTATAAAATCTAAATTAAATGGTATAGCCTTTTGGGATTATGGCTCCTTTTTTAATAACTACAATACCCTCTTTTATAACATACATATCTGTCTCTTTGTCTTCCAAATGCTTGCCTCCATTAATGGTTACATCATCACCAATACGGCAATTTTTATCAACGATAGCGTTGTTTATATAGCAGCGCTCTCCAATTCCCATGAGAATATTGATATGATAGTTTTCAATTTCTTCAAGGGTTTCATAATCGTCACAACCCATCATATAGGTGTTAACTACGGTGGTGTCTTTTCCAATTCGTGAGCGAATACCAATCACAGATCTCTCAATTTTAGCAGCTGCAATAATACATCCTTCAGCAATAACTGTTTTGTTTAAAGTGGTGCCGGATATTTTTGTAGTGGGCAACATACGGGCTCTGGTATATACTCTTTTCTCGTTGTTGTATAAATCGAAATGTGGAATATCATCAGTTAGGCCAAGATTGGCTTCAAAGAAGGAGTCAATGTTTCCTATATCTGTCCAGTAACCTTCAAATTGATAGCTTAACGTTTTATGTTGGTCTATTGAACTTGGAATAATTTCTTTTCCAAAATCATTGGTTGAAGGGTTGTTCATGAGTTCAATTAGTAAATCTCTATTAAAAATATATATCCCCATGGAGGCCAGATAATTTCGGCCTTGATTTTTCATCTCGTCACTTACTTCTGAGGTCCATTCTGGGAGCAAACCAGCATCTGGCTTTTCAATAAATGAGGTTACCACATTTTCGTCACTAGCTTTTAATATCCCAAAAGAGGTAGCGTCCTTGGCATTAACAGGAATAGTAGCAATAGAAATTTCCGCATTGCTTTCAATATGTGCATTAACCATTAATCTGTAATCCATTTGATATAACTGATCACCGGACAATATGAGCACATATTCAAAATCATGTCTTAAAAAATGATGCATACTTTGCCTAACGGCATCGGCCGTTCCTTGAAACCATGTTTTATTCGTAGGGGTTTGTTCGGCAGCTAACACATCTACAAAAGCACTGCTAAAAAAACTAAAGTGGTAGGTGTCTTTGATGTGACGGTTTAACGAGGCCGAATTAAATTGCGTAAGAACAAACATGCGCTTTATTCCTGAATTGATACAATTTGATATAGGAATATCTACAAGTCTGTATTTACCAGCAATAGGAACCGCTGGTTTTGACCGTTGATGTGTTAACGGATATAATCTTGAACCTTGACCACCACCTAATATGATAGATAAAACCTTGCTATTCATGTTTGTTTTTTTATGGAGTTATAAATTGTGATTTGCAAAGCATGCTTTATTGAAAAATGCCATGTGTTAATTTACAATTATTTTTTTAAATATTAGCACGGTTGTTTTTAAATTGAATGTCCGTATTCATTCATAATACCATTTTTGCCGTTCAGAATGGAGTGAAACGAAATGAAGGATCTATTGAAAACCAATGCGGTTCCTCCTTTGTCGGAATGACAAAATTATTATATTTTCGGACTTATGACAAATTACGGACATTCAAGTTTTTAAATTAAGGACCTATATAAGTCTTCAACTTGTTTTGCTATTGCTATCCAGTCAAAGTATTCTTCAACTCGTTTTCTGCCTTTTTTAGCCATCGCGTCTTTTAGTGTTTTGTTACGAATTACTTTATTTACACCAGCCGCCAGATCTCTGGCAAATTTATCAGGATGTACAGGCTCAAAAGGTGCTGCTTTTTGTTGTTCTACAGGGACTAATATTCCTGTTTCACCGTGTAAAACCACTTCTTTTATCCCGCCAACGGCACTTGCTACAACAGCGGTTTCACAGGCCATAGCCTCAATATTAATAATGCCAAAAGGCTCATAAATGGAAGGGCAACAAAATACATCGGCATGAGAATACAGTTGTATTACTTGTTTTTTATCAAGCATTTTATCTATCCAAATAACATTGTTTCTTGTTTTTTTTACTTCCGCGACACTATCTTCCATTTCTTTAGCAATGTCGGGCGTGTCTGGAGCTCCGGCACATAACACAATTTGTGTTTCGGGATCCATATATTTTATGGCATTAACCAAGTGTATAATTCCTTTTTGCCTAGTAATTCTGCCCACAAAAAGCAGGTATGGTTTTGATTTGTCTATACCATATTCTTTAAGAGTGGTTGTTTCTTTAGTAACCACATATTCCTGTAAATTAATACCGTTGTAAATAACCTTTATTTTACTTTCATCAACATTAAAATGTTTTAATACATCCTCTTTTGTTTCCTTAGAGACTGCGATAACGGTATCAGCCATTTCAATAGCTGTTTTTTCAACCCATGAAGAAGCATCATAACCACGCCCTAATTGCTCACGTTTCCAGGGCCTTAATGGTTCTAACGAATGTGTTGTGATAACCAATGGAATTCCATAGCACAGTTTTGCAATAATTCCTGCAAATTGGGCATACCAAGTATGACAATGCACAATATCTGCATCTGTATCTTGTGCATTCAAGTGAATACAGGTACTTAGTGTTTGAAATACGGCTTTAAGTTGTGAGTTACTATCATTAAAAATAGGATTATCATAAGGATATCCTTTAATTGTTAAGTTGCCATTTTTTTGATCTTGGTCTCCAAAACACCTCACATCAACCTTCATGAGTTTTGCCAATTCTGCTGCTAGATATTCCACGTGAACACCTGCGCCACCATAAACATATGGGGGAAATTCTCTAGTATAAAAAAGTACTTTCATACATTCTAAATTATTGTAATTATTTGGTAATAAGTTAATTAAAAAATTGAGAACGTATGTAACCGCTACGCTCTCACATTAAAAATTTTAAACATTCCCTTTTGTGAAGAAATTTTTAAAATTTGTTAATGTTCGTTTCATTTGGTTTTAATAAATTTATTCGCACAACGGTCTTTCAATGAGCACTCTATAGTGCTATTTCACAATGAGATTATTAAAGCACACTATATATTTAAGACCTGTGGTTTTAATTATCTTATAGGAAAGATGATAGACCCATAAACTTAAAAATATTATTCCAAAAAACAGCACTGACCACTTACTATTATTGATAATTTTCAAAAAGGTTATATTCCTTAAGAATAGTTCAAATAAAATGAATTTTTCAACAATTTATTTTGAATCCTTTCATAGGATTAATAGAGCAGAAATTTTAACACGGTCAAAAAAACAGGACCCCATCATGTATCAGAACTATTAAAATGGGTTATTAAAGAAAAATTTGTGAGTAATCCAATATTCATAGATAACTTAGAAAAATAAAAAATTGAATGTCCGTATTCATTCATAATACCATTTTTGCCGTTCAGAATGGAGTGAAACGAAATGAAGAATCTATATGAAAATCAATGCGGTTCCTCCTTTGTCGGAATGACAAAATTATTATATTTTCAGACTTATGAAAAAAAGTATTATTATAGCAATTGCAATTGGAGTGCTTAGTTTTGCTGGATGGAACAAAAGTGATGATGCTAACATAGCAAGCTTGGCCTTTTTTAAAGTTATTTCATTTTCTACCGTCCAACTTGCTGATTGGCCATTATCATATTGGATAAATGTTTTATTATCCCGGTCTATAATTTTACATCCGAATTTTTCTGAAATTATTCTGTCCACTTAAAATTGAACATGAGTTCAAAATACCATCGCTGGCCTTCAAGGATTAGCAGAGGAATTTCAAAAGTTCAGTTTTATTAACTAAGAGATTCCTGTTTGCACAGGAATCGGGTTAATCGTTCAACTTTAATACCGCCATAAAGGCTTCTTGCGGGATTTCTACATTACCCACTTGACGCATACGTTTTTTGCCCTTTTTCTGCTTCTCTAAAAGCTTTCGTTTTCTTGAAATATCACCGCCATAACACTTCGCGGTAACGTCTTTTCTCAAAGCTTTGATCGTTTCTCTTGAAATTATTTTAGCGCCAATCGCAGCTTGAATTGGAATATCAAATTGTTGTCGCGGAATTAGTTCCCGTAACTTTTCACACATTTTTTTACCAATATTTTGTGCATTATCAGCGTGAATTAATGCCGATAAGGCATCAACTGGTTGCGCATTTAATAGAATGTCAACGCGTACTAATTTCGAGGCGCGCATGCCTATTGGTGAATAATCAAAAGAGGCATAGCCCTTAGAAATGGTTTTTAAGCGATCGTAAAAATCGAATACAATTTCAGCCAAAGGCATATCAAAACTAAGTTCGACGCGTTCAGTCGTTAAATAGGTTTGATGGGTTATTAAACCACGCTTGTCAATGCATAACGACATAACATTACCAACAAAATCGGATTTTGTTATAACCGTTGCTTTAATATAAGGCTCTTCTACGCGATCTAAACCAGAAGGGTCTGGTAAATCGGTTGGGTTATTTACAATGATAGGTGTATCTGGATGTTTTCTGGTATAGGCGTGATAGGATACGTTGGGAACCGTAGTAATAACGGTCATGTCAAACTCCCGTTCTAAGCGTTCCTGGATAATTTCCATGTGAAGCATTCCCAAAAACCCACAACGAAATCCAAAACCTAAAGCCGCAGAACTTTCTGGAGTATAAACCAACGACGCGTCATTTAGTTGTAATTTTTCCATGGAAGCACGAAGCTCTTCATACTCATCGGTATCAACCGGGTAAATACCAGCAAACACCATAGGTTTTACATCTTCAAAACCAGATATAGCGTTTTTTGTTGGGTTTTTGGCATCTGTTATAGTATCACCAACTTTTACTTCTTTGGCTTCTTTTATTCCCGTAATTAAATACCCTACGTCACCTGCCTTAATTTCATTTCTTGGAAATTGCTTTAATCTTAAGGTGCCAACTTCATCAGCATTGTAGGTTTTACCTGTCGCAATAAATTTTATGAGTTGATTCTTTTTAATAGAACCGTTAATAACCCTAAAGTAGGTCTCTACGCCCCTGAATGGATTATAAACCGAGTCGAAAATCAAAGCCTGTAAAGGCTCGTCAACATTGCCTTTTGGAGCCGGAATGCGTTCGATAACAGCTGCTAAAATAGCATCCACTCCAAATCCTGTTTTGCCACTGGCATGAATAATATCTGAAGGATCACAACCTAATAAATCAACAATGTCATCGGTAACTTCTTCTGGATTGGCACTGGGTAAATCAATCTTGTTAAGAATTGGGATGATTTCCAGATCATTTTCTAAAGCTAGATATAAATTGGAAATAGTTTGAGCCTGTATACTTTGTGCGGCATCAACAATAAGGAGTGCGCCTTCGCAAGCGGCAATAGATCGAGACACTTCATATGAAAAATCGACGTGACCGGGCGTGTCAATAAGATTTAAAACATAATCTTCACCTTTATAGGTATAATCCATTTGAATAGCATGAGACTTGATAGTAATACCACGCTCACGCTCTAAATCCATGCTATCCAAGAGCTGATTTTGTTTTTCTCTATCAGTTACAGATCCTGTGGAGTCCAATAATCGATCTGCAAGAGTGCTCTTTCCGTGATCTATATGTGCAATAATGCAAAAATTTCTTATATTCTTCATAAAAACAATCTAACCCTAGATTCAATGTGCAAATATAGATGTTTTCAGTTTTAGAAAAGCGTTAATATTCAAATCAACAGGAATATTATACCGATCATATATATTAATTACATATTTAACAACTTTTATATTAGATTTGATTCTAACTAACAAAGGATTAGGGGTATGAGAATTATATTTTCAATATTATTTATTATACTGGGAATGTTTACAGCCTCTTCCCAGATTAGTAATGTAAAAGAAGAATTTGCTTTACCAACATCACCAGAGAACTTAAGTGAATCTTCGGGAGTTATTTTCTTTAATAACAAGTTAATAACCCACAATGATTCGGGAGGAGAAAACAAACTTTATGAGTTGGATATTGCATCGGGGTTGGTCACAAGAACGGTTACAATTTCGAACGCAACAAATGTAGATTGGGAAGATATTACTCAAGATGACAACTACATATTTATAGGAGATATTGGGAACAACATAAATGGAAATAGAACCGATTTAAAAATTTATAAAATAAGTAAAAGTGATTATTTAAGTTCTACTTCTGTTACTGCCGAAACAATAGCATTTAGTTATTCAGGTCAAATGGATTTTACTGCTGCAAGTGAAAATAATACCGAGTGGGATGCTGAAGCTCTTGTTTCATTTGATACAACAAATTTAGTTTTGTTTAGTAAGAATTGGATAAATGGCACAACAAAAGGGTATTTAATTTCCAAAACGCCAGGCATCTATTCTTTAACTCCCATAGCAACGGTATTAAACAGTGGTGGTTTAATAACAGGAGGAACCTACAATCCATTAAGTGGAAAGCTATATTTAGTGGGATACACAGCACCTGTACTCCCATCACCTTTACAACCTTTTATTTGGAAAATTGAAGATTTTACAGGAAGCGATGTTTTTTCTGGAACCAATACCCAAACCTCGCTTTCTTCTTCATTTGGTTTTGAACAGGCCGAAGGCATTACTTACGTCAATGAAAATGGATATTTTATCACTTCTGAAGCATTTAGTGTTTCAATACTTTCAGATTATGCGAAGGTAATTTCTTTTACTACAAACGACCCGTTATTATCCATACAAAGCATTGACTCTAAAAATAAGGTTATTACATACCCTAACCCCGTAAACGATTATTTAAATGTTGATAATACAAACATTTCATCCATAGAGCTATTTGATGCTAAAGTGATGCGACTTTATAAAGGTAAAACCACTAAAGTAGATATGAGTAATTTTAGCAATGGTCTTTATATTTTTAAAATTAATTTTAATGATGGCACTTCTTCTATTAAAAAAATCATTAAGAATTGAAGAATACCATTTGGGTTAAATAAATATTGAATGTCCGTATTCATTCATAATATCATTTTTGTCATTCAGAA
>TARA_R110002167_G_scaffold110677_3_pt1 | contig 23890 bp, 20 predicted proteins | sample TARA_R110002167 | Tara Oceans TARA_R110002167 (sample SAMEA4398238) | marine metagenome | biome: Polar Biome; feature: [MES] marine water layer (ENVO:01000295) within the mesopelagic zone...; material: water (ENVO:00002006), including particulate matter (ENVO:01000060) such...
CCCCTTTTGATAATTCTTAGTATTTTCCTCGAAACCTTCAAGTCCGTTAGTTTCTTATCAGTGACACCCTCGAAACCTCTCTTTTTTGCACCCTCATCATCTTTTCATTCTGCATTCAGTGCTATGAAACATTTCCAGACAGAGCCCAATAAATCTGGCTGTGCCTAAGGCGCAATTGCGTCTAGCAATTTTGGCGCCTAAGAGTGGCCGTAAACTCAGGGTGGTCACTTGGCGGATGACGATGTTAGTCCTGATTCAGAATCTCGATGTAGGCGGTGTAAGCAAACACGCGGTTGCGTTTCTGGCCAGTGAGCTCGCGCACCAGTGCGAGTTCAGGATCCGCCAACCTATCCATGACTTTGCCTGCCGTGGCGGCGGAGATATTGCCCTGTTTCACTAGAGTGTTGATATTGGCAATGGGGTATTCAAACAGTACGTCTAGTACTTGCTGGGCGGAGGGGGCCATGCGCCCAAAGCAGGTGAGCAGGGCGCGGTGTGTTTGGCGCAGCTCGTTAAGTTGCTGGGCGGTGCTAACGGCCTGAGTAGCGGTTTCGGCTACTGCATCGACAAAGAACAGTAACCAATTTTCCCAGTCCCCAGTCAAACGTACCTGTTGCAATCGATCGTAGTAAATCTGGCGGTGCTTTTTGAAAAACGCAGAGAGATAAAGCAGTGGCTCGTTCAGTACCTTGGCAGCGGCGAGTATCAATGGAATCAACAATCGTCCTAGGTGACCATTGCCGTCCATAAAGGGGTGTATGGTTTCAAACTGGACGTGAACAAGAGCGGCTTTGATCAGCGGATCGGTGGCCTCGGGGATGTCGTTGAGAAAGCGCTCTAATTCTGACCAACAGTTGGCAATCTCATTGGCGGGTGCGGGTACAAAAGTCGCTTCGTCGGCGCGATGGCCACCGATCCACACTTGATTCGTTCTAAATTCCCCTAGCCCTTTGTTTATGCCTCGCCCAGAGGTCATCAGCGCTTGGTGCAGTTCGGTCAGAAGACGAAAGGCGATGGGATGACCTTCGCGAATGCGCTTGAGACCTAGCTCTAGCGCGCTGACATAACACGAGACTTCTTGCACATCGTTCATGGGGACGCCCGGAACGCCTTCCATTTCATAGAGCATTAAGTCGCTCAAAGAGGATTGTGTGCCCTCTATTTGAGAAGACATAACCGCTTCTTTGCGCACATAGCTATAGAGGAACAGCTGGGCATCGGGGAGTAGGGTGCTGATAGCATCGAGACGACCAAGGGCCAGCATGGCCTGGCTTATACGCCCTTGCAGCTTATTGTCGATTTGTAGCGGAGGCTGAGGTGGCAACGCGGCAGGAATAAATGCGTCGCACTTAACACCCCCGGCTATGCTGCTAACGTAATGGCCTGTGATACCACGCTCCATAGGTCCTCCCAACGTAAATTAAGCAAACTGTTAATTTAACTTAGATGCTATAGTAAAATAACAAAAGATTATAATTTATCTTATTGGAAATTGTAAAATAACTTCAGCAAGCGCTTCGATGTGCGGCCTTGCCCTCCCTTGGGAGGGTGGGCTTAGTTCACTCCGTTTTTATATCTATAGCTTGAATTCTACTGTTTCGTCTATATACTTTAGCGCCTAAACTATTTAGCAGCTAAACTATTTAATAACTAAGCTAGGCTGCCTTTGATCGTCACGAGTATTTCGTCTATGTCCCATCATTCCGATACCTCTGCCGAGGCCTTGCTGATCGCGACGCGTCGCTTTGCCCGCGCAGGCTTTAGTCAGAGTCAAACTATGGCCGCTGACGACCTGAGCCGTGCCGATTGGCACCTGATGTGGCATCTGCAAGGCTGGTTCAAGGACAAGGGGGCTAGGCCCTCTGAATTGGCAAAGCGTTTGCGAGTCACTGCGGGCAACGTGGCACAGCAACTACGCTCCTTGGAGAGTAAGAAGTTGCTAGTTCGCACTCAAGACAGCGAAGACCGCCGCGCGGTAGTGATTAAGCTGACCGAGTTGGGTGAAATCAAGCTACGGGAAGTAAAGAAAGAATATGTCAGTGAGTTCGAGCGCCTCATCGCCCACATGGGCAAGGAGGACGCAGCGCAGCTGATTCGCCTGCTGACTAAAGCGGCTAACTACTTAGAAAAAACGGACCCCTCCTCATGTTGAAGATCTTTCGCTTTCTCAAACCGTGGCGCTGGTCCATTGCTGGCCTGATGATCCTAGTCGCCGTGCAAGTCATGTCCGATCTATTCCTGCCAACGCTGATGGCCGATATCATCGACAAGGGGGTGATGCAAGGCGATACCGCTTACATCGTCAAGATTGGTAGTTATATGTTGATGGTGACCCTGTTCAGTATCTGCTGCGCGATTCTGGCGAGTTGGGTGTCCTCTGTGGTCGCCGCTGGCTTTGGGCGGACACTACGCTCTGAGGTGTTCACCAAGGTCTCGCAGTTCTCGCTGCATGAATTCGATCAGTTCGGTTCTTCTACCCTAATTACTCGGGCTACCAACGACATCACTCAGGTGCAGATGGTCGCACTGATCATCGCGCGCATGATGATCATGGCGCCGATGATGGCCCTTGGCGGTATCGTCATGGCTTACACTAAGGATCATCAACTGACCTGGGTGCTGGTGATTGCGGTTCCCGCGCTGGTGAGCTTGGTGTTATTTATCGCGCGCAAAACCATTCCTCTTTATACCTCTATACAGATCAAGATCGATCGCCTGAACTCTACGCTGCGTGAGGCGCTTACGGGGGTGCGGGTTATTCGTGCCTTCAACCGTGTGGATCACGAGCAGGGGCGTTTCGATAGCGCCAGTGCGGATCTTTCCGACACCTATGTGCGCGTCAATAAATTGATGGCCTTGATGCTGCCCGGGCTCATGCTGGTCATGAACATGACCACGCTCGCGGTATTGTGGTTTGGCTTCGAGCGCATAGAGTCGAACACGCTGCAATTGGGAAGTTTGATTGCGTTTACCCAGTACGCGATGCAGATTTTGTTTGGCTTCATCATGATGTCGATGATGTTCAATATTCTTCCGCGTGCCCATGCCGCTGCACTGCGTATCGATGAGGTTCTGCACATCGTGCCCAGCATTGTGGACGCCACGCTGGCGCAGAGTTCAACACAAGCTGCTGCCGTCGAATTCAAGGATGTAAACTTTCGCTACCCAGGTGCTGAAGTGCTCGCCTTGAAGGGCATTAGTTTTAGAGCCGAGCCTGGTCAAGTGACGGCCATTATCGGATCCACAGGCGCGGGTAAGTCTACCTTGATGAGTATGATTCCTCGTTTCTATGATGTCGAAAGTGGGGGCATCGAGGTGGGCGGAGTTGACACTCGCCATTATGCTCAGCAGGTGCTTCGTCAGCGAATCGCCTATGTACCGCAGCAGGTCACTCTCTTTAAAGGCAGCGTTAGGCAGAATCTTCTACTGGCCAACCCCGGTGCAGACGATGAGCAATTGAGCCGCGCCGCCACTACTGCTCAGGCGCAGTCTTTTCTAAATAGTTTAGAAGGCGGATTGGATTACGCACTGCAAGCGGGTGGGCGTAACTTGTCTGGCGGGCAGCGGCAGAGACTGGCGATTGCGCGCGCTCTTTCCCGCCCCGCAGAGGTTTATCTGTTCGACGATAGCTTCTCCGCACTGGACTTCACTACCGACGCCAAGCTTCGCGCCGCGCTCAAGAAGGAGTTGATTGACGCGACAGTGATCATCGTCGCGCAGCGTATCGGGACGGTTATGGACGCCGACCAGATCCTCGTGATGGATGAGGGACAAATAGTGGGTCGTGGCACGCATCTAGAATTGCTAGAGAGCTGTCCTACCTATAAGGAAATCGTTGCTTCGCAGCTGCGCGTTGAGGATGTGGCATGAGTACTAATACGAAACAAGCAGAAGCGCCAAGCACGAGTCAGCGTCCCGCACCCGGTGGCATGATGGGCAGGGGCCCTATGGGGGCGATGGGGCAGCCAGTAGCTAAGGCGAAGAATTTCAAGCTCACGTTTCAGCGTTTGCTTAAATGGTTCCATCCGTTCCGCGGCCGGCTTCTAATAGTGCTGGTGCTCGCGATTTTGAGTACGGGCTTTACGATCGCTAGCCCGCGCTTAGTGGGTCAGGCAATCGACCTGATTACCTCGACACTGGTGTTGCGCATGCAGGGGCAGGCGGCAGAGTTCGATAATGTTGCCATCTATCAAGTGCTGCTGTGGTTGTTTGGTTTTTATCTACTTTCCTCCGCGTTCATGTTGTGCACGCAATGGATCATGGCCAGCGTCTCGCAGCGCACGGTTCAGGGCATGCGTGAGGCGACGGCGGCAAAGCTGCGCAGACTGCCGTTATCCTATTACGACAGCCACCCGCACGGGGATATCCTCTCGCGGGTGACCAACGATTTGGATACGATTTCCACCACGCTGCAACAGAGTGCCACGCAGTCCATCACCTCGGTCATACAGCTATTCGGTTTCATCATTATGATGCTCACCATTAGTCCTTCTTTGACGCTTGTGGTTGTTGCTACTCTGCCCTTGTATGCAGTCGCCACGGTCATCATCGCGAAGAAGTCGCAGAAGCATTTCGTTGCGCAGCAGAAGAATCTAGGTCTTTTGTCTGGGCACGTGGACGAGATGTTCTCCGGTCAAGTCGTCGTCAAAGCTTATGGTCACGAGAGTGCGTCTATAGAGAAATTCGAGACGATCAACGCGGAATATACCGATGCCTATCAGCGCGCAAACTTCGTGTCGGGCATTATTTTCCCCGCCATGAATTTTATCTCTAACCTCGGTTATGTGTTGATCTCGGTGATCGGCGGCCTCTGGATTACGAGTGGGCGTCTGTCGGTGGGAAGCATCGTGGCGTTCATCCAGTACTCACGCTCCTTCACTCAACCGATTCTACAAACTGCTAACATCGCCAATATTCTGCAGAGCACTATTGCCTGCGCGGAACGGGTTTTCGAGGTCTTGGATGAAGAGGAAGAGCAGGACCCTGTTGTAACGCGCTTCACCCCTGTGTTGCACGGCGATCAGGACCTGCGCGGCGCAGTAACGCTGAGCAATGTGTGCTTCCGCTATAAAGAAGATCAGCCCTTGATCGAGAATCTATCGCTGAGTGTTAAGCCCCGCAGCATCGTCGCCATCGTCGGTCCTACCGGTGCGGGCAAGACCACGCTCGTGAATCTCTTGATGCGCTTCTATGAGATTGATAGCGGCGATATCAGCGTTGATGGTCAATCGACTAGCACACTCTCCCGAGCAGAGTTGCGCAGCCGCTTCGGAATGGTATTGCAAGACACCTGGCTATTCGGTGGCAGCATCTACGACAACATCGCCTTTGGTAGACCCAATGCGGAGCGTGATGATGTGATTGCGGCGGCGATCGCCGCTCATGCTGACCATTTTATTCGCACACTTCCGGACGGCTATGACACGGTCCTCAACGAGGAGTTCAGCAATATATCCCAGGGCCAGAAACAACTGTTGACCATCGCGCGGGCGCTTCTGGCGAACCCCGATATCTTGATTCTCGATGAGGCGACGTCCAACGTGGATACCAGAACGGAGATGCAGATTCAGCATGCGATGAAGAAGCTGATGAAGAACCGCACGAGCTTTGTAATTGCCCATAGACTGTCGACGATTCAGGATGCGGAGAATATTCTAGTGATGGATAAAGGCTCTATAATCGAGCAGGGCACTCATGCGCAGCTGATGGCGAAGAACGGCTTCTATCACGATCTATTCCTATCCCAGTTCTCGGAGCCGGCGATGCCAGTTTAGCCTTTGGGTCGTTTTAATATTAGGTACTCTTACATGCTTGCCGATTCCGATTTCAGGGTTCCGACCCTCGACCCAATCGACGATCCCGTATTGCGCGAGCGCAACATTGATCTGCGAATGCTGCGTCTAGATAGGATTCATCCGCAAATCAGCGGTAATAAATGGTACAAGCTAAAACTCAATCTTCTTGCAGCCCAGTCGCAGGCTGCGCACACCATACTTAGTTTCGGAGGCGCTTACTCCAATCATCTGGTGGCACTAGCGGCGGCGAGCAAGCTTAGCGGTCTGCGCAGCATCGGGGTCATTCGCGGCGAGGCACCCAAGGTCCTCAACCCCGCTCTTCGATTCGCTCAGCAACAGGGCATGACCCTACATTTCGTATCCCGTAGCGATTATCGCAATAAAGAAGATCCTGAATTCATTGAGCTGTTAGAGCAGCGCTTTGGCAACTTTTATCTGATTCCGGAAGGGGGCAGTAATCTGCTGGGCATCAAGGGCTGCGCTGAGATTGCTGATCACTTGCGTTGGCAACGCAAGGACTCCCCGCATCTTGTGCTCATGGCCTGTGGCACTGCCGCGACCCTGACGGGGGTGGTGAGCGCTCTGCCCAGTGACTGCGAGGCCATCGGTGTCTCAGTGCTGAAAGGCCCCGACAGCCTGAGTCCGCAGGTGAATGCTTGGCTGCACGCGCTGGGCTGCACTCCCGCAGCGCGCTGGTCTATCAATACGCAGTTTCACCATGGCGGCTATGGCAAGACCAATCCTGCCTTGAACGATTTCATGATGGCCTTCGAGGCGCGCACCGGCATTGCGCTAGAGCATGTCTATACTGGGAAAATGATGTGGGGTCTCTACAAGATGATCGAATCGGAAGAGATCGCGGCTGGGTCTGAACTTATTGCGATGCATACCGGTGGGCTAATGCAAAATATATCATCGTGGTAAATATTCCCACGTAGCGCCCGCGAAATGAATCCCGTATACTGTGGGACACACAGGCTCAATCAGCCCTTGTTAATTGCCCTAGAGGTTATGTTTCTAGGCTTAAAGAGGATCGCATGGGTACAACTCCCGCGCAGCAGTTAGTAGCAGCACTAGGCCAACTTGGCGCCCTCGGGCGGCACGTGGCTTTCGCTTTGTTGCTCCTTAGTGCTAGCCATGGGGCCCTCGCGCAGAACGCTCAGTTGTCATTCTGGGCTTACAGCAATGCGGACTCCTCTTGGCCCGTTCCTCCCTCTTTTAGCGTCGACCCATTAGCTGTTAGTGTAAACGACAATGTGTTGTCCAATTTGAAGGAGGGCGACATACTATCCGTCCCCGCCAATGAGCCCAATACTCCACCCAATCGCATTCTAATCACCGAGCAGAAAAGCCAAGTCAATGGCGACAGCAGCTATCGCGGCACTCTGCTGGGCAGCGCCGATGCCAGCCCCTTCGTGTTGACCGTAAGTCCTTTGAGCGTATTTGCCTATATCGAGATCGACGCACAGGTGTGGCAGTTGGATGCTAGCCGTGCGGAGGCATTCGGCGCGTATCGAGGCTGGTTGTATCAAGGTAGGGCGCTGGAGAGTCAGAATCTCGTTAACGACTATGTCATTGTCGAGCATGCAGCGCAGCCCGTGGTCAGGCCGGAGGCGGCTCCCAAGGCGATGCCGCTGACACTGGGTGCATCGAATGCTAAGCCAGTACTGTCGGAGGCGCGCAACTCGGGCATCAATGCCAGTAATTTCGCGATTACTCAACAAGTGGGTAATGGCAGTGTCGTCGTCGGTGATATAGCCAACGTCAGCATAAATCTGCGTAACAGCAGCACTGAGCGGCACGATGCGCTGACCCTTAACATCTATTTCGTCCTAGAGAACAGCACACTGGTGCAAGCCCCGGGCAATTGCAAACAGGGCCTACTCAGCGGGCAGATCGTCTTGCAGTGCGCCTTAGGGGATTTCGCCCCTGGCGAGGCTAAGACAGTAAACTATAGTGTGCGCACTAGTGCCAATTCGAAGCCTCGCCTCATAAGCACTGCTTTGGTTGGTGGGGTTCAGCAGGATACGCTGATCAATGTCGTCGAAGATGTGCTCATCGACTCAGATGGCGACGGCATCAGCGATTTTAACGAAAAGCTATTGGGCACCAATCCGCAGAGCTCCGACTCCTTGAATAAGGAGAATTCGGTGATCGATGTGCTTGCGCTGTACACCCCGGGCGCGAACGCCCTCTATAACGGTCATGCGCAGACTCGAATCAATCAACTCATCGCGATATCGAATCAGATCTATGCCGATAGTGGGGTAGGCATTACCCTGCGCCCAGTCTTCCATAGCCTTGTCGCCTATAGCGATAGTGTGAACATGGATAAGACGCTCGATGCTCTGACTAAACGCTCGGACGCCGCCTTCGCCAACGTCGATGCGCTGCGCACAACCTACGGTGCGGACCTCGTGATGCTATTTCGGCCGCAAGGCGCGGAGCTCAATCGCTGTGGTCTAGCCAATCTCGGTGGTTTACGCACTCAGGGGGACATGAGTTCTTCCAATGAGAAGGCCTATGCCTTCTCCACCATGGCCATCGACTGCCCAGTGAGCTCCGTCATTGCCCACGAGCTTGGGCATAATATGGGCCTTACTCACTCCCATCTCGAGGATGGCTTCGGCGGCACCTTCGACTATGCAACGGGCTATGGCGTGGATGGCAAGTTCGCTACGGTGATGGCTTATCCTGGCGCTTTCAATACCACGGTTCGCCTACCTCGATTCTCGTCGCCATCGCTGGACTGCTTAGGATTCCCTTGCGGTCGCGCTGCTAATGCAGCACAAGGAGCTGATGCCGTGCGTGCCTTGAACGTCACCCGTCACCAGATAGCCCAATATTATCCTACCCGAGTGCCGTATCTGCCCAATCGCCCATTGGCGACGCTGACGGGCACGCCTACGGATGCGCGCATAGCGTTAGCTGTCAGTGTGGACAATGGCTTGAGCTATGTCTCCGCGGTGCGCCCGGGTGTTAAATTAGATGTGAACCTCAGCCTCTTCGTGGATTCGCGCCATGTTGGCAAGGCCGGCGATATGTTCGTCTTGGTGACCCTCGATGGCGAACATTTTGTGATGCTGGACTCCGCCGGCGGGCTCAGCGATTGGGATGGCAGCTTCGCTGGCCTTCGCTCGTATCGTCCCCGCACTACCTTGGCATCGGTAGAATACCTGCAGATCGTCAATGCCACTGCGCTCGGTGAGGAATTCATCAACCGCCGCGTGCAGATATTCATTGGCTATAGCGTCCCAGAAACAGGAGAGGTGGTGTATACCGCCGAGCCCTTGACCTTGGATGTTACCCCCTAATTTTTTCCCCTGAGCTCTCTGCTATACTGCGGCCTGAATTTAAGGAGCCCGTGTTGATTTTACGCGGGCACACATCTTCGCACCTGCACAGAGCATTATATGTCGGCATTCAAGCGCATAGGCCTAATTGGGCGTCCCGGTCATTCAGGCGTGGTGGACTCCCTACGCAGCCTCGGCCAAGTACTCAAGAGCCGTGGCCTTAAGGTCATAGTGGATGAGTTAAGTGGAGAGTTGCTCAAGGGTACCGAGTTCGAGCTGATGGATCGTGATCATTTAGCGGCACAGTGCGATCTGGTGATCGTGGTTGGCGGCGATGGCAGCATGTTGGGCGTGGCGCAGATGCTATCCCACCACGATGTGCCGGTGCTCGGCGTCAACAGGGGCCGCCTGGGCTTCCTGACGGATATCCTGCCCGAGGAGATCGATGCACGCCTAGGGGACATCTTTGCGGGTAAATATACCGTCGAGAATCGCTTCCTGATCGAGTGTGAACTGCGACGTAATGGTGAGGTCATTAATTCGGCCAGCGCCCTCAACGATGTAGTGCTACACCCCGGTACCTCGGCTCGTATGATCGAGTTCGAGCTCTTTATTAACGATCAGTTCGTCTACAGCCAACAGTCCGATGGCCTGATTGTCGCCACACCGACTGGCTCAACGGCGTATTCGCTCTCCGCGGGTGGCCCTATCATGCACCCCAGCCTCAATGCCCTTGTACTAGTGCCAATGTACCCCCATTCATTAAGTAGCCGCCCTCTGGTTATCGACGCAGACAGCACTGTGCGCGTGGTCGTTGGCAAACAACGCTCTATCATTCCACAAGTTGGCTGCGACGGAGCGACGGGTTTTGCCGCCCATCCAGGGGACGAATTGATAGTACGTAAGAAACCGGGAGCATTGCGCTTGATTCACCCGCTTGATCATAATTTCTATCAGACTTGCCGCAGCAAACTTGGCTGGGGCAACCGGCTGGGGCGTGCGGATGATTAGGGCCGCCGTACTGGATGCCGATATCGATCTGCGCAGCTTACTTGCTGTGATCGCCGATCACGGAATCCGTTTTAGGGTAAATGAAGAGTCTGGGTCGCAAGTAATATGGGTGGCCTCACAGGCCGATGCCGACACGGTAGCGCAAGCGCTGAGTCGCTGGCAGGAATTGCGCGAGCAGGGCTTGTTGACAGAGCGAGGCCCTCAGCAACGCGGCTCTCTGCGCAGTTATTTCCCAATGATGAGAATGTTCACGGACCTCGCCAATGCCTTCCTGCAGGCGCCCGTAACCATGTTGCTGATCCTCGGCTCTTTAGTAGTTGCCGCCGTAAGCAGCCTTGGCAGCGACCTACGCCCGGTTTCGGGCTTGTTCTACCCCAGTTTCACCCTTGTAGAAGGCGGCGCGCTGGCGGGCTTAGGACAGATATTTGCACAGATTAACTCCCTAGAAGAGCTATTGCGGACACTCACTCCGGCGCTATTGCATTTCGGTGCTATCCACTTGGTGTTTAACTCCCTCTGGATATGGCATTTCGGACGCATGATAGAGCGCTCTCAATCGAGCCTGCTCTACCTTGGCGTGGTGCTGTTCATCGCGTTCTTCTCGAATGCGGCGCAGTATTTATGGAGCCTCACCGCAAATTTCGGGGGGCTCTCTGGCGTTGTCTATGGCCTGTTAGGCTATATCTGGATGTGGCAATTAATACTGCCAAACGGGCGCTTGCGTCTGCCCCCGGCGATGATCGGTTTCCTATTAGTGGCCTTAGTGCTTATGGAGTTGTTCGCCGGGTCCTGGATCGCCAGTGCCGCGCATACCGGGGGCTTAATCGCTGGTATCATTGCAGGGGTATTAAGCGCCAGTATTCACAAGTTTCGCCAGCGCTAACAACGATTGCACAATGTAAGTTTTAGACTATTTTTTAGCAGAGAATTTATGACAGAGAAAGCAGACTCTTTCCAAGCCTTGATCGAGAGCATTACGCCAGAGATTCACGAGAACATGAAGACGGCGGTAGAGACAGGGCGCTGGGCGAACGGCGACAGATTGAGTAAAGAACAGGTGGAGTATTGCCTACAGGCCGTCATTGCCTATGAAGCTCGCAACCTCACCGAAGAGCAGCGCGTAGGTTATATCGACAAGAGTGGATTGCAGGGGGGGCAAGGCCCTGGCCATCACCATGAAGAGGGTGGCAGCTGCGCGAGCGAACCTGCACCCATCACTTGGATAGACCCCGGTAAGCACAGCACCCATTGATCATAGAAGGACCTATCAACGTGAATTGCGTAGCACGCGGCCCGATCCGCAAGATGACCTCCCGCCTCGAAACACCTGTGCACTATTCCCTGCCGATAGGCGAGGATAGTGTGGCGATGAACCCTTTGTTGGGCGCTAAGCTCAAGCTGCATTTTTCTGGCCAGATCAATTGCGTGCATTGTGGCCGTAACACTAACAAGAGTTTCAACCAAGGCTATTGCTACCCCTGTTTTCAGCGCTTGGCGCAATGCGACTCCTGCATCATTCAACCCGAGAAATGCCATTTCGATATGGGCACCTGCAGAGAGCCGGAGTGGGGCGAGAAGTACTGCATGCAGGATCATATCGTGTACCTGGCCAACTCCTCCGGAGTGAAGGTAGGCATTACACGGGCCACACAAGTCCCGACTCGCTGGATTGATCAGGGCGCGGTGCAGGCACTAGCGATAGTGCGTGTGCGCACACGTTTGCAGTCGGGTAGCCTCGAGGTATTGTTCAAACAACACGTAGCAGACAAGACCAATTGGCGCGACATGCTCAAAGGCGGAGATCACCATACAGATCTCCACGCTGAGCGCGATCGCCTTGTAACAGAGTGCCAAAAAGATATCGACGATCTCGTGCAGCGTTTTGGATTCCATGCCATCAGTGTGCTCTCTGGTATCGATGCCGTGCAGATCGAGTACCCCGTGCTGGAATATCCAGAGAAGATCAGCTCATTCAATTTCGACAAAGACGCTAATGTGGAAGGCACTCTTATAGGCATAAAGGGACAGTATTTAATCTTCGACACTGGGGTTATTAATATGCGCCGCTTCGCCGGCTATAACCTCGAAATCTTCACTTCCTAATCGATGACAACATTGCAGATACTATTATGAGAGACGCGCAACCTAAGACGATTTTCCTAAAAGACTATCAGGCTCCAGCATTCTTGATCGATGATACGCAGCTACGCTTCGAGCTCGATGAAGAGCTCACCCGTGTTCGCTCGCGCCTCACGATGCGCCGCAATCCACTCTACGCTGAGCATGCCGATGTGCCTTTGGTCTTGGACGGGCAGGAGATGCTACTGGAGAGCGTGATGATCGACGGTCACATCCTAGATGCTGATGCCTATAGTGTCGACGACGATACGCTCACTATTCATAAGATGCCAAAGGCAGTGGATGACAATGGCGCGGCGTTTATTCTGGAATGTGTTACGCAGATTAAACCACAGGACAACACCAGCCTCGAAGGCTTGTATAAGTCTAAGAAGATGTTCTGTACACAGTGTGAGGCCGAAGGCTTCCGCAAGATCACCTATTATCTCGATCGCCCCGATGTGATGTCCAAATTCACCACCTGCGTGGTTGCCGATGAGGCGCGTTATCCTCTGCTACTTTCCAATGGCAATGCCATAGAGCGAGGCAAGGAGGAGGGCGGTCGCCATTTCGTGAAGTGGGAAGACCCCTTCCGTAAACCCTGCTACCTATTTGCTTTGGTTGCAGGCGACTTGGTCTGTGTGGAAGATCATTTCAAGACCTGTAGCGGTCGCGAGATCATTTTGCAGATCTTCGTCGAGAGCAAGGATCAGGACAAATGTGCACACGCCATGGAGTCGTTGAAGAACGCGATGGCCTGGGATGAGAAGGTATTCGGTCGCGAATACGATCTGGATATCTTCATGATCGTAGCGGTCGATGATTTCAATATGGGTGCGATGGAGAATAAGGGGCTGAATATCTTCAATACCTCCTGCGTCCTCGCCAATCCTGCAACTACTACGGATGCGGGTTTCCAGCGCGTAGAAGGTGTTGTGGCCCACGAGTATTTCCACAACTGGTCGGGCAACCGCGTTACCTGTCGTGACTGGTTTCAGCTGAGCTTGAAAGAAGGCTTTACGGTTTTCCGTGATTGCGAATTCTCCTCTGACATGGGCTCGCGCACCGTCAAGCGTATCGACGACGTTAGCTTCCTGCGCACCGCGCAGTTTGCCGAGGACGCAGGCCCGATGGCGCATTCAGTGCGTCCTGACTCCTATATGGAGATCTCCAATTTCTATACTCTGACAATCTACGAGAAAGGCGCAGAGGTAGTGCGCATGATTCAGGAGCTCGTAGGTCCGCAAGCCTTCCGCAAGGGCAGCGACTTGTACTTCGAGCGCCACGATGGGCAAGCGGTGACCACGGAAGATTTCGTTAAGGCAATGGAAGATGCGAGTGGGGTAGACCTAACTCAATTCCGCCTTTGGTATTCGCAGGCGGGCACCCCAAAGATCAAGGCCAGTGGCAGCTTCGATGAGCAGAATAAGACCTATACTCTAACAGTAGAGCAGTCTTGCCCAGCCACGCCGGACCAAGCAGTAAAACAACCTTTCCACATTCCGATGCGCATGGGTTTGATAGATCGTAAAGGCCATGAGATCGCACTGAGTTTGCAAGGCGAGGCAGAGCAGGGCTCGCTCGAGCGTGTGTTGGACATTACCCAACAGCGCGAAGACTTCGTGTTCACCGGTGTCGATGAGGCGCCAGTTCCCTCACTATTTCGCGGCTTCTCTGCACCTATAAAGCTTAGCTTCGATTACGATCGCGACGACCTCATCTATCTGATGACGCACGACAGCGACGGTTTCAATCGCTGGAACGCGGCGCAGTTGCTCACTGTGGGCGTAATGACGGATATGTTGGGGGATTATCAGGCGGGCCGCAGCCTAGTGCTGGACCAGCGCGTCATCACGGCGTTCGACGCGACCCTCGAGTCGTGTATCGAGAAAATACGCGGCGGTGTAGAGCAGGACAAAGAGATGGTCGCGCAATTATTGGCATTACCGTCTGAGGCCTACTTAAGCGAGCTGGCGGAAGAGATCGACGTGGCTGGCATCCACACAGTGCGCGAGCATATGGCGGATGTGCTGGCGAAAACACTAGCGAGCAAGTTCGCGACACTATACGACCTGAACAATAGTGCGGAGCCTTATCGCGCCGATGCGACGGGAATAGCACGCCGAGCATTGAAGAACACTTGTCTGGCGTACCTGATGCGGACACATAACACGCATTGGTTGGAGGCGTGTCAGGCGCAGTTCGACAATGCAGACAATATGACGGATGTGAGCGCGGCACTGCGCCTACTAGTCAATTGCGCGATGCCAGAGGCGGAAGCGGTACGTGAATCTGTGCTAGCGACTTTCTATAGCAAGTGGCAACACGAGGCGCTAGTGGTAGATCAGTGGTTCAGCATTCAGGCGACATCAAGTTTGCCGGGGGCGTTGGAGCGTGTGCGGGAGCTAATGCAGCATGAGGCGTTCTCAATCAAGAATCCGAATAAAGTGCGAGCATTGATCGGGGCGTTCTGCGGACAAAATGCACTACATTTCCACGATATCTCGGGCGCGGGCTACGAGTTCCTGGCGGATCGCATCATTCAATTGAACGCGTTAAATCCACAGATTGCGTCGCGCTTAGTAACGCCGCTGACGCGCTGGAAGAAATACGACAGCAAACGCCAAGCCCTGATGCGCACACAACTCCAACGCATATCCAAAGAGAAAACACTCTCCAAGGATGTCTACGAAGTAGTAGCCAAGAGTTTGAAGTAAGCGCCTGGTAGCATTGATTATTGTTATTTGGTTCGCATTAGTGCTTGGATATTGTGCAATGTGGATTTAGTGCTGAATGGATTTTGAGCTCCGTAGCTCGCGCTGGTCGCCGGGTATCCGTGTTCTGGAACCGCCAAAAAGCGCACATCCATGTGCAGGCTCGACGTGCGCCGTCCTGGCGCCCGACGTTCCTGAACCCAGACACCCGACACCCAGCGCTGACATTGCGCTGAGTTTTTGTTTCGATGTTCTATTCGTAATGTCTATTTTGCCGGTTTTCTTCGCACACTTTGACTTCACTCTCGTGCGTTTTTGTAGTGCTCCGTAGGTCGCGCTGGTCGCCGGGTATCTGTGTTCTGGAACCGCCAAAAAGCGCACATCCATGTGCAGGCTCGACGTGCGCGTCCGACCGCCATGGATGGCGGGCGTGTCGAAAATGCAGGAGCAATTTATCGACCTGGCGCCCGACGTTCCTGAACCCGGACACCCGACACCCAGCGCTGACATTGCGCTAGTTTTTTGTTTCGATACACTATTCGAGAATATCGTTGCTAGACTCACAGATCGATTTGTTGTTGGACGTCTCTTCAACTCTCATTCTTTAGCTACTGAATCGCCGCGCCGATACTTTACCGACAGTATGAAGCTGAAACCTGCTAGTGGTGAGCCCAAAAATTAGCAGAGAGTCAGCGCTGGATGTCGGGTGTCTGGGTTCAGGAACGTCGGGCGCCAGGACGGCGCACGTCGAGCCTTCACATGGATGTGAGTCCTTTGGCGGTTCCAGAACACAGATACCCGGCAGCCAGCGCGGCCTACGGAGCACTAACCCAAAGCCCAGCCAGCGCTCAAGGCGGCCTACGGAGTACTAAAACTGAATTAGTGACACAGAATCCGAAGTCAAAAAAAAGGCCAGCCACTCGATTGAGGGGCTGGCCTTTTTTGATATTGCTTACTTACGCCATTGCGACATCGCGTACGTTTACTGCTGGAATGTTTTTGGCATTTGCTGCCGCTTCCATGTACGACTTGATCTCGTTGAAGTTTAGGTAACGGTAGATCTCATCTGACATCGTGTCCACGTTCTTCATGTAAACCATATACTCCTCCATCGTCGGTATGCGGCCTAGTACTGCTGCCACTGACGCCAACTCTGATGATGCCAAGTATACGAACGCCCCCTCACCCAAACGGTTCGGGAAATTACGAGTAGAAGTGGAGACCACTGTCGACTTCGGAGCCACACGTGCCTGGTTGCCCATGCAAAGTGAACAGCCCGGCATTTCTGTGCGTGCCCCGGCTACGCCGAAGACGCTGTAGATGCCTTCTTCTACCAACTGATGTTGATCCATCTTCGTCGGAGGAGATACCCATAGACGAGTAGGGAGGCCGCCCTTCACTTGCTTGAGCACTTCGCTCGCCGCACGGAAGTGACCGATGTTGGTCATGCAAGAACCGATGAAGACCTCATCGATTTTCGTGCCCTGAACTTCAGATAATGGCTTCACATCGTCTGGGTCGTTCGGACAGGCTAGTAGAGGCTCTTTGATCTCGTTCAGATCGATCTCGATGATCTTGTGGTATTCCGCATCTGCATCCGGCTCTAGCAGCTCTGGGTTTTCCAGCCACTCTTCCATCGCTTTAGCGCGGCGCTCAAGTGTGCGCGCATCGCCATAGCCTTCGCTGATCATCCAGCGTAGTAGGGTGATATTGGACTTGAAGTATTCGATGATCGGCTCTTTGTTCAGGCGAATTGAACAGCCGCCTGCGGAACGCTCTGCCGATGCGTCGGATAGTTCGAATGCCTGCTCTACTTTCAGATTTGGTAGTCCCTCGATCTCGAGGATGCGGCCAGAGAAGATGTTCTTCTTGCCTTTCTTCGCTACCGTGAGGTCGCCACTCTGCAGTGCCGCGTAAGGAATCGCGTTTACCAAGTCACGTAGTGTGATGCCGGGCTGCATTTCGCCCTTGAAGCGCACCAATACAGACTCTGGCATATCCAATGGGATCACGCCTGTGGCCGCGGCGAAGGCGACTAGACCAGAGCCGGCGGGGAAGGAGATGCCGATAGGGAAACGGGTGTGGGAGTCACCACCGGTGCCCACAGTGTCAGGCAGCAACATGCGGTTCAGCCAAGAGTGGATGATGCCGTCGCCAGGGCGCAGCGCAACACCGCCGCGTGTCTGAATGAAGTCGGGCAGGGTGTGCTGAGTTTCGATGTCGACTGGCTTAGGGTAGGCAGCCGTGTGACAGAAAGACTGCATCACCAAGTCTGCAGAGAAACCTAAACAGGCGAGGTCTTTGAGCTCGTCGCGAGTCATTGGGCCAGTAGTATCTTGTGAGCCCACAGTGGTCATCTTCGGTTCGCAGTAGCTGCCAGCGCGAACGCCTGCAACGCCACAAGCCTTACCGACCATCTTCTGCGCCAGCGTGTAACCCTTGTTAGAGGCTTCAACGTTGAAGGGCAGGCGGAACAGTTTAGTAGGCTCAAGACCTAATGAGGTACGTGCCTTGTCAGTCAGACCGCGGCCGATGATTAGTGGAATACGGCCGCCGGCGCGTACTTCATCTAATAGGACCTCTGTCTTGAGTTGGAACTCGTTAAGGACCTCGTCGCTGCCGTGAACGGTGATCTTGCCCTCGTAGGGGTAGATGTCGACGACGTCGCCAGTGTTCAACTTCTCTACGTCAACCTCGATCGGGAAGGCTCCAGCGTCTTCCATCGTGTTGAAGAAAATGGGGGCGATCTTGCTGCCGATACACACACCGCCATCACGCTTATTAGGGATGTGGGGGATGTCGTTGCCGATATTCCATAACACTGAGTTGGTGGCCGACTTGCGCGAGGAGCCTGTGCCCATGACGTCGCCAACTAGGGCAACAGGGTGGCCCTTCTTCTTAAGCTCGGCGATCTGCTCTGCCGCATTAGTAACGCCTTCACGTGGCATCTTGTACATGGCTAGGGCGTGCAGAGGAATGTCTGGGCGCGACCATGCGTCTTGTGCTGGCGATAGATCGTCGGTATTCGTCTCGCCAGGCACTTTATAGACAGTAACCGTGAGCACCTTTGGTAGCTCTGGCTTACTTGTAAACCATTCTGCGTCCGCCCAAGACTGCAGCAACTTCTTGGCGTGGGCATTGCCAGCCTTGGCGCGCTCTTCTACATCGTGGAAGGCATCGAACATTAGAAGCGTGTGGGAGAGCTCTTCAACGGCTAGTGGGGCGAGTGTCTCATTATCGAGCAAGGAGACTAGCGTACTGATGTTATAGCCGCCAAGCATGGTGCCGAGTAGTTTCGTGGCCAGCTCTTTATCTACGATTGGAGACTGCGCCTCGCCTTTGGCAAGTGCGGAGAGAAAGCCGGCCTTTACGTAGGCGGCCTCGTCTACACCCGCAGGTACGCGGTTGGAGAGCAGGTCGAGAATGAACTCTTCTTCGCCCTTTGGTGGGCTCTTCACTAGTTCTACCAACGCGGCAACTTGCTCTGCGTCTAGTGGCTTCGGCACGATGCCTTGTTCGGCTCGTTCGGTGACATGTTTACGATAGGCTTCTAACACAGTATTCCCCTCGTCAATTGACTATAAGGCAGCGGGTGACAGTCTAGAAAGGACAACCTGCACAAGTAGTGCGAAAAGAGGGTTGTAGCAATTCATAGGTCTATTTAAATAATAAATCGATTAATTTATTGCGGATTTAGGCTTATCAAAACCCAGCTAGTGATTCAATTAGCTGTTAAAATTGGGTGCTTAGTATAGTCGATCGGGCGCGAAAACTCTAGCTCCACGCGCTCTAGCTCCTGCCAGCACTGGCTTTGACTATTTACTCATTTGTTAACGAAGGTTGTGAAATTGAAAAGTAGTCTGACCCGAACCCCGTGCATTGGGGTGTGCTCCACGACCTCTGTTGGAGATCGCATTTGCCGGGGGTGTAAACGCTATGCGTTCGAAGTAATTCGCTGGAACGGGTATCTCGACCCGGAGAAAGAGGCGGTTCTGCGCCGCATCGAGGCGCTCACCGTGCAGATCATGCAGGACAAATTCCACATCCTGTCTGTCGAGACTCTGCAGCAGGGCATGACCCAGCTCAAACTGCCGTTCAACGCGGCACTCTCTCCCTATTGTTGGATCAATACGCTGTTACAGAAGGCGCCCTTAGAGCGGCTGGTGTTGGCGGATTTCGGGATCGGTAAAAGGCCTGCGGTGGCGCATCTATCGAATCAGGACTTGGCGAACTTAGTGGACACGGAGTTGTTGCTGCTCTGCGATGCGCATTTCGAGCGTTACTTCGCCATGGTGGACGGCCTGTCTTAATGGGGGAAATGCTTTAGCTCGTAGCCTTGCTTGCTAAATTCGAGCGACCAGCCCTTGCTATCCCAGCTTCCTAAGACGATGCGCAGGGCTTCATTCTGGCCGTTGATAGGCTCTTGTAGGCGGATAGTGTGTACCGAGGGGCGGTGGGTGTGGCCGTGCACGAGGATATTGACCTGCTTATCATGGAGGACGTCGAGCACTTCCTGTGGAGTCACATCCATGATGTCTGACGCCTTATGGCTACTCTGTTCCTTACTCTGCTGGCGTGTCTGCTGGGCAATCATATGACGCTCGACCAAGGAGCGTTCTAGGAAATCGCTCTGCCAGCGCTCCGAGCGCACCATCTTGCGAAACTTCATATACTCGAGGTCCCGCGTGCACAGGCTGTCGCCATGCATGAGCACGAGTTTCTGTCCGTAACAGTCGATAACGCTTGGGTCGTCCACTAGTTGCGCGCCACAGCGCTCCGCATAGGCCTTGCCTAGCAAGAAATCGCGGTTGCCGTGCATTAGGTAGACTTTGGTGCCGCTCGCGGCGAGTGTTTGGAGGGCTTGAGCCACAGTGTCAGTCAGCTGGTTGCGGTCATCGTCGCCCACCCAAATCTCGAAGAAATCCCCGAGTATATAGAGCGCGTCGCTGCCCGCAGCGTTGCCGACATAGTTCAGAAAGCATTGCGTGATTGCCGGTAAGTCGGCATCGAGATGCAAATCCGAAATAAAGAGCGTCTTCCCTGCGTTAGACATGATCTAGCCGTTATTATTTTTGAGTGGCTTGTTCGGGTGCCGGTTCTGGCATGTTGACAGTGGTAGCGGTGATGATGATCTCGTCGACCGGAACGTCTTGATGTCCCGACTTGGAGGTCGTGCGGCACTGTTTCATCTTATTCACTACTTCCATTCCTGCGCTGATCTTGCCGAACACCGCATAACCCCAGCCTTGTGCTGTCTTGTTCTTGTGATTCAAAAATGTGTTGTTGCTGACATTAATGAAGAACTGAGAGGTGGCGGAGTGGGGATCGGAGGTGCGGGCCATGGCCACGGTGCCGATAGTGTTGAGCAGACCATTGTCGGCTTCGTTAGTGATAGGCTTGCCGTTGGTCTTTTGAACGAGCCCAGTTTCGAAGCCACCGCCCTGGATCATAAAGTTGTCGATAACCCGGTGAAAGATAGTGTTATCGTAAAAACCGCTCTTGGCGTACTCAAGGAAATTGGCTGCAGAAACAGGGGCTTTATCGAAGTCGAGTTCGATAGTGATATCACCGTAATTCGTTTTAAAGACAATCATTGCGTACAACCTTGAGTATAAAGCGGCTCTCGCCTCTTATGAGAAACACGTGGAGAGGTTATAATACGTCCTTTGCCACCTGTGAGAAAGCGAAAAACAACGACATGAGCGCTAACGATAAAAGCAACACCCCCTCTACCGCAGCTACTGGGTCTGCCCCCGCTTCGAATTTTATTCGCCATATTATTGAGCAAGATTTGCAAAGCGGCAAGCACAACGGGAGAGTGCAGACGCGTTTTCCTCCGGAACCTAACGGCTATTTGCATATAGGTCATGCTAAATCGATCTGCCTGAATTTTGGTGTGGCGCAAAGTAATCATGGGCAGTGTAATTTACGCTTCGATGACACTAACCCAGCGAAAGAGAGTCAGGAGTTTATTAACTCTATTAAGGCCGATATCGAGTGGCTAGGCTTTCAATGGAGTGGGGAGGTGCGCTTTGCCTCGTCTTATTTTGACTCTCTACACGACTTTGCCGTGCAGCTGATAAACAGTGGCAAGGCTTATGTCTGCAGCCTATCACCGGATGAGGCGCGCGAGTATCGCGGCACACTGACGAGCCCAGGCAAAGAGAGCCCATACCGCGATCGCAGTATTGAGGATAATCTCGATTTGTTTGCGCGCATGCGCGCCGGCGAGTTCCCCGATGGCGCCCATAGCCTACGCGCCAAGATCGATATGGCGGCACCGAATATCAACCTACGCGACCCGGTGCTGTACCGCATTCGTCATGTGGAGCATCACCAAACGGGTAATAAGTGGCCGATCTACCCTATGTACGATTACGCCCATTGCATCTCAGATGCGATGGAGTGCATCACGCATTCATTATGTACCCTCGAGTTCGAAGACCATCGACCACTATATGAGTGGATTTTGCAGAGTCTCGATCGAGATAGCCTGCACGCGGCCAGCGACAGCGCGGCGCCAGCGGCAGAGTATGTGCTGCCAAGGCAGATCGAGTTTGCGCGGCTTAACATCAATTACACCGTGATGAGTAAGCGTAAGCTGAAGGAATTAGTGACGGACGGCCATGTGAATGGCTGGGATGATCCGCGTATGCCCACTATCTCTGGACTGCGCCGTCGTGGCTATACCGCTGAATCTATTCGCAATTTTTGCGAAAGAGCCGGCGTGGCACGCAGCGCAGGAGTCGTCGAGGTCGCGATGCTGGAGCACAGTATCCGCGAAGACTTGGATGCAGCAGCCCCCCGTGCGATGTGCGTGTTGCGGCCCCTGAAGGTCTCTCTGACGAACTACCCGGATGACAAGATCGAGACGCTGGTGTTGCCGAGTCACCCAAAGAACGAATCTATGGGCAAGCGTGAGATTCCCTTCGCGAAAGAGCTCTATATTGATGCTAGCGACTTCGAAGAAATACCGCCGCCCAAGTACAAGCGTTTGAGCCCTGGGGTGGAGGTAAGATTGCGTGGTGGCTATGTGATACGCTGCGATGAGGTCATCAAAGACGCGTCGGGTATGCCCGTTGAGTTGCTGTGTAGCTATGACCCGGAGACACTCGGCGTGAATCCGCAAGGGCGTAAAGTAGCAGGCGTGATTCATTGGGTGCCTGCCCAGCAGGCGCTAGATGTTGAGGTTCGTATTTACGATCGACTGTTCAATAAAGAGAATCCGGACGACAAAAATATTGCCGACTATAGGGAATGTTTGAATCCAGAATCCCTCGTAATATTGCAAGGTTGTAAGGCGGAGCCGAGCCTAGCCAATGCAGCGCCAGAGTCGAGCTTCCAGTTCGAACGCGAAGGGTATTTCTGCATCGATCGCTATGATTCGAACGCGGAGAAAATTGTATTTAATCGCACCGTGACCCTCCGGGATTCATGGGCCAAAATGTCAAGTTGAGTGAGCCAGTGCTACAGGTATACAACACGTTAAGCCGCAAGAAAGAAGCCTTTGTGCCCTTGGAAGAGGGCAAAGTTAAGATGTATGTGTGTGGGGTGACAACATATGACTTCTGTCATATTGGTCATGCTCGCATGTTCGTCGCTTTCGATGTGATCTCGCGCTTTCTACGTCATCGCGGTTTCGATGTGACCTATGTGCGCAATATCACCGACATCGATGACAAGATTCTGAATCGCGCCAAAGCAAACGGCGAATTGTTCTCGGATCTTACCGCGCGTTTCATCGCGGCATCTCACGAAGATGAGGCTGCCCTATACGTACAGCGGCCGGACCTAGAGCCGCGCGCCACTGCGCATATCGACCAAATCATCTCCTTGATCGAGCGCCTCATCGAAGGCGAGTACGCCTATAAGGTGTCCAGCGGCGATGTCTACTATTCGGTGTCACAGTTTGCCAAATACGGCCGCCTAGCCAACAAGAATCCAGAAGAGTTACTAGCCGGTGCTCGCATCGAGATCGGTGAGCTCAAGCGCGATCCTCGCGACTTCGTTCTATGGAAAGCAGCAGCAGACGGCGACGTAGGCTGGGACTCACCGTGGGGCTATGGTCGACCTGGCTGGCATATCGAATGCTCCGCGATGTCGACGTGCTGCCTCGGTGACTCCTTCGATATTCATGGGGGTGGCACCGACTTGGTTTTCCCGCACCACGAGAACGAGATTGCACAATCGGAGGCGGCTACGGGCAAGCAATTCGCGCGCTATTGGCTGCATAACGGTTCTGTGCGCGTGGATAACGAGAAGATGTCCAAGTCTTTGGGCAATTTCTTCACCGTGCGCGATGTGTTGAAGAAATACAGTGGCGAGGTCATCCGCTATCTGTTGATCTCCAGTCATTACCGCAGCCCTATTAACTATGCGGAGCAGGGCCTGCATCAAGCCTCAGTGGCCTTAGAGCGTTTCTATACTGCACTGCGCGGGCTAGACACAGCCAATGCACGTGAGTTGGTGAATTCGCGCTTCGAGAAGGCCTTCTGCACCGCTATGGACGATGATTTTAACACCCCGGTAGCATTAGGGGTGATGTTCGACCTTACGCGTGAGATCAATCGACAGCGCGAGGAGAACCCAGACCTAGCCGCACAGTTAGGGCGCTTGCTCATCAAGCTCGGCGGGGTTCTAGGCTTCCTGCAAGGCTCTCCGGAGACTTTCCTGCAAGGGCAGGACGACACAGAGGTGGACGCTGCCCATATCGAAGCGCTGATCAAACAAAGGCGTGAGGCACGGACGAACAAGGACTGGGCGTTGGCTGACGAGATCCGCGATAAACTGGCGGCATTGAAGGTTGTGGTCGAGGATTCGGCCGACGGCAGCACTTGGCGCATTGAGCGATAAGTGAGCGCGTTGAATATTAGTCTTTTTTGTCACTTTGCGATTGACTGGTAAAGGCGCCGTGAGTATTATGCCGACCCTGCATTACGATGCAGGGTATCGGGGTATA
>TARA_R110002167_G_scaffold366454_1_pt1 | contig 23870 bp, 28 predicted proteins | sample TARA_R110002167 | Tara Oceans TARA_R110002167 (sample SAMEA4398238) | marine metagenome | biome: Polar Biome; feature: [MES] marine water layer (ENVO:01000295) within the mesopelagic zone...; material: water (ENVO:00002006), including particulate matter (ENVO:01000060) such...
ACTATTATGGAACTATGGGCAAAGGTTAAATTTAAAACCTTTCCTCAGATTTTTGTAGATGGAACGTGCATCGGAGGGTTCGAAGAGCTAATGGAATACACAAATGGAATTGAATAAATTGAAACAGCTAGTAATTACAATGGAAGAATGTGGCGAGTTAATTCGAGCCTGCTCTAAAGTGCTAAGACACGGAACCGTAGATGACCCCAAATATCTACAGAACCTTACAGAAGAAATGGCTGATGTTATGGCTATGATTAGAATCCTTAAAGAGGCCTACCATGTAGAGGGCAGTAACCTGGAGGATTTAGTCCAGAAACGTCTTACAAAAATGAAACAGCAGGATTATGCGTAAGCTAACTACAATCTGGAAGTTTGCTATCGGTTCTTTTAGCGATGATAAAACTGAGGGCTATGACAATCACGTTATGCTGTTTCGTAGCATTCTCGTTCTAGTAAACTTTGTTACCTGCTTCTTCATAATTGCTAATACACTGCATCACTGGTAGTTGAGGGCAAAAAAAGTTCTTGACATTTTTTTCTTCTGCTGTTATAATTATGGAAATTGTTAAGAGAAGTATATAAAATGAATTTGTTTTTACTTGATAATGACCTTGACAAATGCGCAGAGTATCACGTTGACAAGCATATTGTAAAGATGCCTTTAGAAGTAGCGCAAATATTGTGTACCTCTACATGGATTGATGAGCATCTTGGCTTCGTGCCTCGCGCACTCGACAAAAACGAGCGAGACTACCTTAACCTGCTCAAAGCAGCAATCAAACATCTTCCACCAGAGGAAAGACCTTTAACACCGTATCTTCCAATGATGTATAATCATCCTTGTACGATATGGGCACGGTCTTCTCTTGACAATCATGAGTGGACTCACTGTTACGGTAATGCTCTTAATGAAGAGTATCGTTACCGCTATGGTAAAGACCATAAGTCTATAGCCCAAGTAGTAAATAACCTACCAGAGCCTCAAAGAATGGAGCGTGTAGGTTTTACTACTTTCGGGTTAGCCATGCCAGAAGAACTAAAAGATTACAATGACCCTGTAGAGTCTTATCGTCGGTATTACCACCTTGACAAAGCAACCTTTGCCAGTTGGAAGTATCGAGAGAAACCACCTTGGTGGAATGAAGACTTTGCAGACTATGAACAACGAATTACGAGGGCAGCATGAGAAGAGGTATTAAAAAACAAGAAGGAGAAAACTTAACAGATGCAAGCATTAAAAAAGTTATACGTCTTTTGTCAGCGGAAAAGCCGATTACAAAAAAAGAAGCGTGTAGTATTCTTAATATTAGCTATAATACCACTCGCCTTAATAAAGTTATTGAAGATTATGAGAGCGATCAACAATACAGAAAAACCCGAAAAGCCCAGAAGCGTGGTAGACCCGCTGACAATGCTGAAGTTGCAGAAATCATAGAGTCTTACCTAGTAGGCCAAAGCTTTACTGATATTGCTAGAAGAATCTTTCGCTCCGTCTCCTTTGTTAAAAACATTGTGGAGACCTTAGGTGTGCCTGGAAGGGTAGCCGGAGATGAACGCTATGAGATGGAGTATCTTCCTGATGAGTGTGTCTCAGATAGCTTTGGCGTAGGAGAAGTTGCTTGGTCAGCCAAGTACCACACTGCGTGTGAAGTAATGGCAGCTCTTGATGCCAAACATGAAAAAGGTTATGGCCCTTGCTACCGAGTATGGATACGAGAAACTAGCGAAGAGGAGAATATTGGGGGAGGATACAATGCTTTTGTCCCCGCGTATGACCTCGGAAAATTGGAGCATTTAGAAACTTATGGAATTAATACCAAACGTATTTAGTTACTATGCTATTTTCTGCGTAACAACCGCCATCTGTATCATACATCTCAATGTGAAAGCATTTAGAGCCGTAGGATTCAGTTGGAATCTTAGGGGTGGGTTCATTTATTATGGAATATCTACCCCCGTATTTTTAGTAGGTGCTCCTTTGTTTTTTATAATATTTATCTTTCGAAGTGATAAATACTACGAAAATTTAAAGGGGTATATCACCGAAATATATCTTGACTCAGATGACGAAAGCTAGTATAATATGTTTTCAAAGATTGAGAAGAGACCAAAAAAGTGGGCTACAATTTTTACCAGAGACAACTTGACGCGACGGGCAATGCTGCCGGTCTACCATTTAAACCTAACAGGAGCAGAAAAATGCCTTGGACAGACGAATCTAAAGCACAGGCTATCGAAGCCTACACAAATGAAGAACCAACTCCAGAAAATAGTATGGAAATTGTAAAAAGTATTGCCGAAGAGATGGGTGAAAGCCCTAACGGTGTACGAATGATCTTAACGAAAGCCGGAGTATACGTCAAGAAAACTCCTGCTGCTGCTAGTGGTGGAGCTAAAGCTGCTCCTACTGGTGGAACTCGAATCAGTAAAGCGGGTGCTCAAGAAGCACTCACAGCAGCTCTTAATGATGCTGGTGTAACTATCGATGAAGATATTGTTTCTAAGCTTACTGGTAAAGCTGCACAGTACTTTGCAGATGCTCTCGCTAAAGTAGCGGCTTAATAAAAGTCCCCACGGGGTATGGCTATGCTTTATCGCGTATTCAGCCTCGTGTGGCAACCACTAATAGTCCAAAAATTACAACGACAAAAGAGGTTTTGCTCAATGTAATACTGGAGCTAATTAGTGAAAAAAGAAGAGCTAAAGAAGAAAGTAAATAGTGCTGGAGATGCAATTATAACTTATAGGAGTCCCAACTCCCGTAAGACAAAGTACAATGTATGTACAATTGATTTCAGCACTCCTTACATTCAAGACAAGAAAAATAGAGCGAAAGAAGATGAAGAAACTGTCCTAATGTTTTGTTGGGATACAGATTCCTTTCGCCTTATGAAAGCTGACAATGTTACATCAGTCGTACCCTTATCCACAGTGCTGAGGAATGAGTGATGGAAGCATACTCGAAAATTATCGTATCGGAACCTTATAGACAGGTTCGACTAACGGTGAATGAGTTTCGAGAGGAAGAATATCTTCATTTTAGAGAGTACTTTCTCGATTTTGATGAAGAGTGGAAGCCCTCTAATAAAGGTCTTTCTATACCTCTTGAAGTCGAAACCTCAAAGGAACTGTTTATTGCTATGGCAGAGATTTTATCTCTAGCAGAGAGTAAACAAGTGTTGGAGGAACATTTTGGAGAAACTATTCGAGACCTTTATCAAAAATAGTTCTTGACATTTTACCAAAATGGCCTCATAATATTCTTTTTAAATCAAGGTATTTATGACTAATATGTTTCTAGCCAAAGCAGCCAAAGCTTATTATGAGGGCAACCCCATAATTTCTGACGCTGAGTTTGATGTTCTCGCTGCAGATGCTGACTACGCTTTAGTAGGTTATAGTGACGAATTCTTTGAGTTCGATCACATGTATCCTATGTATAGCTTGCAGAAAGCATTTGTAGGTGAAGAACACCCTCCTTACGACCACACGGCAGGAGCAACAATAATCACACCCAAGTTAGATGGAGCAGCGGTTTCGCTGGGCTACTACGATGGTGAATTAGTGCTGGCTCTTACTCGGGGTAATGGTAGGAAGGGTAGAAATATTATGAATAAAGTTAAACATCTTGTCCCTACTAGCATCACTCGTAAGGGTGTTGTTCAGATTACGGGAGAAGTTGTTGCCCCGGAGACTATTCCTAACGCTAGAAACTATGCTTCTGGTGCGCTGAATCTCAAGTCTGAAGAAGAGTTTCTCACCCGAGAAGTTCGCTTCGTGGCTTATGACATTCAGCCTCGTGTGGAAAAGTTGTGGACGGAAGACATGTCGAATCTCTCTACGGACAATTTCGACACTGTTCTTGCGTCCGATTGGACAGGATACCCACAGGATGGGTTAGTGTTTCGTGTTGATAACAATGCGAAGTATGAAGAGTTGGGTTACACCGCTCACCATCCTCGTGGTGCCTTTGCTTTAAAAGAGAGACCTCCAGGTGTCGTTACACGACTACTTGATGTGATATGGCAAGTGGGGAAATCCGGAGTGGTATCCCCCGTTGCTATACTAGAGCCTATTCTTATAGGAGAAGCTACTGTTGGTCGTGCCACATTACATAATATGCGGTATATCAATGAGCTTAACCTTGAGATAGGTTGTAATGTCGAAGTAATTCGATCCGGTGAAATTATACCAAGAGTCGTGAGACGCATTGAAGGAAACTAGCATGTTTGATGATACTTTAGAAGACGAAAACATCTTTGGGTGGGTTGGTCTTAAAGACAATGGAAGTCATTACGTATCTGCCACAGGCTTATATGATTATTTCTGGTCTATTAAGCAAGAAACCCGTGAAAAGATTCTGGAGGGATGGATCACTGCTCTCGAAGCATATCTTGACCCAGATTTTGAGAAACGATTGGAAGATATAGAAGATGGTATTATCTATGTATCAGAGTCTTCAGAATCAGTAGAAGATAAACCTACTGGTAATATTATTCCTTTTCCTAAAATTATTAGATGAGTGGAGTTTATAACCTTACTTATTTTGAAAATCATCCTGAAGAGGCTACCCGCGAAGGGGTACTTTACTGCGTAGTATTAGTTCACAAACGTACTATGAAACGAGAATGTCTCAAGATAGGCATCGCTTCAGGAAGGAATTGGAAAGACGTTTTGAAAAGGAGTCGTGGGTTTAATGGGTATGAAATTCGTATTCAAAGAACTTACCACGACTCACTTTTTAATGTGTGGACACTGGAACAAGCATTGCACGAAGAATATAAGCACTACAAGTATATACCCCAGCAAAAGTTCGGCGGATATACAGAGTGTTTTGAAATAAAGAAGGAGATTATTTTAGCTATTCCGAAAAAATAATACTTGACTTTTCAACTCAAACCCCGTATAATATCTATTCAAATGTAGGAGAAAGTCTTTTGAAAGAAATTGTAGCACCGACACACTGCCCAAGTTGTTCCTCACCCTTGGTGTGGGAAACTGATCAGTTGTTCTGTTATAATACTTCTTGTGAGTCTAAGACGTACAAGCTAATTGAACACTTCTCTTCTACCTTGAAAATTAAGGGATTAGGGCCATCATCTATTCAGAAACTCAGAATAACTTCAATACCTCAAATCTATGAACTGAGTTTGGGTGAGATGGTAGAGGCTCTTAATTCGGAAAAACTCGCTGCTAAACTATTTGACGAGATACAAGAATCTAAGAAAGCTAGTCTTTCTGAAATTCTACCCGCTTTTTCTATCCCACTGATAGGGAAGTCGGCTTCTTCCAAATTATGTTCAGTAGTAAGTAGTATCTATGACTTTAACGAGGAGGCTTGTGCTAAAGCAGGGCTTGGACCGAAGGCGAGTGATAATTTGCTCGCTTGGTACAACACCATGTTTTTATCAGTATATAAGTGGCTGCCTTTCTCTTTTGAATCAAATGAAGTAGTTTCTGTTATTGAGCCTAAAGGCGTTATCTGCATTAGTGGAAAACTAACGTCCTTTAAAACAAAAGCAGAAGCGGAGAAAGCTCTCCTTAGTAAAGGGTATATTGTAAAATCTTCTCTAACAAAAGAAGTAACAATCCTAGTAAACGAGAGTGGACTAGAATCTTCAAAAACCAAAAAAGCTAGAGACAGTGGAGTCTCTATCACAACAAACCTTAACCAATTATTAGGAAATTAATTTTATGGCAATTCCAAAGTGGACTGATGAGCGCACTGCGTCTCTTACCGATTTCGTAGGTGCTGAATCCCCAGTAACTTATGCAACTGTTGTCGAAGCTGCTGACCAGCTCGAAACATCACCCCGTTCTGTAGCTTCTAAGCTGCGTAAAATGGGTCACGAAGTAGAATCTTCTGCTTCTGTAACTACTCGTGCGTTTAACGATGCACAAGAAACTACACTTAATAGCTTTGTAACTGATAACTCTGGCCAGTATACTTATGGCCAAATCGCTGAAGCCTTTGAAGGCGGCGAGTTTTCTTCTAAGCAAATTCAAGGTAAATTGCTTTCTATGCAATTGACCGAGCACGTTAAACCTACCCCTAAAGTAGAAAATGTTCGTACCTTTAGTGATGCTGAAGAAGTAGAGTTTGTCAAACATGCTACTAAGGGCGCTTACCTGGAAGATATTGCAGAGGCTCTTGGCCGAACTGTTAATCAAATCCGAGGTAAAGCTCTTTCTTTGTTACGACAAGGCTCCATTGCTTCTATCCCAGCACAAAAGGAAAGCAAGGCTGCGGCTAAAGCTGATCCTCTGGAAGGCGTTAATGTATCTTCTTTGTCTGTCGAAGAAATCGCAGAGCAAATTGGCAAAACTGCCCGAGGTGTCAAGACTATGTTGACTCGTCGTGGCCTTACTGCCTCTAACTATGACGGAGCAGCAAAAGCAGCAAAAGCTGCTGGCTAATCCTCTAGTTCCCCCTGCTGGGGCGGGGCGTAGTGTCCCGCTCTGGCTTTTTATTGCTTAATACTTATTACGGAGATGAATCATAGTGAATCTGGCAAGCGTTCTTTTCAAGACTATTATCGCGCAAAGCGATATAGAAACTTGGTCGAACTGCCAAAAGCACTACTTTCCAGCAGAGTTTGCCTCTATATGGACGTACATAAATAAGTATGTAGAAACTCATAGTATCATTCCTACCTTTGACGACTTACGCCTTGCCGTAAGAGACGCGACCCTTCGTGACCGTTTCTTCGCCTTGGAGAAAGTAGAAGAAGTAGACATAGACGGTGCTACTCTATTAGAGTATCTCAAGAATGAATACACGCAAATTGAGATTATGAATCAGTTAGAAACCTATCTTGCTGACTCTATTGCAATGGAATCCGCACAGGAGAACATTGAAAGTCTACAGAATATTGTATTAAGTGTAGAGGACAAAGTTGACCTCAAAGATACAAGTACGAATATGAGAAAAATGGAACTGTTTGATCCAATTGAAGAGTTGGAGAAGAATGTTCCTCTAGGGTTGAATCACGACTTTGATCGTATTCAAACCTTTGGCCCGTCCGACTTTGTACTTATCGGAGGTAAACGTGGTGCAGGTAAATCAATTGCCTGTGCTAACATTGCTTCTAGCACTTATGAAGCTGGTCATTCAGTAATGTATTTTACAATAGAAATGTCATCACGAGCAACTATGCAGAGATGTTGTAGTATATCTACAGGCGTTCCTGCGGCTGCAATACGTAGCCGCAACCTATCTATAGGTGAGTGGGAACAAGTTGCACGTTGGTGGTCTCAGCGATTTGAGGACGGCGAGAGAGCTTTCTCTCGCTATCTTTCGCATCGTGATTTTGATGTTTATCACACTGAACTTACTACTAAGCCTTTGCGAGAAAAGCAGATTGATGTTGTGTATTCCCCTTCACTCACTCTAGCAAATATTCGTACAGAACTAGATAAGAAAGTAGCAAGACTACAGCCACGAGTTGTAATTGTTGACTATATTAATCAGGTTAAGCGTTCCATGGTTTCCAATGGACGCATGGGTCAGTATGACTGGACAGAACAGATAGAAGTAAGTAAGGCACTGAAAACTTATGCACAAGATTATGGTGTTATTATGGTGTCTCCTTATCAGATCGATGCTACAGGTGAAGCTCGATTTGCTAAGGGTATACTAGATGCTGCTGATGCAGCTTTTACTCTTGACGCACATGCTAAAGAAGATAATGTTATTAGCTTCAATTGTGCAAAAATGAGAAACTCTGATGAAGTAAGTTTTACTTCTACTATGGATTGGGCGTCTTTAGCTATTGGCCCTGAAACGGGTTATGTTAAAGACAAAGAAGAACCAGACGAAGGAGTATATGAACTATGAGTGCAGTGATTGAACTATTAGAAGAGAGAGGTATTTATTACAAACTCTCTGGAAGAGATGTTCTTATCCGCTGTCTCAACCCTGAGCACGACGATGGAAGTCCTAGTATGAGGATCGACAAAGTTCTAGGGGTATTCAACTGTTTCTCTTGCGGCTACAAAGGTAGTTTATTCCGTCACTATGATGTAGATTATAGTGAGACAGAAATGCGTAGGGAAAAACTAAAAAGACTTATCAATAACTTAAGAACTGCTGGTGTAGGTCTATCCATGCCCGAGGGCTTCATGTCCTATATCGGGAACTGGAGAGACATAAAGCCAGAAACTTATAGAAAATTTGAAGCGTTTCGCCATCACGATAAGCAGTTTATAGGAAGGATTAACTTTCCTATTAAGGACGCCAGTGGAAGAATAGTAGCTTTCCAAGGTCGTGATGAGACAGGAACCCTAGACAATAAGTATATGTTCTACCCTAGCGGAGTAAAACTACCTCTGTTTCCACAAGTTCGCCCACTTCAGGGGCGTGTTATTCTAGTTGAAGGTATATTTGATATGCTAAACCTTCATGATAAAGGACTAGAGAATGCTATATGTTGTTTCGGTGTAAAGAATTTTAACGAAACAAAGTTTAACTATTTAAAGATTTCAGGCGTTACGGGCCTTGACTTGTTATTTGATGCCGACCAAGCTGGAGTACAAGCAGCAGAACACGTAAAAAAATTAGCAAAAGAATTTCCCGTTCGAGTAATTAGTTTAAAGTCTGGCGACCCAGGCTCCCTCGGACAAAACCAAGTAACTGGACTGCGGAGAAAACTATATGGCTAGTATAGCCTTAATTGAATCAAAACCAAGTAGAAACGATTATGTTCGCTTATTCGAGAATGAATTTGAATTTGATCGGTTCTCTCTTGCTTCAGACCCTACGCTATCCAAAGTTTTAATGAAGGACGTAGATCTGGAATTTAACCCTGACGCCTATGAATGGATAATTCTTATTGGCTCAGAACCCCTAAAATACTACACAAAAGTAACTCAAGTTATGCAGTATGCAGGAACTATAGTAGATGATAAATTTCTTCCTACTATTAACCCTGCCATGCTCACTTTTAAGCCAGAAGCTAGAAAGACTTGGGATGACGCTAAGGCCAATATCATAGGGTACTTGTCTGGCACGAAGAAAAAGGCCGAGATAAATGACGAAAAATTTGTCGGGATTACAACGACTGAAGGAACTTTGGATTACATTCAGAGATGTATTGACTCGCCCCTCGACTATATCGGAATCGACTCAGAGACTACTGGTCTGTATCCTAGGAATGGGCATATTCTTGGTATTAGCTTATGCTATCAACTTGATGCAGGTGCTTATATTAATGCCGATACTATTGATGACTCCGTAGAAGAGAAGCTGCAAGAACTCTTTGACAAGAAGCGCATGATATTTCATAATGCTAAGTTCGATATTCCAATGTTTGAGTATCACTTCAATGTGAAAATTGCACAGTTTGAAGACACTATGCTCATGCACTATATGCTTGATGAGAATCCAGGCACTCACGGCCTGAAGATGCTTGCTATGAAGTATACGGAGTATGGAGACTATGAGAAACCTATGTATACTTGGATGGACGAGTATCGCAAGCAACATAATGTTCTAAAGAATGATTTCAAGTGGGAGTGGATTCCTTTTGAAGTTATGCAGACTTATGCTGCCATTGATGCTTGTGCTACTTTCACAATCTTTGAGAAGTTTGAGGGAGCATTGAAGAAAGGTAATCCTAACCTTATGCGTGTGTATAAGACTATATTACTACCTGCCTGCAGATTTCTTATGGCTATTCAGGATAATGGAGTACCCTTCGATAAAGAAAGACTAGTTGCTAGTCAAGATCTTATGCTTACCGAAATTACGGAAGCTGTCGATAAGTTACAAAGTCACCCTGGCGTAGCTGCTTTCCAAGTAGCTGAAGGAAAAGAATTTAATCCTAATAGTGTGCTTCAGTTGCGTAAGTTACTGTTCGACTATGTTGGATTAGAGCCTACAGGTATTAAAACTGATAAGGGTGAGCACTCTACAAATGCCGAAGTACTAGATAAACTGGCTCTTCAGCACGAGATTCCTCAGTTAATTTTAGATGTTCGTAAGAAAACTAAGATTAAGAATACTTATCTTGACAAGATTATTCCGCAACTAGACAGAGACAGTCACTTACGGACTAATTTTAACTTGCATGGAACAACCTCTGGAAGACTATCTTCTAGTGGTAAATTAAACATGCAGCAACTTCCTAGGGACAATCCGATTGTGAAAGGTTGCATTCGTGCTTCCGAAGGACATAAGATTGTTGCAATGGATTTAACAACTGCCGAAGTATATGTCGCCGCTGTATTGGCGGATGACTTAGAGCTTCAGGACGTATTTCGCTCTGGCGGAAACTTTCACTCTACAATCGCACACAAAGTATTTAAACTAGACTGTGAGGTTGCGGATGTGGCAGAGAAGTATACAACTTACAGACAGGCTGCTAAAGCTGTGACCTTCGGTATCATGTATGGTGCTGGAGCGAATAAAATTAGTGAGCAAGTTACCAAAGATGGTGGTAAGCTTTCAGTTGTTCAGGCAAGACAAATCATCAAGGAATACTTTGGTGCTTTCTGGAAGCTAGAGGAATGGATTGAGGCACAAAAAGCTCTTATTATGAAGAATGGTAGTATCTATTCTCACTTTGGTAGGAAGAGAAGATTGCCTGATGTTAAGTCTGACAACAAAGGAGTCCAAGGACACGCTGTTAGATCTGGACTTAACTTTCTAGTTCAATCTGCTGCTTCTGATATAAACTTAATGGGAGCTGTAGAAGCACACGCAATCATGAAGCAAAAAAATATGAAGAGTAAAATCTTCGCTTTGGTTCACGATTCCGTTCTTGCAGAAGTTCCTGATGATGAAATAGAGGAATATAGTAAGATACTACAGACAGAGATACAGAGAGACCGAGGTATATTTATTTCCGGTGCTCCTGTAGGTTGTGACTTTGAAATTGGAGAGGACTACTCAATGGGTAAGTTCAGCACAAAATATGGTAGTATCCTTAACCTATAGACAAATACTTCGATCTGTGAAGTTTCCTGTGTACTCTCTAGGCACAGAAGATTTTTATATTCGAGACGGGTTATTATTAGTTAATGACTTAGTTATAGATGATAGAAATCAGCCTGGAGATACTCTTGGGAAAAGAAGGCTACAAACACCTCACAAGAAGAGAAGACTTTCTATAGTGTATGAAGAATTCCTTGATATCGTAAAGCAGAATCCTTCTGTTCTAATAGATAACAATGGAGATATATTTTCATACAATAAAACAAAGTTTGAAAAAGTTAAATCCATACGCATAGTAAGAAAAGACTTAGAAGATACTCATTCAAGAATTTGGTTGAGAGGAGTCAATTTTGCTTTTATAGTAAAACAACCTCCGTTAGCAATGAACTGGGCTCAAGTTTTACATTTAAACTCTCGCCCGTGGCTGTTGTATAGTCTATCAGAAGATAAACTAAAAGATAGCAATAGGAAAATTTAATGGGAAGAAGGAATCAAAAAAGAGATGTTTTGTCAGCACTTAATTTTTATTTAAAAGAGATAGAGCCCTTAACCACGGCTCAAGTCAAAGTGTTTGACTCCTATAAGCATTTAATGCTTCATGGGTGTGCAGGAACTGGTAAAACATTTATTTCCCTATATCTAGCTCTAGATGATTTACAGAAAGAAGAGTTTAGTAGAATAGTTTTAGTTAGAAGCGCTGTCCCCACAAGGGAAATGGGTTTTCTACCTGGAACAGAAGACGAAAAGTCTAAAGTCTACGAAGCTCCTTATGTAAACATAATGCAAGAATTGTTCAGTCGTGGAGATAATCCCTATGGACAACTAAAACAGAAAGGAGTTATTAATTTTCTAACCACTTCCTATATAAGAGGAACAACTTTTAATGATAGTGTAATCATTGTGGATGAGTGTCAAAATATGACTTTCCACGAGCTTGATAGTATCATTACTAGGGTAGGAAAGAATTGCAGAATCATTTTCTGCGGAGATTTTTTCCAGTCTGACTTGAAAAGTAGTGGGTTAAAAGATTTTATGAGGATAATTAAAAGTATGAACGAATTTGATTTTATTGAATTTGGAATTGAAGACATTGTAAGGAGTGATTTTGTGAAAAGTTATCTTACAGAGAAGTATACAAAAGGTATTGTATGAAACAAGACGTAGTTATTGATGAACTAACAAGAAAGTTAGAACAAGTGCTAAATAGATTGGACACTTTGACCGATAGATTAGCCGGAGTAGAAAACTTCGTAGTACATAAGAGAAAAGAAGAGTACCAAAAAAGAAAACTAGAAAAAGAGATGTGGACTAAAAATTGAAAGCAGTAGTATCCAATAGAATTTATATGGACATAGATCCAGTAGCCTTTAGTGCTATTGATAAATCTCTGACCTATAAAATAGACTCCTATAGATCAGATGTTGCCCCTACCATTATTAAAAATGTTAGGAAAATACGTGCTGGTCTAATATCTATACCTGTTGGACGCTTTGACTTAATTCCTCCGGGGTATGAAATAAAAGATAAAAGAGTACTACTACCAGTTGACTTTCCAAAATTTGGGTTTGACCTAAGAGAAAGTCAGCAGGCTGTTTATAATTCTTTAGATGATAATGCTATTATCAATGCTTTTGTATCCTGGGGGAAGACGTTTACTGCTCTGGCTATCGCAGCTAAATTAGGGCAGAAAACTCTAGTAGTTACACATACAGTTTCTCTACGGACTCAATGGGAGAAAGAGATACGTAAAGTATTTGGTATAGAGCCTGGAATTATAGGATCGGGGAAGTATGATATATCCCCTCCTATAGTTGTAGGCAATATACAAACACTTTATAAACTACGTGGGAAAATAGAGAAAGAATTTGGGACTCTTATTATTGATGAGTGTCATCATATACCCGCCAACACTTTTAGTAAATTAGTAGATGCTAGTTATGCTAGGTATAAAATAGGCTTGTCCGGTACAGTTCAGCGTAAGGATGGAAGACACGTAGTTATGCCAGATTATTTTGGCTTTACTAAGTTCACTCCTCCTAAAGAAAACTACATGGAGCCAACCGTAGATGTTATTCAGACTAAGATAAGATTTATGGATGGAGCTAAAATACCTTGGGCAAATCGTATTAATGACCTAGTTAGGCAGGAAGAGTACGGAAAGTTAATCTGTTTCTTAGCTGCGGCTTATAGAAAACAGGGACATAAAGTACTATTACTATCAGATAGAGTTTATTTTTTAAAGAGAATAAAAGAAACATTAGGCGAACATTGCGAGTTGATTACTGGTGAAGTGGCACTTGCCGAAAGAGAGAAAAAGATAGAAAGAGTTCAAACTGGTAAAGTAGATATCTTACTCGGGACTCAAAGTATCTTCTCAGAAGGCATTAGTGTTAATCCTCTTAGTTGTTTAATACTAGCTACACCAGTAAGCAACACTCCTTTACTAACTCAGCTCATAGGAAGAGTTATTAGGGAGTACCCTGGAAAGATAGACCCAGTAATAGTTGATATTAATCTCAAAGGAAAAACTGCGGAAAAACAAGCCAAGGTACGGTTGGGTCATTATCTACAGCAAGAGCATAAAGTTTTCTTCAAACCTATGTGAAAAAAATTTCTTGACACGGCAACTATTTCCCTGTATAATATATCTTCGATTTAGAGAAACTATAAAGTGATTTTATATAACTGGCCTAAGATATTTCAATATACCTCTGGTGATTCTTCAGAGGTGGTTAGTCTTATAGCCTATATAACTTATCCCAACTTACCACTTAACTCGTATGATAAAACATACAGACCTTCTCTTATTGATTGGTCTGGCGATAGCTTTCTATTGCACCCTGAAAAAATCTTATCAAACCGTTCAAAGTTTGATGATCGAGAACTAGCACAGTATGTGGCACTCGCTAGTTTTCGCAGCTTTGCTGAATATCAAGCCACAACAAAACGCAGTTTGAACCTGCTATTAGCACCAGTTCCGACTGTACTTATTGACAACAACAGATTACTATCCAGAATAGAAGATGATGTATTCTTCTGCTGGGAAGAAATCACGCACTAATAAAGGAAATTATTATGGGTATTAAATTTACAGCATCCGCTGGTGGGGCTAAAAAGTCTTCACTAGAACAATTCACTTACAAGAACGGCGATAACTGCGTTCGTATCTTCGGAGACCTTCTTCCTCGGTATATCTACTGGGTGAAAGGCGAGAATGAAAAGAATATTCCTATGGAATGTTTATCTTTCGACCGACAGAAAGAAGCTTTTGTAAACGTAGAGAAAGATTGGGTTAGAGATTTCTATCCTGATTTGAAATGCGGCTGGTCTTATTCAGTACAGTGTATTGATCCTTCAGACGGTAAAGCTAAAGTATTTAACCTCAAGAAAAAATTAATGGATCAGATTTTAGTTGCTGCTGAAGATTTGGGCGACCCTACTGACTTAGATGCTGGCTGGGACATTCACTTCAAACGTACTAAAACTGGACCAAATGTATATAACGTTGAATATACTCTTCAAACTCTGAAATGTCAGAAAGGGATTCGTCCTTTGAATGACGCTGAAAGAGCTGTAGTAACTGGAGCTACGGGTATCGATGAATTACTTCCTCGACCAACTCCTGATGCTCAGAAAGAACTTCTAGAACGAATCACTACTGGTGGCTCGGGCAAAGACGAAGTTGATTCCTCAATTGAAAGCGAGTTTGACGTTAGCTAATGAAAATACTATTCTCCGCCGATTGGCACATAAAATTAGGTCAGAAGAACGTACCCGTCAATTGGGCGCGTGCTCGCTATGACAGCTTCTTTCATCAGATTTATCTGTTGGAAGATGATGCCGACTTGCATATTATTGGCGGCGACATCTTCGATAGAGTTCCAACTATAGAAGAACTAGAATTGTATTTCACTTTCGTAAAAGGTTGCCAGATTGAAACTCTCATTTATGATGGGAATCATGAGGCAACTAGAAAGAATAAAACATTCTTTACTGCTTTGAAGGAAGTGACTCATTCATTGAATGATAAAGTTACTATCATCGACGAAGCCTATGAAGATGAAAGAGGTTTTAGTATTCTTCCTTATTGTGATTTACACAAGAAGAATTCTATTGAGATGTTAAATAAGGACTTTCCGGTCTTTACTCATGTGAGGGGTGAAATACCTCCTCACGTGACACCGGAAGTAGACTTATCTAGATTTGCAGGCTTCCCTAGAGTTTTTGCCGGAGACTTGCACTCTCATTCTAATTGCCAGAGAAACATAGTGTATCCTGGAAGTCCGATGACTACTAGCTTTCATAGATCGAAAGTAGAAACCGGAGTTCTTGTTATACTACCTGAAGAAGACTGGGATTGGTACTGGGAGAAAATGGAGCTTCCACAACTTATTCGTAAAACTATTAGTAACCCTAGTGACATGATCACGGGGCTGTATGACCATGTTATTTACGAACTAGAGGGAGATCTCGGAGACCTAGCAAAAGTAGGCTCCAGTGACCTTCTCGATAAGAAAGTTGTAAAACGAAGTTCTGAAGCAACACTTGTTTTGGATAAAGAGTTCTCCGTTGGAGAAGAGTTAGTAGAATACTTAACTTACGTGCTAGAAATAGCTGAAGATAAAATACCCGAAATACTAGGACTATATAATGATTACGCTAAAAATATTGAAATGGAGTAATTGTTTCTCTTACGGAGAAGACAATGAACTCGATTTAGCTTCCACCAGACTTACCCAGATATTGGGTTACAATGGCGCTGGAAAATCTTCTATTCCTCTCATTTTGGAAGAAGTTCTATTTAATAAAAACTCGAAAGGTATTAAGAAAGCTGATATCCCTAACAGAGAGTTGCAGAACGGATACTCTATCAACCTTACGTTTAGCAAGGAAGAAGATGAGTATGAAATCGACCTTCAACGAAAGTCGGCTCTTAAAGTAAAATTTATTAAGAATGGTGAAGATATTGCTAGCCATACGGCTACCAATACTTACAAGACTATTCAAGAAGTGCTTGGCGTAGATTTCAAAACCTTTACGCAAGTAGTGTATCAACATCCTAATGCTAGTTTGAACTTTCTTACTGCTACTGATGCGAACCGTAAAAAGTTCTTGATAGACTTGCTTGGTCTAGAAAAGTATGTCAATCTCTTTGAAATTTTTAAGGAGGCTTCGCGAGGAGTTGAGCAAGAATATGCCCAGCTTGAAGGCCGTATTTCCACTGTTGAAAAATGGTTGGAAAATAACAAACTGACGGATACTACCCCACGGGAACTTGTAAATCTTCCGAAAATCTCGGATGAGGAAGAGGAGGAACATAGTTCTCTTATGGCTGAAATTAAAAATATTTCAACAACAAATCGTCAAATTTCTCAAAATAATCAGTATAAAAGTTTATTGAAAGAAATTAATATACAGGAGATTCAAGCAATTGAAGCATCCGAACATATTTCTTATGATGAGTTGCAGTCACAGCTAGGCGCTATAGCGGGGTCGATCGGTTCAGGACAAAAAATCATCAAAAAGATGGAGAACCTTGAAAATGTATGTCCTACCTGTGAACAACCCATTACAGAGGATTTTAAGAAAAGACACATTTCTGGAGAAGAAGAGAAAGTTAAAGTCGAGCAAGACAGACAAACAAATATCCAGAAGAAAATTAAAGAGATTCAAGAGAACAATGAGAGCTTCTCAGTAAAAACTAGAAAACAAAAAGAATGGGAGGAGTTATATCGCTCTGTTGACAATACTCTCCCCACTATTTTAGTTGATGAGGAAGTACTCAAGATCCGTGTTAGTAATATTAGAACTAATATTGCTTTGCAGAAGAATGAGATAGACCTTCTACAGAGAGAGAATAATGCTCGTTCAGCCTATAACGCTAAAATAGAGGTTATAACTGAACAGACGGCTGAGTTTGAAAAACAGCTTGAAGAAGTAGTATCTCGATATAAAGTTCTAGGGAAGGACAAAGGTAATCTTGAAATCTTGAAAAAAGCTTTCAGTACGAATGGACTGATTGCATACAAGATAGAAAATCTTGTTAAGGAACTAGAAGAACTGACTAGTGAATATCTTGCGGAACTGTCAGATGGACGCTTCACATTGAACTTTGCCGTGAACAATGACAAGCTAAATGTAGAGGTTACAGATAATGGAAACATAGTAGATATTCTTGCGCTTTCGAGTGGGGAATTGGCTAGAGTAAATACTGCTACTCTTCTTGCGATTCGTAAGTTAATGAGTAGTTTATCCTCTACCCGTATTAATGTTCTGTTTCTTGATGAAGTCATGACAGTATTAGACGAAGCAGGAAAAGAAAAACTAGTAGAAGTTTTACTGGAGGAAGAGCTTAACACTTACCTAGTAAATCATGGGTGGTCTCATCCATTGCTAGAAAAAGTGGAAGTAATTAAAAGCTCAAATATAAGCAGGTTGGTAGCATAATGGTAGATCCAAGAGCAAAAGGACAACGAGGAGAGTATCTTGTAAGAGATATGCTTCGTGATGCGTCCGGCCTACAGTTTGAGAGAGTCCCCAGTTCGGGGGCTCTCGCTTACTTAAAAGGCGATTTATATATACCAGACGCTAATAATGCGTTTTGTATAGAAGTAAAGAATTATGAAAAATCTCCCCTAAGTGACAAGGTATTTACGAATAAAACTAATTACCTTTTAATTTGGTGGGAAAAGATAGTAAAACAAGCGGAGCTTAAACTTCAACAACCTTTGTTGTTCTTTAAGTATTCTCGATCAAAAGTATTTGTAGTGACAGATATAAAACCGGAAAATACAAAGCACATGCACTTATCTTGGTTAGATTGCTATGTGTGTCTAGCTGAAGAATGGCTAGAGAATGAGAAGATGGAGTGGACTCGTGGCCAGTTTTAAAGAACGAATAATGGAACCAAATAAGAATGCTCTTATTGTAGATGGCATGAATTTAGCCTTTCGATGGAAGCACCAAGGTAAGTTAGACTTTAAACAAGATTACGTTAATACTGTTAAGAGTCTCGCTCAATCTTATGATTGTAGTAAAATTATTATAACAGGAGACCAGGGGTCTAGTGCTTATAGAAAATTTATTGATCCTCAGTACAAAGCGAATAGAGCAGAGAAGTATAAAGATCAGACTGAGCAAGAAAAAGAAGATATTAAGTTATTTTTCGAAGAGTTCGAGAGAACCTTAGAAGCTTTAGAAGAGCAGTTTCTTTTGTTAAGATATGCTAACGTGGAAGCCGATGACTTGGTAGCTTATGTAGTATCAAAACGAGAAGAAATGGGTATCGAAGATATATGGATGATTTCAAGTGACCGTGACTGGGACTTACTCGTGAATGAAAATGTATCTAGGTTCTCTACAGTAACTCGTAAAGAAACTACAGTGTTTAATTGGGAGGAATTTTTTGATTTTCCTCAAGAAGATTATATCTCTTTTAAAGTTCTAACAGGCGATAAGGGAGATAATGTTGATGGAGTTGCCGGTATAGGGCCAAAAAGGGCTACGGAACTTCTCAAAGAATATGGTACAGCGTTTGATATCTACGACGCTATACCTATACCTAGTAGATATAAATATATTCAAGCTCTTAATGCGAGCAAGGAACTAATACTTAAAAATTATAGGATGATGGATTTAGTCAGTTATTGTGCTGAAGCTATAGAACATCCTGGGCATAGTCTACTAGAAATAGACGAACGAGTAAAGGAATATATAAATGTTAATTGATTATGGAAGAGATCGTCTTCTTTCTACGTTTGGTATCCAGACGCTAGAAGATAGATATTTAATAGAAGGTGAATCATCGCCTCAGGACGCTTTCGCACGTGCGGCGAAAGCCTTCGCAGATGATGAAAGCCATGCACAGCGTTTGTATGATTACGCAAGCAATTTATGGTTTATGTTCTCTACTCCAATCCTTTCGAATGGCGGAACGACTCGTGGGTTACCTATCTCATGTTTCCTAAATCATGTAGAAGATAGTAGAGAAGGACTAACAGGACACTATACGGAGAATGCGTATTTGTCTTCTGTTGGAGGCGGGATAGGAGGAAATTGGGGCGCTGTACGTTCCGTTGGTTCCCGCACAAGTAGTGGAAGTGAGAGTACTGGTGTTATACCCTTCTTAAAGGTAGTAGATGCCGAAATGCTCGCTTTCTCCCAAGGAGTAACTAGAAGAGGTTCATATGCAGCTTATTTACATATTTCTCATCCAGAGATTCAGGAGTTTCTCGATGTACGCAAGCCTACTGGCGGCGATATCAATAGAAAATCTACCAATCTTCATCATGCTGTGGTCATTCCTGACAAGTTCATGAAACTTATCGCGCAAGCGACAGAAGAACCAGGATTTGATGATAGCTGGAATTTAGTTGACCCGCACAGTGGTAAAGTTACAGACACTGTAGCTGCTAAAGCCTTGTGGGTGAAACTGATTCAGAACCGTGTAGAGACAGGCGAACCTTACATTATGTTTGAGGATGCCGTGAATAATGATCTTCCCGAGTTTCAAAGAAACTTAGGACTACGTGTTCACCATTCTAACCTGTGCTCGGAGATTACTCTCCCTACGAATGAACATAGAACCGCAGTGTGTTGTCTTTCTAGTGTGAATCTGGAAGAGTATGAAAGCTGGAAGAATATTCCTGAGTTCATTCCTGACTTAATTCGTATGCTTGATAATGTATTAGAGTTCTTTATTCAACATGCACCTTCTTCTCTTGAGAAAGCGAAGTATAGTGCTATGAGAGAACGTTCAATTGGTCTTGGAGCAATGGGATTTCATGCCTACCTTCAGCGACACAATATCGCTTTTGAAAGTGCAATGGCGAAGACTTTTAACATGAGAGCTTTCTCTCACTTAAAATCTTCCGCACTCGAAGCTAGTAAGCAGTTAGCTGCTGAGAAAGGAGAATGTCCTGATGGTGCCGGTTATGGAATTCGTAATGCCCATCTTCTTGCTATTGCCCCTAATGCTAGCAGTAGTATTATTTGTGGTAACACTAGTCCAAGCATTGAGCCGTATCGTGCGAATGCTTTTACCCAGAAAACAAAGTCTGGAACGAGCCTTCTAAAAAATGAATACTTGGAACACGCCTTGGATGAGATAGGTATGGATACGGACGAAGTGTGGAAAGATATTATGACACATGGAGGCAGCGTTCAGCATCTTGAATTTCTCGATACTTGGACGAAAGATGTATTCAAAACAGCCGTTGAACTTGATCAGCGCTGGGTTGTAGAGTTTGCGGCAGACCGACAGCAGCATATTTGCCAGTCACAATCTGTAAACTTATTCTTTCCAGCCGATGTAAGTAAGCAGGAACTACATAATGTTCATATGCTTGCTTGGCGACGTGGTATGAAAACATTGTACTATGCAAGAAGTGAAGCATACAAACGTGCAGAAGTAGTCTCTGACGAGAAACTAAGAGATTTTATATTTGACGACGAAGATTCGTGTCTAGCTTGTGAAGGGTGATTTATGGTTACAGAAGAAAGAAATTATTACAAACCGTTTCAGTATAACTGGGCGTATGAAGCGTATAAGACGCAGCAACATCTACACTGGATGCCGGAAGAAGTCCCAATGGCAGACGACCTTAAAGATTATCGTACTTTGGATGATAATAGTAAGCGTTTGCTTGGACATATCTTTCGTTTTTTCACGCAAAGTGATGTAGACGTTTGCTGTGGATATGCGAAGCATTACCTGCCTACGTTTAAAGCTCCTGAAGTACGAATGATGTTGTCTGCATTTGCAGCAATGGAAGCCGTTCATCAGGACGCATATTCTACTCTTCTAGAAACTCTTGGGTTTCCAGAAGAAGAATATCAAATGTTTATGGACGTCCAAGAGATGGCCGATAAACATGATTATTTGACTAACTTCAATATGAATACTAAGAAAGATATTGCTAAAACTGTAGCAGTATACAGTGGCTTTACGGAAGGAGTACAGTTGTTTAGTAGTTTTGCTATTCTATTGAACTTTCCTCGCCACAATCTTATGAAGAATATGGGCCAGATTGTTACCTGGTCAATTCGAGATGAGAGCTTACATGTTGAAGGAATGTCAAAACTTTTCAGAACTTATATTCAAGAGAATCCTGAAATATGGAATGATGAACTTAAGTATGAAATTTACTGTGCTGCTGAAAGAGTAGTAGAGTTAGAGGACGCATTTATTGATGTTGCTTTTGGAGCTACTGAAGTGGAAGATCTATCCCCTGAAGAAGTAAAAGCGTACATTCGATATATTGCAGACAAGAGACTATTAGGGCTAGGAATGAAGAAGATTTTCAATTCAGAAAGTAACCCACTTCCTTGGCTTGATTATATGGTAAACGCAGTAGAACATACGAATTTTTTCGAGAATCGTTCTACAGAATACGCTAAGGCCAGTACTACTGGTAACTGGCAAGACATTTTTAAGTAAGGAACTTTATTATGACAACTGAAATAGAAGATAAGCCAACTCTAGTATTAGATGGCGAAAACCACATAATTGACGATCTTTCTGGCAAAGCCAAGTATTTGGTGAGTCAGTTGCAGGATCTTCAGCAACAAGCTACTGCAACATCTGCTCGCGCAGATCAAATTGAAGTAGCACGACAAGGATTTACTACTCTTCTCAAAGAAGAAATTGCGAATCCGCAAAGTGACGAAGCACCTGACGGTGAGCTAGTACAGTAAAACGAAAAGGGGGCTTGAGCCCCTTTTTTATTATGTTGCGTTAACTATTACGCCAAGTGCGATTTTATGCGCTACTCCTGCACCAACTTCTGCAATACGAGCATCTGTTGCTGCCTCATCGTAAGTAGTACCATCTGCTGCAAAGCAAACGTTTACCATACGACTGTGAACTGTGCCTGGACTAGTAGAGTCTTCTGTAAACCTGACTAGAATATCCGTGATGCCGGTTAGAGTTTCGGTAATAGTTTCACCTTCGTTATCTGGGTCGGGCATTGTCTGCATTCGAGTTCCGTCGAAAGTTTCCTCTTTTATATATGTTATTGCCATTTTATTTCTCCTTAATTAAAACAAGCGGTATGAATCGCTTGAACTTTTGCATCCTCGCCGGATACATCACTGTCTGCTAAGAATACTGTTTGAGTATTATCGTTATAGTCGATAATTAATTTATCATCATTATCGTCCGTGGGAGTATCAACTCCTTCATAGAAAGTTGCTGTTCTCATTGTGGGCATTATTGTTTCTCCTTCATTTTATCTATCTCTTGTTTCAAGTCTTTAACTTGCTGTGTTAATTCTTTTACTGCTTCTACAAGTAGTGCAGTAGTATTGCCATACTTAACTCCATATTGGTCTACGTCTTCCGCATAAGATACAAGCTCCGGCACTACTTCATTTACATCTTGAGCAATAAAACCAATCTCTTTATTTTTCTTTTTATCATCGATTCTATTATAATAAACACCTGTTAGTTTATTTACCTTCTCTAGAGCTCCATCAATCTGTACTATATTTTCTTTAACTCTGCGATCTGAATAGGCTACAATATTATTAGTAGAATAAATCGCTCCACTCGAATACAAAGCGTAGGAGGAGGATGTTGTAGAGGCATTAATACCTAGACATGTATTGCCCCTGTGCCAGTAATGAGACCATTTACCACTTGCTTCATGGTAATCTCCTCCGTTACCTCCAGAATCGTACATGCCGAGGACAACCGCACCTCCATTGGTCAGATAAATGCCGGTATAACCGCTTCGCGCGCCGTCGATTCGCCAAGCGCCGTAACTGGTGGCGACATTGGGATACCAGTGAGCACTGTTGGTGGTACTTGAATAAAGCCCAGACCCTGCAACGTTCGTCCAGTTTTGGAGTTGTGAGTATCCATTTGAGGCTATTTTATGGATTGTGCTTGCGCCGGTTTCTGCAGCATTAGCACCATCAAGTAAATCAGCATCTAAACCAGAGCCTGAGCCGTCGTTACCGACATGCCATACAGTATTTGTACCATTAGCGTATATATTGTTAGCTCTAAAGTTTTCGTATCCAGTACCCGGATTATTCCTAATTAGAATAGCGCCTGCGGTATCTATAGATATGTTTGAAGCGACTACCCCGCCCCAGTGAAAACCAATTCTTGGAGCAGAATATGACGCAGAACCACCTTTGGCGCCTTCTCGTATTTCAAGTCCGGCGTCGCCATAACCTGTTGTGGTGCCACTTGCCGAAGCTAACTCCAAATTTCCATTTCCGCCTACGGTCGGCAGATAATAAGAACCTTGTTGCCCATCAAGTAAATCAGCATCTAAACCAGAGCCTGAGCCGTCGTTTCCATCTGTCCATATTTTTTGCCAAGCGTTACCAGTACCGCCGTTCGCCCAATGTCCTCTTAGAAATGTTAATGCTGGATTACCCGCCGACATAAGCATCTGCATACCATGATGATAAACACTACTTGATGAATAATGCAGTGCTTGGAAACCATTCCAATGAGATCCGGATGGCGGTTTTCCTGCTCCGCTATTCCAGTTATCTATGAAGCCAGAGCCTCTTTCCCACAATCCGTTAATTGTTACTTCATTGTGTGAGTTAGCGCCTGTATGATAGTGTGTGTTAGTGGTATAATCCATTCTATCATATTCATTTTTAGTTAGATTCATTCTAACTTTGAAATTACTTTTGCTCATAGTTCTAATGTAATCATCATTAGACACATAAATTTTAGTGAGATCATGAGTTAGTCCTTCAGATACACCAATATTTGTATTAATATAATAAGACTGTATATAACCATTAGCATCTGTTCTTACAACTTTATTTGCTTCGTTGTTTCTTGCAGTATGAAGTTGTAAACCATCAAGTAAATCTGCATCTAAGCCTGAGCCTGCACCATCATTAGAAGAGCCCCATAAGGTTCCTTGGCCAGTTGTAGTTACAAGACCACTATTATTTGGTATTGA
>TARA_R110002167_G_scaffold253019_1_pt1 | contig 23802 bp, 23 predicted proteins | sample TARA_R110002167 | Tara Oceans TARA_R110002167 (sample SAMEA4398238) | marine metagenome | biome: Polar Biome; feature: [MES] marine water layer (ENVO:01000295) within the mesopelagic zone...; material: water (ENVO:00002006), including particulate matter (ENVO:01000060) such...
TCAAATAGCTTTATTGATTACTCCAACGTCTATCACAATGCAAATAGGTGGTGATGAATAATAAAGTAAAATCTTTTACTTATATTTGTATATTATTAATCAAGTAAAATTAAATTATTATGACAGAGCAAAAATTAACTCCTGAAGAATTGACTCAAATTCAAGAACTAAACAAAGAGTTTGGTAATTTGAAAATGCAAATTGCAGACGCTGTAGTTACTCAAACAAAATGTGTAGCAAGACTTGATGAAGTTCAATCAGAATTTGGTAAAGCTGAAAAGTCTTTAGCTGAAAAGTATGGTGAAAAATCAATAATTGACTTACACACAGGTGAGGTAACAGAAGCTGCAGAAGAAGCTGAAGAAATATAAAAACAAATGGCAAGAATAAGTAATACCACGGCGTATCCAAATATAGGTTCTAACCTTGATGTGAACGATTTTTTCATTCTAACGGATGCAGAGAACAACAACAAAACAAAATCCTGTAAGGTATCTACACTACAAACTTTGTTTGGGCTAGACACTTTGGTTGCGAACGTGAGTATTACTTCTGCCGAATTGTTAAATTTAGTAGCTACTAGTAAAACATTAATTTCCGCTCCAGGAGCTGGGAAGGTTATTGATATTCTAAGTTTAGATTGTTATGTAGATAATAAAGGCGTGGTTTATGATTTTAACCAAGCACTTACTATAGACATTAGCGCTCAATCATTTGGAAATATTCCTATTGCTACAATAAATTCAGCAAATGATGTGGTAAGAAAAATCGCTATAAGTACTGGAGATATTGCTCCAAATACAGCTTTGATGCTTAATACTACTGGTGCTGTAACTCAAGGAAATGGATTGTTATATTTTAACATAAGCTATAGAATTTTAACTATAGGTTCTTCATTTTAATTAAATGGACATTAGAAAGATTTCAATAGGCGCAGATTACAAGTCTGGAGCAATGCATTATATTGTAGGTCAAGACGTTCTTGGTGGATCTTATGTGATACATTTAATTCAATTAGATGCGTTTAATGAATCTTATAAAATATGGATTCATAAATCAAATGAGGTTTTATTGTGGAAAGAGTTTAAAAAGACTCTACCTATTTCTTTAGAGTACAACATAAATTTTTAAATATGACTACAGAAGCAATGACCTCTCGCGTTAAAGAGTTGAAATTCCAACAATCAAAAACAGAAGATTTCGCAGAGCAGATGGAAATTGCAGATGAAATTCATAATATTCAAATGAAATTAAATGGAGTTAAGCCAACTGATTCATACATTGATTGTGTTGGTTGCGGCTCTTAAAAACTATGCAATCACCATATTCTTTTTTGGTTAGACCAATTAACGACAGAAGGTACGATAACGTTTCTAAGATAGGAGATGTTGATTTTCTTATAAGTACCTCAGAAGAGGATCACATGGCCTCTAATCGCTTCGCAGAGGTCTTAAATATACCTATAGGATATACAGGAGAAGTAAAGATTGGAGACACAATGCTAGTGCATCACAATGTCTTTAAGTTTTACAACGACATGAAGGGTGTGCAACAAAGTGGTAAGAGTTTTTTTAAGGACAATTTATTTTTAATTGATCCTGATCAGTTTTTTTTATACGGCAGAGACGGAGAGTGGTATGGGTATGACAAGTATTGTTTTATCAAACCATCACCTGTAAAAGAATATATGCTTAATAAGTCTGGACAAGAAGAACCTTTATTCGGAACAATCAAGTATATCAACAAACAACTAGAAGATTTTGGTTTAAAAGTAGGAGACGAAATATCGTATATTCCTGAAAGCGAATACGCATTTGATGTAGACGGAGAAAAACTTTACAGAATGTACACTAGTAGTATAGCACTTAAGGTATGAAATATACGTATTTTGAGGATTCATGGAATGAGGATGAAGAACTAATCCCTGTCCGTAAAAAAAATAGACAGAAGAATGAACTCAAACGAATTAAAAGAAGAGATAATAAAAGCGGGGATGAGGGCAGTTCAGCAACTGATTAAGGTTGCTAAAGAAGATATCATAAAACCTGACCTAGAGGAAGACTTAGCTGCAGATAGATTAAAGAACGCTGCAGCTACAAAAAAACTTGCAATATTTGATGCCTTTGAGATTCTTAAAAGAATTGAAGAAGAAAAGAATAAATTAGAGGGTAAAGAGGATACAACTAAACATATACCTAAAGGCTTTGCTGAATCAAGATCCAAATAAATTATATTTTATTGAAAAGGATGCTATACCAAAAGGTGTTTTAGCCAATAAAAATAGAGCTAAATCTTTTCTTTATGGATATAACGAGAAGTATGACATAATAGTTATATCAAAGACTGGTCAGATAGGAGATATAATAAATATATCAGGACTAAGGGTTGCACTTCCTCTTGCACCAAAATCCATTTACAAAAGATCTAATAAAAAAGAAGATCAATACTGGCACTCTACAGATATACCTAAAGAACTAAAGAGGATACAATCTATATTCCAATGGCATGATATGCATGGGGACTTTAAAAATAAGTGGGTAGATTATATTGAGTCAGAGTTTGACAGAAGAGAAGCCGGTTTCTGGTTTCATAACGATGGTATCCCTACATATATTACTGGAACACACTACATGTACCTACAGTGGACTAAGATTGATATTGGTAATCCAGATTTTAGAGAGGCTAATAGAATGTTTTACATTTACTGGGAGGCTTGTAAAGCTGATAAAAGAAGTTTTGGAATGTGTTATTTAAAAATAAGACGTTCAGGTTTCTCGTTTATGAGTTCTTGCGAAGGTGTTAACACAGCTACTCTTGCTAAAAACTCTAGAGTTGGTATTCTATCTAAGTCAGGATCTGATGCTAAAAAAATGTTTACAGATAAGGTAGTACCTATATCAAACAACTATCCCTTTTTCTTTAAGCCTATACAAGATGGTATGGATAAGCCTAAGACAGAATTAGCCTATCGTGTTCCTGCATCTAAGATCACCAAAAAAAATATGTATCTTACTGAAGATGAGGAGCTTGAAGGACTTGACACTACTATTGACTGGAAGAACACAGGGGACAACAGTTATGATGGAGAAAAATTACAACTACTTCTACATGATGAAAGTGGTAAATGGGAAAGACCAGACAACATATTAAATAACTGGAGGGTTACAAAGACCTGTTTAAGACTAGGTAGTAAGGTTATCGGTAAATGTTTAATGGGTTCTACTTCTAATGCTTTAGACAAAGGAGGAAGTAATTTTAAGAATTTATTTTACGACTCTGATGTTCTTAAGCGCAACGGAAACGGACAAACCAAGAGCGGTATGTATAGCTTGTTTATTCCTATGGAATGGAACATGGAAGGATTTATAGATATATATGGTATGCCTGTTTTAAAAAACCCAACTAAAAAAACATTGGGTATAGATGGAGAAGATATAAAACAAGGAGCTATAGAATATTGGAATGCAGAGGTTAGTTCTTTAACAAATGATCCTGATGCTTTAAACGAATATTACAGACAGTTCCCTAGAACAGAGTCTCACGCTTTTAGAGATGAGAGCAAGCAGTCTATATTTAATTTGACTAAAATATATCAACAAATAGACTATAACGACTCCTTAATAAAAGAGCAATTTATAACTCAAGGATCGTTCAGTTGGCATAATGGAATTAAGGATAGTAGGGTTATTTGGACTCCAAATAAAAGAGGTAGATTTTTTGTAACTTGGATACCTAAATCCAATTTGCAGAATAATGTAATACATAAGGGTGGTAAGTTTCATCCCGGCAATGAACACATAGGTTCTTTCGGGTGTGATTCTTACGATATTTCTGGCGTAGTAGTTGGTAAAGGATCTAACGGTGCTTTACACGGACTAACTAAGTTTAACATGGACGAAGCACCTAGCAATCATTTCTTTTTAGAATATATAGCTAGACCGCAGACCGCAGAGATATTTTTTGAGGAAGTATTAATGGCTTGCATTTTTTACGGCATGCCAATACTTTGTGAAAACAACAAGCCTAGATTGTTATATCATTTTAAGAATAGAGGATACAGACATTTTTGTTTGAACAGGCCTGATAAGACTTTTAATAAATTATCTAAAACTGAAAGAGAACTAGGGGGTATACCCAATTCTAGTGAAGATGTAAAACAATCTCACGCTTCAGCAATAGAATCGTATATTGAAAAGTATGTAGGATTAGATCAAACAGGAATGTATAGAGATTCTGATGACATGGGAGATATGTATTTTCCTAGGACTTTAGAGGATTGGGCAAAATTTGATATTAGTAACCGAACAAAATTTGATGCTTCTATTAGTTCTGGTTTATGTGTAATGGCGAATCAAAAGCACTTATACACACCGACTGAGAAAAAAACAAAAATAAGTATTAACTTTGGTAGGTACAATAATAGTAATAAGACTAGTGAATTACTGAGATAAATGAAAGAAGTAAATATAAATTTACAGTCCGCCGCATTTCCCAACCAATTTGTTTCTGATTCACAGAAGAAAACAATGGAGTATGGGTTACAGATCGGACAAGCTATTCAGTACGAGTGGTTTAGAAAAGACAGCGGAGGCTCCAGATTTCACACTCAATGGGGAGAGTTTAATCGTTTAAGATTATACGCGCGTGGCGAGCAGTCTGTAGCTAAATATAAGAATGAACTAGCAATAGATGGAGACTTAAGTTATCTAAATTTAGATTGGACTCCAGTACCTATTATTCCAAAATTTGTTGACATCGTTGTTAATGGTCTAAACGACAGACTATTTAAAGTAAGAGCATATGCAGAAGATGCTATGTCTGCAGAAAAAAGAAATCAATTTCAAGAGATAATTGAGGGCGATATGATCGCTAAGACTTTGTTTACTCAAATTGAAAAAGATTTTGACGTAAATGTATTTACAGCAAATCCAGAAGAGCTTCCAGAGAACGAAGAGGAAATGCAGTTGTACATGCAAATGAAGTACAAGCCAGCAATAGAGATTGCGGAAGAAGAAGCTATTAATACTTTACTTGCTGAAAACCATTACGATGATATTCGCAAGAGAGTAGATTATGATATTACAACTTTAGGTGTAGGTATTACTAAGCATCAGTTCTTGCCAGGTGCAGGAGTTGAAATCGACTATGTTGATCCAGCTAACGTAGTATATAGCTACACTGAAGATCCATATTTTAAAGATGTGTTTTATTGGGGAGAAGTAAAAACTATCCCAATGACTGAATTGGTTAAAATCAATCCAGACATTACACCTGAAGAAATGGAAGAAATTTCTAAATACAGTCAAGCTTGGTACGACTATTTTAATTCAGCAGAGATGTATCAGAACAGTATGTTCTCTAGAGATACGTGTACGTTGTTATACTTTAATTATAAGTCAACCAACAAGTTTGTATACAAAAAGAAAACTACTCCTGACGGAAACTTTAAGGTAGTAGAAAAAGATGACAGCTTTAATCCTCCACCAGAAATGATGGAAGAAGGTGACTTTGAAAAAATAGAAAAAACTATTGAGGTATGGTACGATGGTATCATGGTTATGGGTACAAACATTATGTTGAAATGGGACTTAGCAGAGAATATGGTTAGACCTAATTCTGCAAGTCAAATGGCTTACCCTAATTATGTAGCATGTGCTCCTAGATCTTATAAAGGTAATTACGAATCTCTAGTAAGAAGAATGATTCCTTTTGCAGATTTAATTCAAATGATTCACTTAAAAATACAACAAGTGGTTTCACGGGTTGTGCCTGATGGTGTCTTTATTGATGCTGATGGATTGAATGAAGTTGATCTAGGAACAGGCAATGCGTATAACCCAGAGGATGCTTTACGTCTATACTTTCAAACCGGTAGTGTAGTAGGTAGAAGTTATACACAAGACGGAGAATACAACAATGCTAGAGTGCCTATTCAACAGTTAACATCTAGTAGTGGTGCTGGTAAATTGCAAATGTTAATAGCAAATTACAATCACTACATGGACATGATTAGAACTGTAACAGGTTTAAATGAAGCTAGAGATGGAAGTACTCCTGATCCAAATTCATTGGTAGGTGTTCAGAAGTTAGCTGCCTTAAACTCTAATACAGCAACTAGACATATTTTAAACTCAAGTTTATATATTACAAGAACTTTAGCTGAAGCACTTTCTATTAGAACCGCAGATGTTCTAGAATATGCGGAATTTAGAGATGAGTTTGCTATGCAGATTGGTAAGTATAATGTTGGTATCCTAGAGGATATAAAGAATCTATACCTACACGACTTTGGAATCTTTATAGATATGAGTCCTGATGAAGAGCAAAGAGCTATGCTTGAGCAAAACATTCAGATGGCTTTATCGAAACAAGATATAAACTTAGAAGATGCTTTAGATATTAGAGAGTTGAATAACTTGAAAATGGCTAATCAACTACTTAAGGTAAAGCGTAAACGCAAGAAGGAAGATGAGATGCAACAGCAGATGCAGCAGCAGCAGATGCAAGCTCAGATGCAGATGCAAGCTCAACAAGCTACGGTTCAAGCTGAACAACAAAAAATTCAACTAGAGACTCAATCTAAGATGCAGCTAAAACAAGCTGAAGTAGCCTTTGATATAGAAAGAATGACTAGTGAAGCTGAGCTTAAAAAACAACTTATGGGAACTGAGTTTCAGTATGCTATGTCATTAAAAGGTATTGAACAGAGTCAACTTGACGGTAGAGAACAACAAAGAGAAAAAGCTAAGTCTCAAAGAATAAGTCAAGCTAATACTGAACAATCAAAACTTATTGAGCAAAGACAAAGAAACTTACCTCCAGTAAGCTTTGAATCAAATGAAGATACACTGGATGGGTTTGATTTCTCAGAATTTAATCCAAGATAGAAACTAAATTAAATTAAATAAAATGGAATTAAAAGTACGTGCCCTAGATGGGATTGAAGAAAAATCAGTACAAGAAATTGAAAACGAATTGCTTAAAAAGCATGAAGAACAATTTGAGGAAAATGAAACAAGATCTGAAGAAACAAGTGTAGTAGATACACCTGTTGAAGAGACGAAGCTAGAGGAAAAAGTTGATCGTCCAACTATACAAGACGAAGATGTTCTTTCTTATATAAAAGAAAGATATAACAAAGACATTGACTCAGTAGAGCAGTTGTTTGATAAAGTTGATTCAAACGATTCTCTTCCTGAAGATGTGTTAAAATATTTTGAATACAAGAAGGAGACAGGTCGAGGTATCGAGGATTTTTACAAGTTGCAAAAAGACTATGATACTATGGACGCGGATTCTGTCTTGGCTGACTACCTTGCTGCTACCGAAGAAGGGTTAGACGCAATAGACATTCAAGATATCATGGAGGATAAATTTGGGTTTGATGAAGACTTAGATGAGCCAAAAGATATCAAGAAGGTTAAGTTAGCAAAAAAACGAGAACTTGCGAAAGCGAAGAAGTTTTTTAATGATCAAAAGGATAAATATAAAGTTCCCCTTGAGTCAAGTGGGGGCCGGTTATCTCAAGATCAAGAAAAACAACTAAGCGATTATAAAAGTTACCTTGACAAATCAGATAATGTTGCTGATGAAAACAAAAGGAAATATGAGTATTTTATGAGTCGCTCGAAAGAGGTATTCAGTTCTGAATTCAAAGGTTTTGATTTTAGTATTGGCGATTCACAAATTAGTTATAAGCCTGGCACATCTGAAGAGTTGCTAAACAAACAGTCAGACGTTAATAATTTTATCTCTAAATTCTTAGATGATAAAGGATTAATTACTGACGCTAAAGGATACCATCGTGCGCTTTCTGTTGCGATGAATCCTGAAAAGTTTGCTCAATTCTTCTATGAACAAGGAGCGTCTTCCGCCGTAGATAATGTTACGAAAAAATCGAAAAACATTAATATGGATGTAAGAACTTCTCCTCAATCAGTGTCTAAAGACGGATTAAAAATTCGTGCGGTTGGAGACAGTAGCAGTGGAAGAGGACTCAAAATAAGAAGTAAAAAATAATTAATAATTAAAAAAAACTATTATGGCCGTTAATGTAGCCCCAGGTTTTGATTTACAACCTAGTGCGCAACGTGTACCGTTGAGCACAAATTATATCACAAACTTTGATTTCTTGAATCAGTACTTACCTGATACTTACGAAAAAGAATTTGAAAGATATGGAAATCGTAGCATCTCATCATTCCTTAGAATGGTTGGTGCAGAAATGCCTTCTAACTCTGATCTCATCAAATGGGCAGAACAAGGAAGACTTCATGTTAAATACACAGGTGTTACCTCTGCAGCAGCAGCAGGTGCTTTACTTGGTACTTGGACTATTCCTGCAGGAGCTAACTTTAATCCAGCTTTAGCTGGTGGAGCAACTCAAGCTTTGCGTATTGGTCAAACTGTAATGATTTCTGATAGCACAGCGGGATCAACACTTACTAACAAGGGTATTGTAACAGCTGTTCCAACAGCGAACACTGTAACTATCGCTTATTACGAAGCTGCTGGTCAAGCAATGGCTGCCGCAGCTGGTTGTGAGATTTTCATTTATGGTTCTGAGTTTAACAAAGGAACTAATGGAATGCAGGGATCGCTTGAAGCTGATGACTTGATCTTCTCTAATAAGCCTATCATCATCAAAGACAGATACACTGTTTCTGGTTCTGACATGGCTCAAATTGGTTGGATTGAAGTTACAACTGAAAATGGTGCTTCTGGATACCTATGGTACATGAAGTCTGAGCACGAAACAAGATTGCGTTTTGACGATTATCTTGAGACTGCAATGATTGAAGCAGTTCCAGCTGAAGCTGGTTCAGGTGCTGGTGATTTCCTTCAAACTGCTGCCGCAGGAACTTCTGCAGCAGGATTGAATGGTTCTGATGGTATATTCTATACTGTTGGTCTAAGAGGTAATGTGTTCGGTGGTGGAAACCCAACGACTTTAGCTCAGTTTGACAACATCATTTCAAGACTTGATAAGCAAGGTGCGATTGAAGAAAATGTAATCTTTGTTAATAGAGACTTCTCGTTTGATATTGATGATATGTTGGCTGCTCAAAACTCTTACGGAGCTGGCGGTACTTCATATGGTCTATTTGATAATGATCAAGACATGGCTCTAAACTTAGGTTTCACTGGATTCCGTAGAGGTTATGACTTCTATAAGACTGACTGGAAATACTTGAACGACCCAACAATGCGCGGTGGTTTAGTAGGTGGTGCAGTAAACGGATTGTTAGTACCAGCTGGTTCTACTACTGTTTACGATCAAATCTTAGGAAAGAATGCTAAGCGTCCTTTCTTACACGTACGTTATCGTGCTTCAGAAACTGAAGATAGACGCTACAAAACTTGGATTACAGGTTCTGCAGGTGGTGCTTCAAACTCTGAGCTTGATGCTATGGAGGTACACTACTTGTCTGAAAGAGCTGTATGTACTTTAGGTGCAAACAACTTCTTCTTATTCCAAGACTAAGAAGTATATCAAGAAGGGAGGGGGTAACACCTCTCCCTTTTATTTTTAAAATCTAATTTAATTTTATTATAATGAAAAAAACTGAACAAAAGTACACGAACAAAGCATACAAACTAATGAAGGATCAATCTCCTTTATCTTATATGCTATCCTCCCGTCATTCTTCAAGATCTCCTTTATTATATTTTGATGAGGAAAACGGAATAAACAAACCTTTGCGTTACGCTCGTAATCAAAGATCACCTTTTGAAGATGAGCAAGATGGAAATGCTATCCTAGAACCTATTGTGTTTGAAGATGGTATGCTACAAGTACCAAAGCAAGATCAAGTTCTACAAGAGTTCCTGCATTATCATCCAGGGAACGGTAACATATTTGAAGAAATAAACAAAGAAAGAGATGCTGGTGCAGAGCTTGAGGCTGTTGAAAAAGCTTTAGATGCTCAAATTGAGGCTAAGCAATTATCTTTAGAGAAACTAGTCACAGTGTCTAGAGTTTTATTTGGAGCACATACTGATTCTATGTCAACAGCAGAATTAAAACGAGACATTTTATTGTACGCAAAACAACAACCTGATGATTTTTTATCAGCTGTTAATGACCCTATGCTTGACCTACAAGATGATGTGGTTCAGATGTTTACAAAGAACTTTATTGTTTTAAGAAACAACGGAAAAGATGTTTACTACAACTTACCAAAAAACAAAAAGAAAATGTTGTCAGTACCTTATGGAGAAGACCACTACTATATAGTGTCATCGTTCTTCCAGTCTGACGACGGTTTAGAGGTATATAAGGCTTTAAAAAAGCGTGTAGACGCTGAATAAGTATTTATACTAATCAAGAAAAGAGCTGCCTAAAAAGGCGGCTTTTTTTTTGCTATCTTTATAGTTCATTAACTCATAAATTATTATTATTATGGAAAAATTTTTAAGCATACCAGTTGCTTCAGAGGGAAGTCAACTAGTACCTTGTAATGATTTAAAGCTTGTAGAGGCGGCTACAGCTACTTCAACAACTTTAACTTACGGAAGTGGAAAAGTAATAACTATTACTCACGAAACTGTAGGAGCATCTTCAGGAACAAACTCAGGAACACAATTCAGAAGTTTTATACAGTCAGAAGCTCAAGAAGCGTTAGCAACTTCATGGACTTTAGTAAGTAGAGTTGCAGTTCCTAAATATGCGGTATCTGATATTGCTATTGCATAAATTATTATTAACTCATAAATTATTATTATTATGGAAAAATTTCTACGTATTCCCGTCTTAGACGCTAACGGTACAAATAGTCAAGATCAATTAGTTTCAGTAGCAGGAATCCTAAGTATAGGACAACCTACAACTACAACCGCTACTATCAATTATGTTGGAGGTAAAGTAACAACATTAACGTGGCCAGCAGCATCTGCAACAGCCTCCCCAGGTCTTCAGGGAGTAATTCAAACAGCAGCAATGTCAGCCTTAAAATCAGGATGGACTTCTGTTTCAGAATACTACGCACCAAAAGGAATGGTATCTGGAGCAGCGGTAAATTACGCAACTGAATCAGGATCTTTCTTAAATATTAACCCGCTTAGTGCAATTTCAATAGCTTAAAATGAATACAAAAATGGAAAAATTTATAAATTTCAAAGAACTTAATGTTGTTAAGACAGGAACATCCACTTCGGATGGTTCTGCTGCTCTAACACTAACTGATAGTGCTGCGGTTTTCACACAAGTTGTTCTACCTAACGCTATTGTATGGGATCGTGCAACAGCAAGAAAATATCTTGTAACAGCCGTTACTTCGGATACTGTATTAGCCTTAGCATCAATAGGTGTAGATACCGGCACAGGTATTCCTGATGCAACTTCGTACTATATATATATGCCAGAGTACACTGTTAGACAAGCAGGTACTGCAAATGGTACTGTAGCATTTGGACTAGACGATAGTACAGTAAACTTTATTTCAGCTGGAGTTAAAGTAGGAGACTACGCTTTAGATATAACTGCTGGTGTTACCGCTAAGGTAACTGCGGTAGGAGCCACTGTATTAACCGTAGACACTGATACTTTTGTAGGCGGAGATACTTATTTGGTGTATGCTTTAGGAGCTGATGATAGTGAAGTAATAATGAGATCTGCTGATGTTGTTGATGTTTCAAATGCCGCAGCTGATTCCTCTATAGTTAACCTTACTTACGGTATAGCAGGAACTAATGTAATGAAAATTGATTACGCATATTCTTCTACAGTTGGATCTAATTCCGCTATGAGAGCTGCAATACAAGACGCTGTTGTGGCTTCATTGCAAACTTCATGGCCAAATGTAACGTATGATTTCCCTGGACTTCAAAACGTTTATGCTTCTGGAAGTAACGCTACTTGGTTAGGAGGAAAAGAATATTTCTTTTTGAAAATCGCAAAATCTTAGTATCTTAGAGATATCTAATATTTTAAAAAGAAGGAGGTTGCTAAAAAAAAGCAGCCTCTTTTTTTTTGTTATCTTTGTGAAAACATTAGTTTTATGATTAACTCAGTACGCAATACAGTTTTAGCTATAGCTAATAAAAATAATTACGGATACATTTCTCCGCAAGATTTCAACCTATACGCGAAGCAGGCTCAAATGGATATGTTTGAGGATTATTTTTATCAATACAACAACTGGATAAACAGAGAAAAACAACTTACGTCTAATACTGGATACGCAGATATTGTAAAAGGATTAGAAGAAGTAATAGACAGCTTTTCGTCAACACAGGTTTTAATAAACAATGGTGCTAATTTATTTTCATTGCCAAGTAATTATTACTTGATCAATAAATTGAGTTACTATCCGACACTACTTACATCTTCTACTACAACTACGGTAGGAGCATTTACATTAACAGATACTACAGCAACGTTTATAACAAGTGGCTTAGTAGCTGTTGGTCAGTTAGTAGGATCGACATCTTCTACAAGTATTAACGCTGGTCAGAGTGCTTATATAATAAGCGTAGATTCAGAAACACAGTTAACTTTAACAGCAGACATATTTAATACCGGTACACAAGGAGATTCTTATAGTATTACATCCTCAGCTAATATAGTAGAGGTTGAGAGGGTTAATCAAAACAAAATATTTTATTTAAACGCATCTCCCTTGACTTCTCCATCTGCAGGATACCCAGCTTATGTTCTTGGGAATGCTACACCAACTGGTTTAGGTAATTTAGTAAACATTTACCCTACTACAATTAATACCGCAGGGAATGTATATGCTCAATACATAAGATATCCTTTACCACCAAAGTGGACGTTTATTACAACATCAGGTTTAGATCCAATCTTCAACGATTCTATTGCAGATTATCAAGACTTTGAGTTACCGCTTTCTGACGAACCTTATATAGTGGCTAAAATATGTCAATACATAGGTGTTGAAATTAGAGAGGCAGATGTTTACCAATTTGGTACAGCACAAGAGAACAGTAACGATCAACAAACTAGCTAGATATGTCATATATAAATCAGTATCAATACTATACAAATAATGGCAATAACCCAGGCGATGCTAATTGGGGTAGTTATCAATACGTATCACTAAACGATATAGTCAACAATTTTATGTTGATGTATCAAGGGAATCACGAGCTGTTGAATAACCTAAACAGGTATCAAGTTTTGTTTCATGCTAAGCGTGGCATACAAGAGTTGAACTATGATGCAATGAAGGAAATAAAAATTCTTCAGTTAGATATTACAGATAGTCTAAGATTTGTATTACCAGCTGACTATGTTAACTGGGTAAGAATATCACAGTGGAAAGACGGATTACTGTATCCATTAAATGAAAACATACAAACTAACTGGTCTGAGTCTTACTTACAAGACAATAAATCTAACTTACTGTTTGATCAAGACGGTAACGTATTAAGACCTGAGGACAGTCAAGTAGATATGAGCCGTATTACAGGTGGCGCTAGAAGTATATATCTTAATGAGAACAGTCCTTATAATGGTCAGTCAGGATTTAACGATAATGGAACTTGGTACTTTGACTACGCAATTGGAGCAAGGTTTGGTTTAAATACAGAGACAGCTAACAGCAATCCCACATTTGTTATAAACAAAAAAGCCGGAGTCATAAACTTCGCTTCTTTAGGAGCTAGTTCTTCTATTGTATTGGAATACATTTCCGATGGTATGGAGAATGGAGAAGATGGCAGTGTTAGCCTCAATAAGATGTTTGAAGAGTATATTTACGCTTACATAAGATATTCAATTTTAAATGGTCGCATAGGCGTAAATGAGTACGTCGTTAATAGAGCAAGAAAAGATAAGTCTTCTCTTTTAAGAAACGCGAAAATAAGACTAAGTAATATACACCCTGGTCGTCTCTTAATGAGTTTAAGAGGTCAGAACAAATGGATAAAATAATATGCCAATAGTAACAACAAATTTCATTGCTGGTAGAATGAACAAGTCAGTGGATGAAAGACTTCTTCCACCTGGAGAGTATATTGATGCTATCAACGTTAGACTAGGGTCTACAGAATCTACTGAGATGGGTGCTGTTGAGAACTCCAAGGGTAATACAAAACTTACTACTCTTGAATATGGAGGTGCAGCTTTATCTAGTGATGCAGTATGTATTGGTGCTTTTGATGATTCACAAGCCGAAACAATGTACTGGTTTGTTCATGATCCAGCAAATCCAATATTAGACGGAATAGTAGATATGGTAGTTTCGTATAACGTAAATACCAATTTATTAAATTATCATGTAATAACACTAAATACCTTAGCTTTTAATCCTAAGTATTTAATCACGGGTGTAGATAAAATAGAAGACCTGCTGTTTTTTACAGATGGGTTAAACTCACCTAAAAGAATAAATGTAAAAGACAATTATCCTTTCCCCACTGGTATAGTAGACGGAACAATTGAGGAAGACTTATCGGTTATTTTAAATCCTCCTGGATTTGAACCAGCGGTTGGATCAAACATTCCATTGACTGCTCCTACAATAGCTTTACTTCTTTTACCTGGAGGAGAGAATTATATTCAAGATCGCTTCACAAGCTTTGCGTACAGATATAGATATGAAAACAATGAGTATAGTGCAACGTCATTATTTACACTTGCTTCTTTTCAACCGGGAAATTTTAATTTTAACCCTATAACTTATACCAATGACGGAATGTCTAACCAATTTAACGGTGTTAGAATAGGTTTTAGTACTGGTAGTGAAAGAGTTATTCAAGTTGACTTACTATACAAAGACTCTAATACCAATAGCATATATGTTATAGAGAGGTTTAAAAAAGATGACTACGGATGGGCTAATGACACCAATCAAGAATACGTTTTTTCAAACAGTAAAATATATTCTGTTATAGGTTCTGATGAGTTATTAAGACAGTACGACAACGTGCCTCTTCTAGCTAAAGCTCAAACTATCATGGGTAACAGACTCATGTATGGTAATTATGTTGATGGGTATGACATTGTAAATTCTCGTAAACAAAAAATTGCAATTGATTATAGTACAGCCCTTAATTCTATACCATTAGACTTTAAGAGGTTACCAGCAGGAGTGTTTAGTACAGGTGAGAACTACACTATAAACCCTAATACTACCACTACAGTTGTTAATAGTGTTTGTACTTTTAATCTTTCAAGTATAAACACATTATTAAAAGAAGGTGCTACAATTAATTTTAATGTTAGAATAGAACACTCATCTTTAAACGGCACAACCACAACTACGTGTTACTTAGCCAATACTGCTTTTAAAAGTGATGATACAAACTTAACTTTTCAAATAACCCTTACAGCAAATTATGTAGATGTATATGACTTTTCTATAAGCGCAGATTTTATAAATGCTATAGGAACAATACTAAACACAAACTTTCAACCAATTGCTACTGCGGATCAAGGAAATTCATTAACTGATAAATTTAATGCAGCATTAGTTCCTCCAAGTACAAGCTGTACGTTTTCTAAGCTTAACAGTAGTATTACTAACTCAACTACTCAACAAGGGTTTAATATTATTAGTACTCCTGGAAGTACTAGCATTGGCTTACAAGTTATTGCAATGCAGTATCGAAGTACCGACAATGCTCAAACAACAGACATGTATGAGTACTTCCGTTTTTCTTCAGGATCTGTAACTTTTTCAAATAGTTTTGACAAAAGCACATTACACAGTAACAGAGATTATGAAACAGGTATAGTTTACATGGATGGCTCTGCTAGAGCTTCTACAGTTTTAGTTTCGGAATACAATACTATTTTTGTTCCAGCATCTAATAGTGTAAACAAAAACAAAATAAAAGCAACAGTAAATAACTACGCTCCTGAATGGGCAAAGAAATATAAGTTTGTTGTTAAGCCTAGTAAGACATTATACGAAACTATTTACAGCAATTTCTTTTATGTTAGGCCATCTGATAATGTTGTCTTCTTTAAACTTGAAGGAGATAATCAACAAAAAGTAAGAACTGGTGACACTCTTTTTGTTAAAAGAGATATTAGTGGAGCTATGACTAGTGTGGTGACCACTACAGTGTTAGACGTTACTGCTGAAGCAAGAGATTTTTTAGCTACTGCAGGTGAATTAGGAAATAACACTTTTCAGCTTCCTGGATTATACATGCAATTAAAAGCTGATAACTTTAATATTAATATTTCTGAAAATTCCGTTGTTGGTTATGGTGAATATGAAGTAGAAAACGGTAGTCGAAAAGATGATGTTCCTAGTAGCTTTAATGTAGCATATCCTTGTTTTACTGCTGTTGAAACTGCCCCTGGTGTGTTTACAACTACAAATTACACTTTACCAGCTGGATCACAGATAACTATAAAAGTTTCATTAAGTAGAATAGATAATAATATTCCAGGTGCGGCATGTACCGAATTAGATTGGGGATGGAATCAAACTTATATTGTTTCTCAAGAATATACTAATTTTTTAGAATGGTGGTTAGGTGATAATATAGATCCTACCTTGTCTAGTCCGGGAGATATTGTAGGTACAGGTGATTGGACAGTAATTAATCAGTCACAAGTTAACGATCCTGACGTTGCCTTCAGTGGTTTTAATGGAAGTAGTCTAAATAACGCTAGTTTATTACCAAGTGGGGGTGAAAACACTATAAACTTTGGTTTTGTACAGGCTAATGTAGGGGTTGCTACTAGCGCATTATACTTTGCTGTAAAATCAAATATGCGTGCTTGTTTTAATCCTATTGCTAAAAATGAAGCAATTGCAAAAGTTGAGTTAATAGTTCAACGTTCAAATGATTTATTGATTTTTGAAACTGAACCGGCAGATGCTAATGAAGATATATATTATGATGCCTCAGAAGCTTATGATGTACTATACGATGCGACAACTGAGAACTACTTTCATCAGTCGGGTACAGATACTGAAAATGGTGATCAAAATCAAAGTGCTACACAACCAGCTGTTGTTAATCTTTCTTTTATGGACGCTTATTCTTTTGGTAATGGAGCTGAAAGCTATAAATATTTAGATAGAATTGCAGGTAAAGGAGTTGTAATGGGTCAGAGAGGATTGTCTGTTTCAGAGCAAGACTTTAAAAGAGCAAATCGTTTTGCCGATATTACATACAGCGGTGTATACAGTAGCAACTCAGGTATCAACAACTTAAATGAATTTAATTTAGGGTTGGTTAATTTTAAAACTCTAGAAACTTCTTTTGGTCCTATTCAATTGATGCATGCTAGGGAAACTGATATCTTAGTTTTACAAGAAGATAGAATTAGTTATGTGCTTGCGAGCAAGAATATAATAAGTGATGCTCAGGGTGGCGGTGCTATTGTAACAAGTCCTGTAATATTAGGTAATCAGATATCTAGAATCGAAGAGTATGGTGTTAGTTTTAATCCAGAAAGTTTTGCGCATTACGGAGCTTATTTTTATTTTACTGACACGAAAAGAAGTGCAGTTATTCAACTTGCCGGAGCTTCAGTTAATGATAAGCTTTCTGTTATTTCAGATACCGGTATGCGCTCATGGTTTAGAGACCAATGGGGTCTTCAATTAAACACACAGAAGATAGGTGGATATGATCCTTACATGGATGAGTATGTTTTAGGAACAAATACCATAGACATACCTACTCCTCCTGTTATTTATCAATGTGGTGTAGAGTTAAACTATAGCGATATAAATACAGCTACAAGTGCAACATTTAATTTTGGAACTCTTATTGGGCAAGGAGCAATAAACTACAGTGTTGTAGGTGCGGGAAGTATAATAATAAACGTATTATGGAATGGTGTAAACACTACTTCAGGGCCGTTGACTGGTAGTGGATCTTTTGCTTGGAACAAAACAGCTCAAACTCCACAGACTGCTGTGATTACAATTACTCCTAGCCAAAAATCTACGTTCTCTTATCAACCTGAATGTATTCCGGAAGCTCCTTTAACAGTTGTAAAATGTGTTATAAATTCATCCATTGATAACGGTGAATATATTCACCCAGAGTACTCTTGGTTAGACTCAACAGCAAATAGTCCTGTCAGTAGTTCTTTAGCTACATTAGGTTCTGACCCAAACATATTTAGTTTGTACGACTCTCAAGTTGGTGTAAGGTCTCAAGGAGTGTTTCCTTATAGTGGGGTAGATATGACTATAAGAATAAACAAGGTTAACTTTGATACTTATAATTGGGGTTTCCCTGAAGATAATTTTAGAATATTATCTAGTAGTGTTTTGTATCAAAATAACGCTACAGATGTAGCTGCATTGTTAGCCGCTGCAACTAAAATATCAAACAATAATGTAACGAATCCAGCAACTGGTTTGTTTCAAACTGTTGTTAGTTCATTTAGTATACCTGCTTCAAATCCTTACTTATATTTGATATATGATTTAAGAGATTTAGGAGTACAACAATTATGTTATGACGCAAACGCACCTGTTGATGCATGTTGTGCTTGTACATGGGGATGTACGTCTTTTGTAGCTAGTAGATCTAGTACAAATGCTGCTGATGTATGTCAGTTAATACCTGAAAATGTATATTATCATAACGGAACTGCAACTTACCCTATAGTGGGTAGCATTGTATATACCACTTCTCAATGTGAGAACTTAGAGTCTGGTGGAGGTCAAACTTTACCTAGTGGGTATTACAGATTAAATTCTACTCCATCTTCTTATATAAGAATAGGAATAGGTGGTTTAGTATTAGAAGTAACAGCGTGTTAAAATAAAATTATGGCAGCTTTAGGAACATATTACTTTAACGGATTAACATTTGCCACAGCTGTGTCAATGTATACAGATGCAGCGCTTACAACGATTGCTCCTGATGGATACTATTCTGATTCAGTTGTCTCAAGGAGACAATTAAACGGTGTTTTACAAGCGGCGGCAACTTGCCCTGCGTGTACTGTAGCGTGTGGAGATTCAGTAACAGTTTCGATAGCGGGCAGTGGTGTTTTCAATGCAAATATAAATTTAGGGAATGACACAGGAGCGGTAATAATTTATTACTACGGTGGTGCTACTGTCCCTGATGGTATATTAGGACTTTATAATAATTCTTACTTTAATAGATTAACTTCAAAAAATAATCATAATGGAGTAGTTTTATTAGATGGCAATGGAACTACAGTTGACTACGCTGGTATAGGTAACCAAGGAACATCATCAGCTACTTATGTGGGTAATAAAAACTCAAGTTTAGTGGGTAGTTATACGACTCCTCCTTCCGGTGCTTGTTCGCAGGGAGACACTCCAGAAAACTACGTACTTAGTGGTGGCAGCTATACAGCTCAAGGAACATATGCTTCTTTTGCGGTAGGAGCTAGTGAGGTAGGGTACTCATCTGATTCTTCTACATTAACATCACCAGTATTTACTATGGTAGTGCCAAAGTCATCTTTGACACCAACAAATTTAAGCCTATTAATATCGTCACCGATGTGTTCTACAGATTTTGTATGGCAAGCTAATTGTGCGATAACTCTACCAAGTTTTGCGGCTTCTGGTGCTCAATCAGACACCTCTTGTACAGCAAATACTTCTACTTATTATTTTGCTAGAAACGCAACAGGAGTTGCTTCACCATTTACTATAGATACTAATATAAAACCAGAGACGGGTAACTGGGTATTCACGAATCAAGACGGTTCAAGTTACTTAAATGACACTAATGAGTATCAATACTATATTTTAGACAATACAACTTACATACGGGTTAGAAGAGGAGTAGTAACAGCAGTAGGAGACTGTGCTTAAAACAAACAATAATGCCAATACCAAATAAAACTAATCCCTTTACATTAACTTATAGCGAGTCAGCGCAAGGATGGCCCTCGTTCTATACTTTTTTCCCTGAGTTTTTAAAAGGAATGAATGCATATTTATATTCTTTTAAGAATGGTAACATGTATAGCCACAACACTAATGATACTCGAAACAATTATTATGATATTCAAGGTATCTCTACAATAACGAGTGCTTTTAACCCTAGACCTACTTTAGATGTAAAACTATTTAAGACGTTGTCCTTTGAGAGTAATGCTGCTTGGGCATGTACGTCTTTATTAACAGATCTAAGTCAGGGAAGTATAGCAGAAATATTCTTTGAGCAGAAAGAAGGAGAATGGTTCTCTTACGTAAGACACAACGCTGGTGTAACTAACTTTGCTCTACGGTATGCTAATGGGTTGGGAACTATATTAACGCCTACAGCGGGCACGCCTGCAGCATTAGAGCTTAGTTTTAGTTCTATTGGTGACATAGTTTCTATAGGAGCTACTGTATACACTTTAGTAGACGGCGGAGATCCTGTATTAGCGGGTATAATTGTAGGGATAAACAAGCAACAAAAAATTGTTATAGTTGATACAACTGGTGTAGGAGTTACTGCTCCTGTAGCTGGAAACTTCTTAATGTTTGTAAATAACACCCTTGCTGAGTCTTATGGCATGCGTGGTTACTACATGGAGTTTACTTTAACCAACGATGACACAACTGAAGTAGAGATGTTTTCTGTAGGAAGTAGTGTGATGAAAAGTTATCCGTAAAAATTCATTATCTTTGACTAGATGGAATTAAAAATATTACCACTAAAACCTAGTGATTACGACGAAATTTTAGTTCAATGGTGGAAAGATTGGAGATGGACACCTCCTACAAAAGATTTTTTACCAGAAGACGGAAAGGGAGGTTACATTGTTTACGATGAAGACGTTCCTGTATGTGCGGGTTTTATGTATGTGACTAATTCTAAAGTAGTTTGGTGTGATTGGATAATATCTAACATAAAGTATAAAGACAGAGACAAGAGGCAACAAGCCCTGAAGATGTTGATAACACGTATTACATTACACGCCGAGAGTTTAGATAAAAAGTTTTTATACGCTTTAATAAAAAATAAACCTTTAATTAATTTATATAAATCACTAGGTTACACCGAAGGAGCAACATATACATCAGAGATGATAAAAAGAATATAGTTATGGCAATGACAACGGCAGCAATAGTAGGCGCGGGAATACAAGGTGCGGGAGCAGTAATAAGTTTTGCAGAAGCTCAAAAACAAAGAGAAGCAGCAGCAAAAGCGGAGAAGGCTTCTAAATTATATATAGAAGAGGCTGCTAAACAAATAGAAAAAGATGAGTATGCAGCACTTAATGTGCCGTTAGATGCTTTTACAGAACAGTATAGACAAAACGTAAGATTAGAACAACAAGGTATTGAAGCTCTTCAAGAGGGGGATCCTAGAAACTTAGCGGCTGGTTTGGGTAATGTTGTTGGTAATTCTACAGCTAATAATGAAAAAACTCGTATTCAAATGGGTGAAGCGTTGTATGATAACGCTAAGATGAAGGCTGACTCTAGAGAATCAATAAAACAAGATGGTATTGATCTTTTAACAGGTCAAGCTAGTGATGAAAGCATGAGATCTAGAGATGCTGAAGAGAATAAAGCTGCCTATATGACACAGGGCATGAATGCTTTAGGATCTGTAGGTACTACATTATTTGAGGGATCTAATTTATATAGCACTGATAGGGGTGCTCAGGAAGATCTTTTATTAAAGTCTGTAGATACATCTTTATACCCTGATTTAGATGCGGAGGGTATCCTTGCTCAACTTAGTTTATTGACTCCTGCAGAAAAAAAATTAGCAATGGCTAACGGTGGTTTACCACAAGATTTTGCAACACGAATAAAAGAATAAAAGATAATGGCTAAGCAAAATATAGTAGAGGGAGACTCAAGTACTCCAACAGGAGCGAATAGATTTTCTGTATACGCAAAACGTAATGCTGCGTCAAGGATAGATTGGGGAACCATTGCTGATGACCTTACTACCGAAATTGACAAAATAGATACCGCTCGTAAAGAAGAGAAAGCTTTAATAGCTAAAAACACTACAGAGTCTTTAGGTGAGTTAGCTGAGGTTGGTGATTTAAATGGAAGAAGATTAAATGAAGAAGTAATAGGAGCGTCTAATCAAAGTAGTGAAGTCCTAAGGATATCATACGATATGTTAAAATCCGGCGCTATAACTCCTACTGAGTATAAAATGATAATGCAGCGTCAAAAAAATAATTACGCTGAACTTTCAAGCGCAGCGGAAAATTACTCTAAGTGGTTTACAGAACAACAAACTAGAAACAAAGAAAGAAGCGGTTCTGAGCTTGAGGTTGAAGTTGCTATGGGAACAGCTGGTTTTGGTAATTTAAATGATAAAAAGTTTTGGGTAGACCCTATTTCTGGAAGTATAATGTTGGTTACAATGCAGCTTGATGAGGATGGTAACCGAAATGTTATGCCTAGTTATAAAGATAACCCAGAGTTTTTTCAGAATGTTAGTAGCATAAACAACAGGTATAATTTTAAGGAAGATCGTAAAATATTAAGCGAAGAAACAGCTAAATTAGTTAATCCACTTGCTGATAATATTTCATCAACAGTATCTCGTATTACCGCTTTAGAGGGTGGTGGCGTTGTAACATCTACAGCAGATTTAAGACAAGATAAAAATTTTAATCAAATTATTGTTGATAATATTGGCTCCTTAACTGCTACAGGAAATGATGTTGGTCAAATATTATTAGGTCAAACAATTGGTGAGGGATATAAATTAGCGCAATCTTTAGAAGAGTTTAGACAGAAACATCCAGATTTAGATGAAAAATACTTTCTTAAGTATTCTATGAAAGATGGTGTGTCAATAATTGATCCAACAGATGCTCAAGAAAAAGAGGCTCGTAAAAGAGCGGAAATCTCTCTTGAGTCTCAGATTGATAGAATTGTTAAGCAGACAGCGCCAAAAGGTGCGCAACAGGACAACGCAAGTACATCTGGATCTTCTGCTAGAGAAAAAGAACAATTCGGATATTTACAAGATATTGAAAAGATTGTTAGCGGTGATATTAATGAGAGTTCTTCAGGGTATAGAAGATTAATAGATACTTACAACAGGAATGCTGATCCTGAAAATAGGATATCAGAATTCATTATAGATGCTGATGAAATATTTATAAAACGAGCAAACGGAAAAATATTACCAATTTCAAGAAGAAGTGCTAATTTAGATGCTGATGGTATTCAAATAGTTGATGATCCAAACACAAAAAATATAGATGAAGCGTTTTCTTCAACATCAGAACTTGACGAAATATTAGGCATATATGAAGCTGTTACTGGTGTTAGGATGTCAACAGCTGAAGCCCAGTCTATATTAGATAATAATAATTTTAAAATAAGACCTAAGAACACGGAATTTAGAGGAATGCGAGTAGCTAAACGTGAATACCCAGTGTTAAGTGGAGCTGAAAAAAATCCAGGCTTAGATGATATGACAGTTAAAGATTACTTAATAGACAAACTGAAGGATACGACTAAATGGGTTAAAAATAAAAAAGTTAAAAGTGCAATAATCACAGCTGTAGACGAAAGTATTCCTGAGAAAATTTCAACAATATTAACTAAACAAGGATTCCCTACAATTTCAAGCACATACGAACTAATTGAAGAGGAATTCGAAGATGGCGATAAGACATACGTGCAATTTAAATTAGGTGATACAACGGTTAAAATTCTTATCTATGACGAATCTAAAAAAGGTGATGAAAAAGATGTAAGTACAAGCGTTATTGCTGGGAATATACAAGACGGTGTAAATAGTTGGCTTGAAGGTGAAAACAAAAAACGAAGAGAGACAGGAGTTAAACAAACAATAACTTTTGACGCTTGGAAAAAATTAAGTCCTGATAATATTACCTACGCTCAATATAAAAGGCAAAGAGAAAACCAAACAATTTAGGGTAAAACTGAG
>TARA_R110002167_G_scaffold142953_2_pt1 | contig 23794 bp, 21 predicted proteins | sample TARA_R110002167 | Tara Oceans TARA_R110002167 (sample SAMEA4398238) | marine metagenome | biome: Polar Biome; feature: [MES] marine water layer (ENVO:01000295) within the mesopelagic zone...; material: water (ENVO:00002006), including particulate matter (ENVO:01000060) such...
AGGCCACTCTTTGCAGTGGCTTTATGTTGAAAAGTCTATTGTTTTTATTTGTCATACCATAATTAAAAGAAGAAGTATTATGACGGAAGTACCAATGAATCAAGCTGCAGATAAGTCATTAAAACAAGCTTTTATAAGACATTTTCATTCGTGGGGTTATCAAGGGTTTAAGTACCTTATTTACACTTTACTGGCGATAAATGTCTATTTATTTTTTCAAGAAGAATGGCTAGCAAGTAAAGTGGTTTTTGTTTCGGGTATAACGCTAGATAATCTTTTTAAAGCTTTTTCATCTACTATTGATACCGGGGCTTGGTTGGTATTATTGTTACTGTTTGAATTAGAAACTTATGTTATTGATGATGCCAAGCTTACCAGCGCTACTAAGTGGACTTTGCACGGTGTTCGCGCCTTTTGTTATATTTTTATTCTTTATTCTCTTTATGGTTATATGACTAAAATAGGCTTAATTGACCAATTTGTCCCACACCAAGTAACTGATTTATGTACCCTAGCTAAAGAATGGAAATTCATGGAAACAATGAATGTTTATAATGAATTTACAAAAGAAACTTGCCGCACTTTATCTGCAGCAAACACTGAATTTTTTAGCCATAGTCAATATAAAGTTATTACTGATAGCAATACTTTAAAAAATGTTTTTGCGCTGGCTTGGGTTGATGTTATTAATGCCACTGCTTGGGTTTCAGTGGTGTTAATGCTTGAAATTGATGTTCATACTCAATTGGGTAATATTTCCAGTAAACTTTGGCAAAAGTATCATATTTACGTCAAGGTGGTTGTTTATGGAGTGTTATTTCTTGCTGCGGTATACTGGGGCGTAACAGGGAATTTTCTGGAATTTTGGGATGCTTTTTTATGGATAGTCGCTTTTGTGTTAATTGAAATGAATATGTTCGAATGGCAAGCCGAAGTGGCCGAACGTAAAAGCGGCACCCAATGACAATTTATTGCTAGTCATAGTAACTGAGGTTAGTGCCATTATTTTCATCGGTTATCGGCTAGCTTAGTTCTCGATATTGTTAATTAGTCGACGATGAATTAGGCGAGTGGCTACAAAAACTAGGCCGATAACAACAGGAACAGCAAAGCCGCTGACTAGCTCATGATTATACTGAACCCCTAAAGAGGGTAAAGATGATAGCATGGTTTCAAAGAGTTGCATGCCATAATAACTAATAGCAGCAACCGATAAGCCTTCTACGGTTTGTTGTAAGCGCATTTGAATGTGGGCGCGACGATTCATTGATTTAAGTAGTTTTTGGTTTTGTTCTTGTAACACCATCTCTACTCTTGTTCGCAATAAGTCACTAGCACGAGTAACGCGTCGGGAAATATCTTCTAAATGGTTAGCCGCTGTTTGACAGGTTTTAACAGCAGGGGTTATACGTCGCATTAAAAATTCTTGTAAGGTCATATGACCACAAATTTCATCTTCTTTTAATTCATCCATGCGCTGAAGTACTACATCGTAATAAGCGTTGGTTGCAGAGAAACGATAATTACTTTGGCTACGAAAATCTTCAACTTTTGCCGCTATTGATGATACTTGTGTTAATAGTTCGCGATCATCGCTATCTTTACCCAGAGCAATGCAAGTCGTAACTTGTTGTAATTGTAAGTCTAACTGATTCAGCTCACTGTTAATGGCTTGAGCTAAGGGTAAACCTAAGGTGGCCATTAACCTATAAGTATCAAGCTGTAATAGCTGCTGAACCAATCGTCCTAGCTGCTCTGGTGATAATGCTTGTTCGAACACTAAAAAACGGCCAAAGCCATCATCATGGAGTTTATACGAAGTCCAAACTTTGGCTAAGCCGTTGTAGGGAGCACTGCCTGTAAGACGCATATTATCAAAATATTGATCTATATTTTTGTCACTATCAATATCATGAGGCTCAATAATCAGATGTAATGCAGCAATCACCTTGCCAGGCATATGTTCAAGCCAATCATTAGGGGCATAATCAATGGCATTTTTTACAAAAGGCTGATTAGTTAAGGGGGCTTCGTGAATCATAGTGTAAGTAGAATATTCCATATGTCGCTCCCAACGTAAGCTGAATAAACCAAAGTTCTGGTAAAAGCAGGGCATGGTTTGAGCAGGTGAGCTTACTTGGAAACGATTACACAATAGCGATATAAAATCATGTTCTTGTTGCTTTAATTTTCCCTCATGTTGAATAGCAATATGAGTTATTTGCGCAGGGTTGGTAATAGGTCTAAACGGGCGATTGTGCAATTCATTGTACAATTTTTCACGTAACGGGTGAATTGCCATATTACTTAAGGCAGACACAGCAGGAACAGAGGTGGTTACTATCTTTTCAGAATTTTTGCTTAATAACATTTTATAATCACCTCAGTACTTCTAAAACCCTTATCATAAGAGCTTTACTTTCAATAAGCTTATTTAGACTGTGAATAAACAGTATTTTCATCTAATATTGTTTCTACTACTTTTTATTGTTAAGTGAGATATGACTAAAAAGCATCGAGCATTTTGTGATACATCATGCCTAATGCTAGTAGGGGAGAGCGTAAATGTTTTCCGCCTGGAAAAGCGAAATGTTTTACCTGTTCAAAATGTTTTATTCTGTCTGACTCGCCGTGAATGGCTTCAGCTAATAAACGTGCTGCCATATGCGATACATTCACACCATGACCAGAATAAGCTTGGGCATAAAAAATATTGTTATCTAAACGGCCTATTTGCGGTAGTCGATTTGCGCCAATACCAATCATGCCACCCCATTGATAATCTATGTTTATCCCCTTAAGCTGTGGAAAAACTTTTAACATTTTAGGATAAAGTGCCGCCTTGATGTCTTTAGGGTCGCGACCTGAATAATTACACATGCCGCCAAATAGCAAGCGTTTGTCAGCCGATAAACGAAAATAATCGAGATCTATTTTTAAATCACAAACAGCATGATTACCAGGTAAAAGTGCTTGATAAACTTCTTCTTTAAGGGGCTCTGTAGCAATAATATAACTGCCAGCAGGTAGAATTTTGTTGGCAATATTAGGAAGCTTTTTCGGCGATAAATCACCAATATAAGCATTGCCTGCTAAAATCACTCGCTTTGCATTAACTTGTCCATGCTCAGTTTTAATGTTGATTATGTCGCCGGGAATTATTTGAGTGACAGCCGAGTTGGTAAAAATTTGCACGCCTAAGTCTGTGGCCACTTTTGCTTCGCCTGTACATAGATTTAAGGGGTGTAAATGACCACTGCCCATGTCTATCATGCCGCCAATAAAGTTATCAGAGCCAATTACCTGTTTTTGCAATTCATTTTTATCGAGCATCGTCACGCTATAGGGATAATCATGTTGGCTGATGGTTTGATAGTCTTGTTCTAATACTTTCATATGTTTAGGGCGCGTGGCTAAATCGCAATAACCCATGGTTAAATCACAATCAAGATTATATTTTTTAACGCGCTCTGTAATAACTTCATTGGCCTCAGTCCCCATCGCGGTAATAGCATCAATACCTTGCTGACCTATAACCTTTTTAAAACCCTCTAAATCATGGCCTATACCACGGATAATTTGACCGCCATTGCGCCCTGATGCACCCCAGCCAATTTTATGCGCCTCGAGTAATACCACCTTATAACCACGCTCTGCTAATTCAATAGCACTAGCAATACCAGTAAAACCACCACCTATAATACAAATGTCTGCGTTAACTGACTCTGCTAACTTAGGGTAGTCTTGTTGGTACTTTAAGGACGAAAAGTAATATGAAGGCGGATATTGGTCAGTATGTATTGCGCTCATTGTATTATCCAAAATTAAAATAAATTAATTGTTGTAGTGTAAAAAATAAAAACCATTGTAAATTATATTGAACGATAATAACGTATAAAAACGCTAAAGCCAATGGTTTACTCTATTATTTTAAACACTAGCTGTAGTACAATATTGAACACTTAAGCTTTCTAAATATAACTGAACAAAGGATATGCCTATGGACGTAGGTGCAAGATTAAAATCTATTAGACAACTTAGACAAATATCACAACGTGAATTGGCTAAAAGAGCAGGGGTAACGAACAGCACTATTTCTATGATTGAAAAAAATAGTGTTAGCCCGTCAATCAGTTCTTTAAAAAAAGTGCTAAACGGTATTCCTATTTCATTGGTTGAGTTTTTCACTGAAGACTTTGAAGAAAAACAAAATCAACAAATTGTTTATACGCCAGACGAATTGATGGATATTGGCTCAGGCAACTTGCACATGAATTTAGTGGGAAAATCTTTTCCTCGCAGACAAATGACTTTTTTAATTGAAGCCTATGCTGTTGGTGCCGACACGGGTAAAGAGATGTTGCAAAATGATGCCGAAGAAGGCGGTTATGTTTTAGCAGGAAAAATAGAACTAACGGTTGGTAGCGATGTATATGTGCTAAACACTGGAGATAGCTATTATTTTGATAATAACAAACCACATCGTTTTAGAAACCCTTTTGAAGAAGAATGCAAGATCGTCAGTGCGACCACACCCGCTAATTTTTAAATTGGCTAATTATACCAATTGAATTCATTAATTCAATTGGTATTAGATATAAGCTGTAGAGTTACAAAGGTTGTGATGCTAGTACCTAAAGTTAAGTAAATATTTTTACTTTTATAGGATGTCATAACCGCGACTGTTGCAGCTAATAAGTAAGGGTTAGTTAAATTACTATTGAAACTATTGTCTTTAATAAAAATAATAGGTACCCAAATAGCCGTTAATACTGCAGGCGCGCTGAAACTTAAAAAATGTGTCATTTTTGCTCCCATACGTAACGGTAACTTAGGGTGTAAAAATAGATAGCGGCTAAAGAAAGTGATACAGGCGAGCAGTACAATGGTAAGTAAAGTCATAAGGTTTTATTCCTTTTTATTTTGAGCTTCGCCTGTTTGTGTGCTGTTAAATATCCACAAAACATTGCTATTAACGAAGAGATAACTAATGCTAACTCCCAGTTAGCTAGTTTCAAAACTACAGAGAATAAGCCAGCCACAATAACGGTTATTAACACGGGTAAACTTGTAATTGTTGGCACCACCAATGCGATAAAAGTTACTGCTATTGCAAAATCAAGTCCTAGGTTGGTTAAGTCAGGTAAGTAGCTGCCAGCCGTTATGCCGATAATATTCCACAACAACCAACAAAGGTAGAAACTCCCACCAGCAGACAGTGCATAAACAAGCTTTAACTTGCCTTGTAAAGATTTACTTTCACCAGATAAGGCAAATAGTTCATCGGTTAATAAAAACCCCAAACTACCACGCCATCTAAAAGGCAGGTTTTTTAATTTATCTCTAAGCGCTAAACCGTATAAGAAATGTCGAGAGCTAATGATAAAGGCAGTAAATAATATAGTAGCTAATGGAACATTGTCATTGATCAGCTCGATCACTACTAGTTGTACAGCGCCTGCAAAAATTAAAACAGGCATTAAAATAGCTTCAAGCACACTAAAGCCTCGTTGAATAGCCAACGAACCACACAATATTCCCCAAGGGAGTACTGCTAAATTCAAAGGCAGCATAGCGATGAAACCTTTTTGCATCATTTTCAAATAAGCTTGCTTTCGATTTAAAGCCATAATAATTTTTTTGGTGAGTTTACTTATATTTTGTATGTTTAAGATACTTGACGAGCGTATTGACTGGGCGCTATGCCATTAGCCCTTTTTAAATGACGATGAAAATGGCTAAAGCCATTTGTTGCGTTAATCAAGGTTACAGGTAAAACCAATTCAAAAGAAAAGAAAGTGTCACCCACATAAGCAAAATCAACGGAATACCAACACGCATGAAATCAGAAAACTGATAGCCACCAGCGTTCATCACTAATAAATTGGTTTTATAAGCCATAGGTGTAGCATAACTTAAATTGGCGCCAAATAAAACGGCCAAAATAAAAGGCTCGGGCGAAAGGTTGAGTTGACTAGCAACAGAAATAGCGATTGGTGTACCAATAACCGCTGCGGCATTATTTGAAACAATGTTGGTTAAGATCGCCAATAACAACATCAAAGCAGATAAAACGCCCCCAGGTGGCAGCCCAGACGATAAAGCGACAAAAACCTGTGCTATATATTCAGCGCCACCCGTTGTCATCATCGCAGAGCCCAAAGCAAGAGATGCTGCAACAATTAAAATAACTTGGGTACTAAGTGCCGATGATGCTTCTTCCCAATCTAAACATTTAGTGATTAGCAGTACAAGCACACCACATACCGAACTAATTTCAATCGGTAAAATGCCCAGCGCTGACAATACAACAACAGCAAGTAATGTGCTTAACGCTATGGGCGCTTTACTTGTTTGTGGCAAGGGCTCTGCACCATCAATAATCAATAGGCCTTGTTTGATTTTTAATAAATCAATTTGTTCTGTTTCACCTTGTACAAGTAAAACATCACCAATTCTCAAGCGAGTATTACCTATACTATTTCGTCCTATCTCCATGGCTTTACCTGCTCTGTGTAATGCAACCACTGAAATAGCGTATTTATTGATGAAGTTTGCTTGCTGTAAGGTTTTTCCTTCAACTCCAGAGCCTGCGATAATAACAATCTCTGCTAGTGTTTGTTTGTCAGCTTTTAAAGGATGTTCATCATCAACTTTATGCAGCCCAGAAAATAAGGTTGCGCCCAATACAGTCTCATATTCTTTAAGACGATCTGGGTAATCATGAACTTTTAACCGATCACCCACAGTAAGTATTGTGTCGGGTAAAGCCATAATATTACGATTATCAGGGCCTCGTTGAATACTCTCTATTTTGAGTTGACCATCGGTCAACTTAATGATTTCAGCAATGGTTTTCTCATTTACATCACTTTCTTCGTTTATATTGAGATAAGCACTAAATAAACGCGGCGACGTGTCTGGCATTGATGGTGTTCTAGTGGGTAATAGTTTTGGCGCAACTAACCATAAGTAGAGTACCGCAACAACAGAAGCAATGAGTGCAGGTTGAATAAAATCAAATAAGCCAAACTCAACTGCTCCCATATTTTTTGCAATACTTACCACCAAGAGGTTGGTTGAGGTACCTATAGTGGTAGCCATGCCGCCCACTAAAGTGGCTAGCCCCATAGGTAACAGCATCCCAGATGAAGATGTTTTGTTACGTAATGAGACACTGATCAAAATAGGCAGAAGTAAAACGACAACAGGAGTATTGTTTATAAAAGCACTTAATCCGCCAGCAAGAATAAGTGTTAACAATAAGGAAAAAGCTGGGCTTATTTTCCATAATTTAGCCAAATATCGGCCAATAGGCTCTAGCGCCCCTGTACGCACAATGCCATGCCCAAGAATCATTAGTGAACAAACGGTAACCAAAGCTTCGTGACCAAAACCGAAAAATAATGAGCTTGGTTCAAAATGATTGCCATCAACATAAAATGGAAAGAGTGCAAACATTAAACACAGTATCGCTATAACAGCCAGTGAAGATGTTTCTAAAGGAATATCGTCTCGACGAAATAAATATAGCGCAAGTACAGTGATCAATAAAACTGCTAATGCATGATTGTTGGGTATATCAGGAATATTCAAAAATTGATACCGAGTTAATTAAATCATTTAGCTTTATCCCTAGTATATACACAATATTAATCCAATAGGTACCTAATTGATGTCCTGCTTTTATCCATGGCGCTTACTTTAAGCTAGTGGTGTAAAAAGTCAGGAAGTGACATTATTATCATAAGGTGCATCTTTAATAGGTAGGGATAATAGAACTAATATTCAATTTAGTTTTATTATCAAAAGAATCGAGTGCTAGAATGCACACCACTATAAATTAATGGGATGAGTTATGAAATATGTTATTTTAGTTATCGTTATTGCATTGGTAGTCTTCTTTTTCACTAGAAACTCAAATAATAATAAAAAAGCTGCTATTGAAAATATTGCTATAGGTAAAGATTTTTTAGCAAAAAATAAAGTTGTAGAAAATGTTGTAGAAACTATATCTGGTTTACAGTATCAAATATTAAAACAAGGCGAAGGAGTTGAACACCCAGTCGCCAATTCAAAAGTCAAAGTACATTATCATGGTTCTTTATTAGATGGCACTGTATTCGATAGCTCAGTAGATCGCGGAGAACCTATCAGCTTTGGCTTAAACCAAGTGATAAGCGGTTGGACTGAAGGGGTTCAATTAATGGTTGTAGGTGACAAATTCAAATTTTTCATACCTTCAGAATTAGGATATGGTAATAGCGCTGCGGGGAAAATAACGCCAGGCTCATTGCTTATTTTTGAAGTGGAATTATTGGAGATTCAATAACACGGAATATAATTAATGCATTGATATATATAGAAAAAATTATATTTAACCTACAAGGACTATAGTATAGAATTACAGGTGTTTGAGAATAAAGAGAATATTACTGCTTTATTTGAACAAAATGTATGCTGATTTTTCCTTGAGATTGCCAAGAACAGCGAGTTCCTTGTGGTACAACTTGTGGTACAAAGAAAGAGTGCTTCACCTGCATTGATTTTATGCTCAATGCCTTGATCGTCAGTACAAATAAGGCAGCCATGACGGTTTCCATTTTGCCTGTTTGGTTATTTTTAATTTCACACCTTCTATGATGGTCATAAACTTATCACACGCATAAGTTGCTGCAGTTTCTATCATGTCGGTGGTATCCCCCACACCAATGCATAACCCTACCGCATTAATCATATCATCAAAAACTAAGTCGAGATATGCTAAGGAAGCACGTGCAGTCTCAATATTACCCGCTTGATATTGATGTGGTTTAGTGCCACCTTTGTATTTGCTTAACGAACAATACACACTGTATGCCACTTAATATGTAATCAACCTATGTGTCGTTGGTGTTGATAGCTGTTGGTATTTTATTATTAGTGGCGTTTGGGTTTTGAAGCAAAGATTTCCGGATATAATGTAAACTATTATCAGCTTTATAAAACACGAGAAGTTGCAGTAGAAGTCAGCCGAAACGTTATTTAGAAGAACCTTGCCTTGTGACTACGATGGAATTTAAACGCTAATGAATACATCAGAAATAGAGAAAGAGCGAATTTGTAAGATTAGTTCAATCCTATATAGCGCCAGCCAGCCCATTAGAATACTGTCTCATTTAGAATGGAACAGAGATATTAAGCACCAATTCTTTGTCGATAAAGGTAAAGAACTTCCCAAGGTTAGCTATCCTGCATTTGACCCTAGTAATACCTTAACTTTAGTAAATAAAGCTAGAGATCTGATGAGAAATTCGGACATAGATGAATGGTTACAGCGTATTTCAATTAAGCTTGAACAGGGTGCCTTAATGATGGCATCCGTAGGTACCAAAAAGTTCTATGAGTTCTCTGAAAAGCTCTATGGCAAACCAACCAACCCTTTTACCGACGACAAATCAACGCCACTTGAATTAGCCAACTCGTTTGACAAACAAATTAGCAGTTACGCGAGTTACGATTTTAGTGCTCCATCGCCTATGTGCTATCTAGCCTCTGATATTGCTGAGCAAATGCGGGCAGCCGTTGTGAAAATGTTCGGCGATGAAGCACCGAAAGTTGAAGTTGTTGACGAGCTTTCTGCTAATGCTTTAGCAAATCCAAAACTTATTAGGATCAGAAAAACGGCATGTTTTACCGATCTTGATGCTCAGCAACTAATCAATCATGAAGCACATATCCATGTTGCTACATCGATTAATGGCCTAAATCAGCAGCACCTTCAAATATTAGCGGCTGGCCATCCAGGCACTACTAAAACACAAGAGGGTTTGGCTGTATTTTCTGAATACATTACTAATTCAATTGATTTGGATCGACTGCGCAGGTTAGCAGATCGTATTATCGCTATACAAATGTCGATTGAAGGAGCAGACTTTCTGGATGTATATCACTATTTCTTAGATCGCATTGGCAACGAATCACAAGCCTATGAAAATAGTCGCAGAGTGTTCAGAGGTGGCGTTTTAACCGGCGGTGCGCCGTTTACTAAAGATGGCGTTTATTTAGAGGGGCTTATTCGCGTGCATAATTTCTTAAAAGCCATCGCCGCTAATGGCAGAGCTGATTGCCTTAAGTTATTATTTTGCGGAAAATTGGATATTGAAGACATACCCGTATTATACAAATTAGAAGAAATGGGACTCTGCCAACCCGCAAAATACTTACCACCATGGGTCAAAGATGCGCGCTATCTATTGGCTTATTTAACCTGCTCTGAGTTTCTTAATAAGATGGACATGCCTAAGATTTATGCGCACTACGATGAGTTACTGCACAGCATCCCAAAAACGTTCAATTAGCGCTTATTTATAGGCAAAATTTAATAAAGAGTAAACTGACATAAAACAGACGATGAGATGAATAGCTGCTACTATGCGACAGTGGATATGCATCAAACATGACTTTATTCTACTTAACATCTAATCCATCAATGTGGCTGATCTTTGCCCAATCACATCATAGAACAGTAAATGACTTTACCTAAAGTAACTTATTCAGACGATGACTCATCACTGTTTGAATCGCTCTTTGAATTAATATCCAATGATATTATTGAAAAGGGTTACAGTATTCGTCCTTACGCTTTGCCTAAAAATTTAACCAATTTGTTATTACAACATATTATTGCATTGCCAGAGGAAAACTTTAAACGAGCAGGTATTGGCCGAGCCAAAGACCATGTTATTAATGATTTTATTCGCACTGACGAAATCAGCTGGATAACCAGTAACAGTGAAGCGAGTTGTGCTTGGATCAAATGGACAGAGTCACTGCAATCTTTTCTAAATAGGCGCTTATTTCTTGGTTTGTTTTCTTTTGAAAGCCATTTTGCCCATTACGCTAAGGGCGACTTTTATAAGAAGCATAAAGATGCTTTTACAGGTGAGGGTAACCGCGTGTTATCTGTAGTGGTGTATCTTAATCCAAACTGGTCTGTTGATGATGGTGGCGAGTTGGTGATTTATGATAAAAATTTGCCAACTTCTTTAGTCATTGATAACACCAAAGTTACCGTGATACCTAGTTTTGGCACAATAGTGGTGTTTTTAAGTGAAGAATTTATACATGAAGTATTACCCGCAAAGCGTGATCGTTACTCTATTGCGGGCTGGTTTCGCTTAAATAACAGTATTGCTAATAATATTGATCCACCAAGTTAATGGGAAAAATAATTGTCTACATTGAATAATGAACTTCATTTAATCAGTGAGTTAAATGATATTGAGAATGAACTCATCCCTTTAAAGGATATTGCAGACAGAGAGCTAGCCTCTATTTATGGCTTAACTGGCATGGTTTACACTCCGCACCTAGATGCCTATATGCAAGTTTGTATAAAAAAGGCTGCGATATTAGCCTGTTTAAAAAAGCAAAAAATACTACCGATTTCAGAGGTCGAGTTGATCAGTACCACATTAGATAGCTTACATAAGCGAGCCAAAAGTAATGCGGTTGTTGAGTATAAAGGGAAGTGTTATCAACGTCGGTTTTCGCCGCTAAAATTAAGTAAATCAGGAAAATCTGTGCAAAAATGGGCAAGATTTTGGCTTTTACACTTGCCCGATGGAAAAATTGACCCACATTGGGAAAGGCAAGTAAGAGAGATTTGGCCAATCTATTTTTTAATTAGAACAATGGATTTGTAGGGGGAATTTATTGCCCCATGTCTAATTAAACCTTTGTCTAGTGAAACCCTTGTCTAATGTGACTGTTATCTAATTAAGCTCAGTATTTCTTTAAACTCAGTTGCTCGACAATCTTTAACGAGTTCATACAAACACATTTCTAACCCCGAAGTATCAATACCTCTATTCACTAATTTGTTTATTGCTAAGTTTTTATTAGCGAGTGTACGTGAAGAAATACAGTCACAAACCAGCTGTACTTTCAAACCAGATTGCTGCAAATGTAATGCGGTTTGATAAACACAAATATGCGCTTCAATACCACAAATAAGCCATGTATCTACATTAGCAGCCCTAATTGCATCCATAAACTGAGGCGCTTCACAGGCGTTAAAAGTAAACTTGGTGATTGGGGTAAGGGGCGCTAGCAAAGCACTTAGTTCACCAACCGTTGCGCCAAGTTTTTCTGGATTTTGCTCCAGAAAAACTATTGGTAAACCAAGCGTTTTTACACCTTTAATGAGCTTTTCACAATTTGAAAGTAAAGCGTCACTATCATGAACCAAACGAGCAAGCTTCCCTTGTATATCAATAACAATAAGACCTGTATTTTCTTGTTTTAACATACGACACCCCTTAAGAATAATATCTGTATCTAGTTTACTTAATTTATCAGAGAAAGGGTAAAATTCAATGATATGTTTACTTTACTGGTGTAGACAACTGACTTTTCTTTTTTCTAATTATATAATGTGCTTAATTAATTAAGAAATATAGAATGGCTATTATGTTAAAAAAACTACATATGAATACGTTAAGTGAACTTTACCAATATTTAGACCACCTGTTTGAAGAAGATGTTGATAGTGACACTTTATTTGCAAGTGGTTATCTTCGTGGTTTTATTTCTCTAGCGGCAACAGATGGCGGTGATGAGCAACAATTAATCTCAGGATCATTCATTGACAGCATTTCAAAAAAATTAGCTGATGCGAAAACTGAACTTAGCCCACAAGATAATGTGATAGTGCAAAATTTTTGGTGGGCTTTACAACAAGCGATAATAACTTAACCGAACTTATTTTATAGTTATTTGAAAAATACTGTAACGTTTTAATACTTCGTGACATCCAAGCATTAAGTACCAAAGAAAGTACACAATATTGGCAATATCACCAGCATCAGTAAAAACACAATTGCACAGAGCTAGGTTACTTCTAAAAGCTTTAAATGAAAGGTAAGCAAAGATGTTAATGATTAAACGGTTAATGACAAAGTATGTTCCAGGCATGTTAACTTGCCAAGAAGTTGATCGTTTTTTGTATGACTTTCATCAAGGCAACTTATCTTTTAGCGAACAGTTAAAATTTAAATTTCATCTTTCGATGTGTCGTGAATGCCAAGCTTATGTGAACGGTTATAAAGAAACTATTAGACTTTCCAAAGAAGGTTTTTCTCTTCCTGAGCCAATAGAAAAAGTGCCTGAAGAATTAATGGCTGCTATTTTAAAAGCAAGAAAATTAACCGAACCAACGACAAAACCACGCAAAGAAGAAAAGGATTAGCCATGCTAACAAGCCAGTTAGAAATCATTCAACAAGGACAAGATTACCTTCATTCACTCGTAATTAATGGTGTTAGTGAAAACTATAGAGAAGTAATATCCCCGCTTTTTATCAGTTCTGCTGGTGCTCATATGCGTCATATTATTGATCATTACTTAGCGATTATTTCTGGTTTAAATCAAGGCTTGATTGATTATGATGTTAGGCATCGTGGCGATAAACTTGAGTTAGAGCCAGAATTGGCACAAGCGAAATTAACTCAAATCTCTCATTGGTTACAATCTTTAGCAACGACTGACTTAAATAGAACACTGGTGTTATCAACTGAGATTTCAGTGACACAAACAAAAACACAATCAGTGCCAACCTCATTAGCACGAGAATTAGTTTTTGCAGGCAGCCATGCGGTACATCATTATGCAATGATTGCTCAAATTGCCCAACAGCAAAAACTAGCCTTATCTGCTAGCTTTGGTATTGCCCCTGCAACCGCGACTCACCTTAGAAAAAGTGCCTAAGTACCAGTCTAATAGGCATCGGTCCATTAGGTATTTATCTATTAGGTATTCATCTATTAGGTATTTGCCCATTAAGCGTTAAAAGCTAAATAATCTTCTTTTTTGTCACCTAAATATAACTTCAATAATTTATCTGGAGCGCTTGGTAAATGCACACTTAACAGCAAACCTGGGGTTTGATTGAAGTTACTGTCAATGGCCATGCAGTGAAAATTAGCACCAAGTTTATAGTATTGTTTTAGTAATACGGGAATATCTTTTCCATCTTGCTCTAGCGTTGTAATCATTGCGGATAAGGCTTCTAAACTAATCGTTTCTTGTGCAATAAAATGGTTAACTTCTGGGTGTAATTCACCTGCAAAAGTACTGTTAGCGGTAACACCTGCAGGTTTGTTTACCATTACTTTTTCCATAATGGCGACAGAGCGAGGATCATACAACTTACTGAGTGATACCGTGCCATAAAGGGTGCGATACCTTGGGTTTTGACAAACAAATGCGCCAATGCCTTTCCACAATAATAATAGGCTGTGAAAGCTTTTTTGTTCAGAGGCTATGATAAAAGATCGACCCATTTCTAAGCAAGGTTGTTGTTGGTTGATGAAGTTTTTTTCAAAATAAAACATTTGAGCAAGGTATAATTGTTCAATTCCGCCTTGTTTTTGTAGTAGATCAGTTTGACCAATACGATAAGCGGCAGTGATTTTTTCGTTGTTGCTATCGAAGATGAACAAATGCAGGTAAGTGGCATCAAACTTATCGGTATCGTAAGGTTGGCCTGAGCCTTCATTTAAGTCTCGAAACGTTAATTCTCTTAATCGGGCTATTTCTTTTACACAATTAGGAATTTGCGCTTGATAGCCGTAATAAACGTTATAGTGTTTAAAGTTTAATAAATTTTGCTTTGCAGGCAGTTGGGCTAATTCTGATTTTATTAATTCACTATCCGTTTCTTCTGCCACAGACAGCATCACAGCTGACACTTGTTCTTGTAAAGTATCGGCTTGTAAGCTACTAGTTGGTAAGTCATCAACTTGCGGCCAAGGGGTAAAATAGTTTTTATCATTTAGGTAGCATTGCAAGCGAGCAAAGGTGTTCTTTGCTTCAATATTCTCGAATGCTGATAACTGTTTTGCTGTGATCAAGTTATTGGCGCTTAAGGTAATTTCATGACCTTGTAACTTAAACATTTCATGAGCGAGCATAAGTAAACGAAATCTGTAATAAAGTTGACCTAAACGATGAAATAGCGGTGAGTTGGTGCCTGAAATAAAAACCGGTAAAATGGGGGCTTGTGTTTTTTTAGCAATTTTTACGGCTAAACGATTCCAGTGTCCATCACTAATGATTTTTTGCTCTTTTTGATAAAAAGAAACACGACCAGCAGGGAATATTACTAATAAGCCATCATTTTTAATATGTTGGTAACATTGTTTTATTGCTACAGCATTAATAGCCGCACTGGGCTTTAATGGGTTAGCAAAAATGAAATAATCGTTTATTTCTTTAAATGCTTTTAAGGCAATGTTTGCCATTACCTTAGTATCACTGCGATAAGCACTTAATAGCTGAGCAATAATCACCCCTTCAACCAAGCCGTAAGGATGATTACAAACAACAATACATTTTCCTGTTTTTGGAATTCTTTCAATTACTTCGTCACCAGCTAGCACTTTTACATCTAATCCTGCTAGAAGCTTTTGGCTAAACGCTTGTTTTTCTAAGCCGGATAACTGCTCTTTAAGGTAAATGTTTTTTAATTTATTTATGCCTAAAATTCTGTCTAATAGTGGCGCAAGACTTTTAATAATTTTCCCTGAAAAAGAGTTTGTGGGAAAAGCACTGAGGGATATGTTAGACATTTCAGCCGTTTTTGGGGACGCTTTCGACGGAGAAAGCGTCGATACGAGGGTGTTGTCAATATGGGTGTTGTCAATCGGAGAGTTGCTCATTTAATAATCCAATGAATGCTGTTGTTATAAAGTAATTGCTTATGAGTAATTAATTGGATGACGGCAATGAAAGAAAGGTTACAGTTTTTCCATAATTTTTATTTGCTTCATCAAATATTTCAACAAAGATCAAGTAAGTGTTTTTCGTCTAATAATATCTCGAATGACGAACCGGTTCGGACTTAAATTAAACAGCATATTGTTGTCAACAGGGTAGGGGATTTTGCATAAATCGGCAGCAAGAATATCGGCGGCCAATGGCGCTGAACATAACCCACGAGCACCAAAGCCCATCATCACATATAAATTATCAATCACCGGGGCAACTTGGTTATACTTCCAGTTTTTGTCTTTTGCTAAGTGTGGATAAGTGTCAATATGCTGTTGAATGTCAGGCATAGCGCCAACCATAGGCATATGGTCTGGGGTCATGCAGCGTAATCTTGATTTACTGTTAGTAATGTCTTGGGTAGACCAATTAATTTTTGCGGTTAACTCAGGCAGACAAGTGGATAACATGTTTATATTGAATTGATCTTCTTCTGGTTTTGCTGTTGTACGCGTACTATTTTTATTGAAAGTAGCGCCGATACAATGCATATTTTTATGACTAGGAGTTAAATAGCCCTTATGGCAAATAACTGTTGAAAGTTGATTGATGTTTTCATTAGTTTTCATGCTAGTCACTTGCCCTTGTACTGAGCTAAAGGGCAATTGGTTTATCCAGTCTAAATGAATGGCCTCTGCGCCACCACAAACCACTAATACACTGGCGTTAAATTCCCCTTTATCAGTGGTTAGTTGCCAGTTGGCTTGATTATTATTGGTATTTGTATTGGTATTATTGTCGTTATTTTCTTTATCGATCTGTTTTTGTTCTATTTTTGTGACCAAAACATTATTTTCAATTCGAAGTCGCCCTGTTGCTTTAGCGGCATTAATAATTTGTTTTACGCCATCTTGTGGTGATAACCAGCCAGCATTAGGCATAAATAAACCGCCATAAGCTAAGTCAACATTAGCGAGTTCACTCGCTGTGCTAGCATCAACACCATGAATTAAATCTGTTGACCAGGTGCCAAGTTCGGTAAATTTCTGCTGGCGTTTAACCAGAGATTCTTTATAGGCTACCTCTAATAAGCCACACCATTGATGGGGAAAGTTAAAACCTTGCTCAATAACGCTGTTATAAACTTCTTTAGCGCGCCAAAAGGCTTGTTGATAAAACAGGCTAATATCGTCTACTTGTTGGTGTAGTAAAGGGTATAAAGCGCCAATAGCATTACTTGATGCGCCTTGGGCTAGAGAATTATCTTTACAATACAGTGTTACTTTTATGCCTTGTTTCGTTAGTGCTAATGCTGCGCAAGCAGAAGCTATTCCACCACCAATAATGCTTACTTGCTGTGGTTTGGTGATTGTAGCGCGAAGTTGATAGCCTTTATTTGATTTGGGGTTTTGTTGAAAAATGCCAGTTAACATCTCATGTTTATTACCAATAGCGGCCTTTTTCTGCGTGCGAAAACCAGCGTTTTGCATATGTCGTTTTACAAAACCAGCAACAGTAAAGGTAGCAATGCTTGCTTGTGGTTTAGATAAACGACCGATTTGTTCAAATAATGCTTCACTCCACATCTCTGGATTTTTAGCAGGTGAAAAACCATCAAGATACCAAGCATCCATTAAACCATTTTTTGATGAGTTAATATTTGATAACCCTTGTGCCGCATCATCAATAATTACTTTAAGGGTTACTTGACCATCAAAAAAAGTAATGGAAAAATCTTTTATGCTTTTACTTTCACTCGCACTCGCACTACCATTCGCATCATCACACGCAACTGTTGGATATTGAGCTAATAGTAAGTCGGAAAAATAACTTAATTGTGGTAATGCTTGTAGTGATTTACGTAACTGTTTTTTAGTGAGTGGAAACTTTTCAACGCTAATAAAATGGAGTTTGGCACATTTCTTATTTAGTATCTCGTGTTGTAATTTATGATACATCTGTAGGGTTAGTAAAAAATTAAGACCCGTACCAAACCCCGTTTCACCAATAACAAAAGTGTCACTCTCTTGTTTTATCCTATTGCTTATATCGTTTGCAGAAATAAAAACGTGTTTGCTTTGCTGATAGCCTGATTCACTATCAAAATAAATATCATCAAATTGAATTGAGTAAGGCGTTCCGTCTTGTTGAAAGCTTATTTTAGGAGCAGTGGTTAAAAATTTTGACAAAGGAAGTAGAGCTTAATATTTTATATTTAGGGTTATTTTACTCGAATAATTGCTCAAAATCCGTGTTATTGTGTTTATATTAATTAAAGGACGTAGATATTCTATATATAAAAATATATTATAGCGTACATGTGTACGCTGGTTGTTGTGGTTTTTATCTTATAGGGTAACTTGTTGTACCAGTTAATGGGGTAAGTTCAGTATAATACCCAGTATGATGCTCAATATAGTATTCTGAATTAGTATTCTGAATTTTCAAAATTCTTATTCTTATTTAATTTTTACGAAACAATGGTTGTTTAAATGAAACGTGTAGTGATCACCGGTATCGGTATTGTATCTAGCATTGGTAATAATGCGGATGAGGTTTTAGCCTCTTTAAAATCAGGAAAGTCAGGCATTACTCACTCAGAGAGTTTTGCTGAACAAGGCTTAAGAAGTAATGTTTGGGGTAAGCCCAATATTGACATTAAAGATCATATTGATCGTAAAGCGCTACGCTTTATGGGCGATGCAGCAGGTTATGCATACATCGCTATGGATCAAGCCATTAGCGATTCAAAATTAACACCAGAGCAAGTATCTAATGTTCGTACCGGTATTGTTGCAGGCAGCGGTGGTGCATCTTCAGCCAATATCGTTGCTTCAAGTGATACTTTACGTAGCCGTGGTATTCGTCGTGTTGGCCCTTATGCTGTACCTAAAACTATGGGCAGTACTGTTTCAGCTTGTTTAGCAACACCCTTTAAAATTAAAGGTGTTAACTATTCTATTAGCTCAGCGTGTGCTACTAGTGCTCACTGTATTGGTAATGCGATGGAGCTTATTCAATTAGGTAAACAAGATATTGTTTTTGCTGGTGGTGGTGAAGAAGTTGATTGGTCACTTGCAATGATGTTTGACGGTATGGGCGCGTTATCTGCTGGCCGTAACGATACACCTGAATTAGCTTCACGTACTTATGATGCAGACCGAGATGGTTTTGTAATTTCTGGCGGCGGCGGTATGGTTGTTGTTGAAGAATTAGAACATGCACTTGCTCGTGGTGCACATATCTATGCTGAAATAGTTGGTTACGGCGCAACATCTGACGGTTATGACATGGTAGCACCAAGTGGTGAAGGCGCAGTACGTTGTATGCAACAAGCCATGCAAGGCGTTACAGGTGAAATTGATTATTTAAACACCCATGGCACATCAACGCCTGTTGGTGATGTTAAAGAATTAGGTGCTATTCAAGAATTATTTGGTGAAAAATCACCAGCAATTAGCGCAACAAAAGCGATGACTGGTCATGCATTAGGTGCAGCGGGTGTTCATGAAGCGATTTATTCAATTTTAATGATGGAAAATAGCTTTGTAGCACCTTCTATTAATATTGATAATTTAGACGAACAAGCACAAGGCTTAGATATTGTTACAGAAAAGCGTGATGCAGAACTTAACTTAGTTATGTCTAACAGTTTTGGTTTTGGCGGAACTAATGCAACTTTGGTTATGCAAAAATATAAAAGCTAGTGACGAGTCGCGAGCTTTAAGCTTCGAACTATAAATTTAGAAAAAAGCCATATTAAGTATTTTACTTAATATGGCTTTATTATTTCTAGCCGAACAGGGGGAAATTACTTTATAATTATGCTAATGAATTCTTTAAATTCCCTGCTACATTAATGAAAAGTTTATAAAAAGTTTATAAAAAGTTAATGAAAATTTATTATGATGAAAACATGCCTTTCGCTAAAGAATTTTTTAGCGATTTTTGTAAGGCAAATGACTTAATACCTTTCTCTGGGCGAGACGTAAACGCACAGCAAATAATTGATGCTGATGTGTTATTAGTGCGCTCAATTACCCAGGTAAATGAAGCACTATTAAAAAACAATAAAAAACTCAGTTTTGTTGGTACGGCAACTATTGGTACGGATCATATTGATCAAACCTACCTTGCCAAGCGTAATATAGCTTTTCATTCTGCGCCTGGTTGCAATGCTATTTCTGTTGCCGAATATGTTATCAGTAGCTTAGTTGTTTTAGCGGAACGTTATCTGTTAGACTTGAGCAAGCTTAGTGTTGGCATTGTTGGCGGTGGAAATACCGGGACACGTTTAAGCGAAAAATTAACCGCGTTAAGCATTCCACATAAAATTTGTGATCCACTACTCGAGCAAAGTAAACATGACACAAGACATTTCTCGTCACTAGATGAAGTGCTCAACTGCGATGTTATTTCCTTGCATGTACCTAAAATTGTTGACGGTGAATATCCCACTTACCATTTACTTGATGAAGCGCGATTAAATAATTTACAAGAAAGCCAAATATTAATCAGTACTTGTCGTGGTGAAGTTATTGATAATAAAGCTTTATTATCATTAAAAAAGCAAGGGCATGGTTTAAAAGTAGTGCTTGATGTTTGGGAAGGTGAGCCTGAGGTATTAATACCACTCATTGAGCATACTGAAATAGCTACAGCACACATAGCGGGTTATAGCTTAGAAGGAAAAGCGCGTGGCAGTGAAATGCTTTATCAGGCATTATGCTCTCATATAGAACAGCGCCAGCATATTAATATTGAGCCTAAATATCAGTTAGTTAACTTTTTACCCCCAGCAAATATTTCTGCTATAAAATTAAATCAAGAATTTAATGAAGTATTGCTAAACCAGTTAGTTAAAATGGTTTACGATGTCAGGCGAGACGATGCAATTTTTCGTCAGCAATTATCAAGTCAAGGTTTTGATAGCCTCAGAAAAAATTACCCGATACGACGGGAGTTTTCAGCAGTGCAAGTCACCTTGCCATCTAATACCTCAAGTGATGTACCCCATCGCTTAGGTTTTAATAAAACATAACTAGCATTAGTCTAGCTTAATTTAACAAGAAAAAGAGAGAGGATCATGGCACAGAAATTTGATGTATGCATACTTGGCGCAACTGGGCTAGTTGGCAAAACCATTATGGAAATTTTAGAACAACGAGATTTCCCAATTAATAAATTGTACCCCTTAGCAAGTGCTCGCTCTGCTGGTGAATTTGTTGAGTTTAATGGCGAAAGCATTGAAGTGCTTGATGCAGATAACTTTGATTGGAGCTTAGCTCAAATTGGATTCTTCTCTGCTGGCGGCGCAACCTCAGCTAAGTATGCGCCTATTGCGGGTGAGGCAGGTTGCATTGTTATTGATAATACGTCTGAATTTCGTTACGACGATGATATCCCATTAGTTGTACCTGAAGTAAACCCTCAAGCTTTGGCTGAATACCGCAACCGTAATATTATTGCTAATCCTAACTGTTCAACCATTCAAATGTTGGTTGCATTAAAGCCGATTTATGATGCTGTTGGCATTAATCGCGTCAATGTTTGTACCTATCAGTCAGTTTCTGGTGGCGGTAAAGCAGCCATGGATGAATTAGCAAAACAAACTGCAGATTTATTAAGTGGTAAACCTGTAGAAACTAAAAACTTCTCTCGTCAGATTGCCTTTAATGTTATCCCGCAAATTGATGTTTTTCTTGAAAATGGCTATACCAAAGAAGAAATGAAAATGGTGTGGGAAACTAAGAAAATATTAGGTGATGATAACGTATTAGTTAATCCTACAGCGGTTCGTGTTCCGGTATTTTTTGGTCATGGCGAAGCACTGCATATTGAAACAAATTCACCTATTTCTGCTGAAGAGGTAAAAGATTTGTTATCACAGGCGCCTGGCATAGTTGTTTGTCGCAATGATGAAGACTTCCCTACTCAAATTGGCGATGCTAGCGGTAAAGATGAAACTTATGTTGGCCGTATTCGTGAAGATATTAGCCATAACTGTGGCATTAATATGTGGATTGTTGCCGATAATGTACGTAAAGGTGCGGCAACAAACAGTGTTCAAATAGCGGAGTTATTAGTTAAAGATTATTTAAGCTAATAAAATATTAACAGTGTTTTTTAAATTATAATGCTTTTTTCATTTTAATATAATCGTTATATTTCAATAGCTACCCTTTAGAAAATAAGAAACTCGCCGTTAACACTAGATAGAATGTGTTAATCGCGAGTTTTTTTGTTTTAATTTCTCAAAAAGCTGAAGTATTTCTCATGAATTTGATATGATTCTTAATAATCGAAACTAGCACGCTTTATTAGAAGGAATGAGGTGGAATGAATTTTGCTTTAATTAATTTTAATTTATAAAGCTATCTTTCATCTTAATTCAGTCAAATAACTGACATGTAGCTAGTTTTGTGAAAAAAATAATAACTAGGAAAACTTTGATGCAAAAATTATTACACCTGTGCCTTCGACAGGTTTTTCTTAGGATATCAATAGCTAGCATGCCAATAGCTAGTATATTAAGCGCTAGCATTATCATCGCTAGTGGATTCACTATTGGCTTTCCAGCCTTTGCTCAAGAAGCGCCTGTACAAGAGCGCGGAATTCGTATGCGCGGCCCTAAAAGTAGCGATGTTTTCCCTTATGATCGCTATGGTCCATTAACTAAAAGAGATACATTATGGAAAATAGCGTTGACGGTTCGCCCTGACACCCGTTTAACTGTTTATCAAGTGATGCAAGCGCTGTATCAAGCAAACCCAACGTCTTTTGTTGATGGAAATTTAAATTATTTAGTTGAAGGACAATATTTAAAAATTCCATCATTTGATCGCATGATGTCAGTAAATCCAAGTGCTGCTCAGCAAAAATCTAAAGATGATGATAAAGTTTGGCAAAAAAATAAGCCTGAAAAAAGTGCTAAAAAATCAATTCCTGCACTACCTAGTGTTAATAAAAAGGACTTAGATACAGTAAAAACTGAAATAAATGATCAATTAGAAAAAATAGACAATGAACAACAAAAGCGTTTAGAAAATATTCAAAGCGATGTTTTAGATTCCATTGATGGTTTACAAGCTATTTTAAAAGAAAATGAAGCTTTACGTCAGCGTTTATCTTCATTTAATAGTCAACTAGGAACAATGCAAAAAGAGGTTGCTAAAGGTAAAGAAATTAAGCTGCAAATGGATGACATGATCAAATTGCAGCAGGCTTTACTTGCTAAAGCGCAAGCAAGAGAGCAGGACCTACTATTAGAAAAACAGCAAGCAGCGCTAGAAAAAGACAATATATTCTCAAGTACATGGTTTATAGGTTCAATAATAACATTTGTAACACTATTATTTTTAATAGCGTTAGTACTTATTTACAAAAGACAAAAAATTGAAACAACCTCTGATGATTTATCATTCGAAGAAAAACCTACCAAAAAATCTAAAGCTAAACCAGAAAAAATAACGGAAGAAGCCTCAGATATTGCTATAGATGATGGTGAAGATCTTTCGCTTGATGATGAATTATCACTTGATGATGATTTATCTATAGATCTTCTTGAAGATGAAGAAGTTGACGTTATTCATTTAGATGATGATGACGAAGATTCATTAGATGATCTTGATGATTTGGACGACATATTACTTGATGATGACTCAGATGTTCTTGAAAGTGGAGAGTTAGATCAAGATGCTTTAGATTCTTTACTAATAGAAGCTGATGATGAAGATACTTCAAAAGACGACGATTTAACGAACAACGAACTAGATCAAAGTGATCTTGATGATCTTTTAGGAGAACTTAGTCATCTAGATGAAGATGAAGATAAAGAGCAACCAGAGGAATCGGATGCTCAATCTGAAACTCAAGAAGAAGTAACTGATCCCGATGATATTGATGCATTATTAGATTCAATGAACGTTGAAGAAGAGCTAGTTGAGGAAGACGATTTTCAAGCAGAAATAACTGATCCCGATGATATTGATGCGTTATTAGAATCGATGAATATTGAAGAAGAGCGACCTGTGGAAGACGATTC
>TARA_R110002167_G_scaffold339021_3_pt1 | contig 23745 bp, 18 predicted proteins | sample TARA_R110002167 | Tara Oceans TARA_R110002167 (sample SAMEA4398238) | marine metagenome | biome: Polar Biome; feature: [MES] marine water layer (ENVO:01000295) within the mesopelagic zone...; material: water (ENVO:00002006), including particulate matter (ENVO:01000060) such...
ACTTAATTCTGGCGGCGTTGCTTTATTTTTTACCACTATCTTGTAGTGCGTTCCTTCCTCAAATGTTGCAGAGAAACTATTGAAACTGATACTAGTAATACTGTTACTGTGAATACGGAAATAAGCTTTATTATTTTTGTTATACGAGTCCTTAAAATATGCTTTTAAAAGGTACTTTCACGATTGTTTGTTTCAAGGTATAAATAATATCGGAAAGTTGAGGTTTATTAGTCATAAATTTTCAGTCGTAAATGTAAAAATTAATATCAGTACGTGGTTAGTGCTAGCCAATAAAGTAGAAATTTGCTTAAGTAGCATAGTGGTTTAATTTTCGAGTTGCATGAGATGTTAAAACCAAATAATAAAGTTAACTAACGATAAATATAGCCAGAGCATAAGGATAGACAATGCGCAGTGATGAAATAGATTATCAAATTATCGGAAATTCAATGCAGTTAGTTGAAGTAACCTTAGATCAGGGAGAGACCGTTGTCGCCGAGGCCGGTGCGATGAATTATATGGAAGATGGTATAGAATTTGAAACAAAGATGGGGGATGGCTCAAATGCCACCCAAGGCATCATGGGGAAGTTGTTTTCTGCGGGTAAACGCATGTTGACCGGAGAGTCAGTGTTTATGACCCATTTTTCTAATCAACATCCACAACGTCGTACTGTTGCTTTCGCAGCACCGTATCCAGGTTCGATTATTAGCATAAATCTCGCTGATATTGGCGGCGGTGTTACTTGTCAAAAAGATGCTTTTCTTTGTGCCGCTTTGGGAACTAAAATAGATATCACCTTTAGTAAACGTTTAGGCAGTGGTTTTTTTGGTGGTGAAGGCTTTATTTTAGAGCGTTTAGAAGGTGACGGCTTAGCATTTTTACATGCCGGTGGTACGATTATCGAAAAGGAACTGAATGGTGAAGTATTACGCGTTGATACCGGTTGCTTAGTGGGCTTTAGTGATGGTATTGATTACGACATTGAATTAACTAAAGGCCTAAAAAGTATGCTCTTTGGTGGCGAAGGTTTGTTTATTGCCACGCTTTCTGGCCATGGTAAAGTCTGGCTGCAAAGTTTACCTTTCTCTCGCTTAGCGGATCGGGTTATTCAGCATGCTCCTATACATGGTGGTTCAAGTCAGGGGGAGTAATTATTTTTATCTATACAGTCGCTTGATATTATACCTAACAGCGTTAATAAGTGCTGTTAGGTATTAGATTAAATGCCAAACCTGTGTAGATTGGAGGCTCTTTTACGTACGCTATCACTGTAGGTGATATCGTCGATACTTTGTCTGATATCTTTGTTAACGGTCGCCCATAAATAATAACTTGTTCGGTAACTCTGCCGACGATCTTAGAGCCATTTACTTGATTCACTTTGTGGTGTAAATGCAGAGGTCTAGCGCAACCATTATGGCCTAAGCGATCAATATTTCCTTTAGTATAATCTGAATATACATTGCCAGATCGCCATTGTTGTAATACACCGTGACTTGCCGAGCGAGTCGGTGCACATTTACCATCGGTTGCTCTTGTTCGAAAACGTTATCATCAACATCAGGCGCGCACATAAATAGATGTTGAAATAACTGGGGTAAATACTTTTGGTCATTAAGTTTAATTAATGCAGTAAGTGCATGCTGTAAAACATAATTGCCCATAGAATGACACAGTAAATGTAGCTGTTGAGCGCATTATTTTAATGCTATATCGTCATGATCTGGTCTCAGTGTTATCAGAAAATCACGCAACTTTAAAAAGCCACGTGCTACAGCGATACTTGAACCTTCAGCATCGCTGCGATCAGATAAATAAGCTTTGTTTTTCATCATAGCGCCATTCGAAGGCCAAGGGAAAAGAAAGACACTCGTATTTTTTAAGTCCTTATTATCGTAAGAATGACGATTTAGCATTAACTCTAACGCCATCGCTTCAAACCAATCGCATTAAAACCATGGATGAAAACTAATACCAATTTTACTAAGTTTCTTCTCACTCAGTGAACAAACTTAATAGACTTGGTATAAAATTCCTGACCATAGCTTTTTGGTGACCAACGTTGGCCAATATGGTTTCTGTTTGTCGCGTACTAGATTTATCTTGAGGTGAGTCGTTGGAAAAACTTACTCATCAGACTTTTCTGTGCTTGTTGCAGGGCAATATCATCATAATTAACACTTAATATTTTAATACGTATCGAATAGGTTGCGCCGTGACCCCAAGGCCACCAAAGAATTGCGAGTGCTGGTGTATCTACTGTAGCTGGCCGGGTAAATATCAATTGCTCTTTAGTCAGTTTTGCTAACTCCCCAAGCTCATCTTTAATCGCTTGTGGTGACTTTTTAATGTTTTTATTACTCCATTCTTCAGTAAATAATTGTCGCAATATAAGTAAAATCTGGTCTTTTTTTTCCCAGGAAAATTCAGTAAGTAACGTTGACAATTTATCATCCCAACGCCAAGTTAATTCATCGCCCAACGGTGATGTTATCGTATTAAATATGATGTCTTGCTCTGGCTTATATGACACGATAAATCCTTATAGATAAGTTGGTTAGGTCGATATTTTAAAATTATTTACTTGTTACGATTTGTCAGTAATTTCTGTTAAGTTAAATTTATTGATACACTTTTGACAAATACATGATTTTCTAGAGAGTTCTTTTGGTACCCGCATCAGTAATTCGGGTTTAATATTACTGCTGACACACCAACATGGCTCAGTACCTTTGACGCCACACAGGTTATTTGCATGACATAATGGGCAGAGGTTGTCATTAATTACTGTGGTCAAAATAACTCACTTCCATACTGTAGGTTTGTTCATTTTAGTGTAACTCAGTTGCTAATTCGGATAAATCATCATTTAGGCATCAATAACTAGAAAATGTAAACATGGTTACAATTTGTTGCAACATCCGTTGATAACGTTAACAGTTTTTTTTATTCAATTGATTAAAATACGGCCTCTTTTTTAGCTACATAGGATGCAAGATGCAACCTTCACTTGAGCCAACAGGGTCAATAAAAGAAGTTACCATTATTTATTATGGTGAATTATCTTTGCAATTACAGCATAGTGTTGAACACTTTGTGCAATTAGAAAATGGCCGAGTGATCATTCCTGAGAGTTATAAGCAAGATAAGTCAATTATTGCTGTTTGTGACGGCAAAGTGAATATTCTTAATAAGTTTGGAGAGCGTATAGAGTTTACGCCTTGCCATAGTAAGGTTATATAGCGCTTAGCTAAGTTATTGTTTTCTCTTGTTTTTAGTATTATGTATTGATAATTATCATACCTCTGCCTTGACCCTAAACAACTAAATCCGTTACTGTTGCTGTAGTTATCTTTATGAAAGTACAGTAAATTTATGGTTAATGTTGATGTAATGCAAATGGTTGCCGCGGCGCCAAATGAAATCAGTAAGCTATTACTCGATCATCAGCAATTGCATCGTTTTTTTGATGCAAAATTTGCTGTTGCAAAAACGGCTGATGATGGAGAGCCCGCTGGTGGCAAAGGGGCAATTCGTAATGTTAGTGTTGCTGGAGTGAAATTTTCAGAACAAGTATTGTTTACTAGCTCAAATCAAATACGTTATGCCATTGTCGGAGATAAACCATTAAGCAACCACCAAGGCAATATTTACCTGACGGCGCAAACCCCAACACAAACTTCTGTACGTTATACTATTGTTTGCAATGGACCTAAATGGTTACCAGAAAAATGGGTCGAATTTTTCTTGGCACAAGCAATGAAAAAAGCTTTAGTTAAGATCAATCAATATTTTTTATTGCATAAAAATAGGCGAACCGTGTGATCAAACCCCAATATTTGCTGGCTATCGATCAAGGTACAACAAGTAGTCGAGCCATTATTTTTACTATTGCTGGCGAGCTTATTGCCAGTGCATCAGAAGAGTTTGCGCAAATCTATCCTCATGATGGTTGGGTAGAACATGATCCACAAGTTATTTGGCAAACAACCCTAACAAGTTGTCGACAAGTGCTGACGAAAAGCGATTTGACAGCCAATGATATTGTCGCCATTGGCATTACCAATCAGCGTGAAACCACTATTGTCTGGGACAAAAGTACCGGAGTAGCTATTTATAATGCAATTGTCTGGCAAGATAGACGTACCGCCAAGCGCTGTGAAAAACTGCAACAAAACTCGGAGATCGCCAGACAAGTTACAGCGAAAACAGGACTACTAATAGACCCTTATTTTTCAGCCAGTAAAATTGAATGGTTGCTAGACAATGTTGCTGGTGCGCGCGCAAAGGCAGAAGCTGGGCAATTATGCTTTGGCACGGTAGATACCTTCTTACTTTGGCACTTAACTGCAGGAAAAGAGTTTGCCACTGATGCCAGCAATGCATCTCGAACTTTGTTATTTAATATTGTCGAAAATTGCTGGGATCAAGAGCTACTTACGCTGTTTAATATTCCAGAGGCGATGCTACCCGAAGTCAAAAATAGTGCCGATGATTTTGGTCAAACGGCAACACACTATTTTGGTAAAAGCATTGCCATTAATGCCATGATAGGTGATCAACAAGCGTCACTGGTTGGTCAGGCATGCTTTGAAAAAGGCATGATGAAAGGCACCTATGGTACAGGTTGTTTTGTTATGGTGAATACCGGTTCAGAAATACTTTATTCGCAGCATAAAATGTTAAGTACTGTGGCGTATCGGATAAATAATCAAAGCACTTATGCGCTTGAAGGCAGCATTTTTATGGCCGGAGCGACTATGCAGTGGCTGCGTGATGGTTTGCAATTAATGACTGATGTTGGAAAAAGTGCCGCCATAGCGGAATCTATGCAAAATGAAAATCATGTTTATTTAGTACCTGCTTTTACTGGGCTTGGCGCACCACATTGGCAACCAGATGCACGTGGTGCAATTATAGGTTTAACGCGCGATTCTGGTATTAAAGAAATAGTCAGCGCTGGCTTAGCATCAGTGGCGTATCAAACGCGTGATTTATTAACGGCAATGGCACAAGACGGTATTAAAACTACGCAATTACGAGTAGATGGCGGTATGGTGGTGAATAATTGGTTGCTACAGTTTTTAGCTGATATTTTAGCCATTACCATAGAACGACCAAAAATTACCGAAACGACCGCCTTAGGTGCTGCACTATTAGCGGGCTTGCAACAGGGGCTTTTTGACAGTATTGAACAAGCGGCACAGTCATGGCAGTTGCAGGACAAGTTTGACAGAAAAATGGCTGAAGACAGTCGAAATCGGCACTATCAAGGTTGGTTAACAGCACTGCAGCGAGTTATCGATTAACATTAAGTACACTTTACTGTATAAATAAACAGTTTTAAGTGCTAGGCTAGCTAATAAGTTTAATAGCTTTTACTGCTCAGATAAGTATTCATCTTGAAATTATATATTGCTGAAAAACCAAGCTTAGGTCGAGCAATTGCCGCGGCATTACCTAAACCACAGAAAAATCATCAAGGTTATATCGAGCTTGGTAATGGCGATGTGGTGAGTTGGTGTATCGGCCATATTCTCGAGCAAGCTAAGCCAGAAAATTATGATCCGGCCTTTAAAAAATGGCAAATGGCTCATTTACCGATTGTGCCTGAGCAGTGGCAATTAAAGCCCAAAACGCAAACACGTGCGCAACTTACCGTATTGCGAAAACTGGTCAAGCAAGCCGATGAAATTATTCATGCTGGCGATCCCGATCGAGAAGGACAGCTGTTAGTCGATGAAGTGATCGATTTTTTAAAGGTGCCGGCGAAGAAGAAGCAAAATATTAAACGTTTATTGGTCAGTGATTTAAATTTACCTGCGGTGCAAAGGTCACTTGCTAATATGCAAAGTAACCAGTTATTTATGCCATTGTCGATATCGGCCTTAGCACGTTCTAGAGCTGATTGGTTATACGGTATTAATTTAACGCGAGCCTATACAATTCAAGGCCAAAAGGCTGGTTTTAACAGTGTGTTATCGGTTGGCCGAGTGCAAACCCCCTTGCTAGGTTTAGTGGTACGACGCCAACAAGAAATTGATAACTTTGTTGCTAAAGACTTTTATGACGTGCACGCGCATTTAACAAGTAATACTCAAGAATACTTTATTGCTAAATGGCAGCCAAGTGCAGCTTGCCAACCTCATATGGATGAAGAAGGTCGTGTCCTTAACCGTGCTTTAGCCGAAAATGTTGTGCGTCGTATTGAAAACCAGCCAGCGGTAATTAGTTCGGTCAATGAGCAACAAAAAAAACAAGCTGCACCTTTACCTTATAGCTTATCAGCCTTACAGATTGACGCAGCAAAAATTTACTCACTGAATGCAAAATTGGTGCTAGATGTATGTCAGGCTTTGTATGAAAAGCATAAGTTGATCACTTATCCGCGTTCAGACTGTCGCTATTTGCCAAAAGAGCATCATGGCCAAGCTAAGGGCATTATTGCTATGCTCGTTAGTGCAGATGATAGCTACTCCTCATTTGCACAAGGGGCCAATAGCTCGTTAAAAAGTAAAGCCTGGAACAATGCCAAAGTTACCGCTCATCATGCCATTATTCCGACTGAAAAATCGCCATCGAAATTATCGTTAAATCCATTTGAGAAGAAAATTTATTTTCTTATTGTTCGACAATACTTAGCGCAGTTCTATCCAGTTTATCAATATAATCAAACTCGCGTTGAAGTGCTTATTGCTGGCGGTAAGTTTTTAGCCAATGCTAAAACGCCTATTGCTCAAGGTTGGAAAGTATTATTTCAGCGGGCAAAGAAAAAGCCAGAGACAGTAAAACAAGGGAGTGATGATGATGTTGAACAGCAATTAGCGCATCAACTATTACCGAAGTTAGTTGAAGGTGAAAAAATATTGTCTCGTCATGGAGAATTAATTAGTCGTATTACACAAGCACCTAAACATTTTACCGACGCTAGCTTGTTAAGTGCTATGACAGGTATTGCTCGATTTGTCAGTGATCATGAGATTAAAAAACTCTTAAAAGAAAATGATGGCTTAGGTACGGAAGCGACCCGTGCAGGGATTATTGATTTACTCTTTAAGCGTGATTATTTGCAGCGACAAGGAAAAAATATTCATGCAACAGTTGTTGGTACATCGTTAATCAAGGCCTTACCTGTCGCTGCGACTATGCCCGATATGACCGCACACTGGGAAGCAACATTGACCAATATTAGTGAGAAAAAAAATCGCTACCAAGATCTTATTAATCCTTTAACAGCGACCATAGCACAGATGATTGCACAATCTGAGCAACAATCTTTTGCACAATTACCTAAAGTTGCTTTTAAAGGTAAAATAAAAGCGAAGAAATACAGCGCACGAAAAAAAGCATAATAAAATAAAGTTATATTTTTTTGCTGTTATGTCATTAAAATTAACTAAAACACACTTTGCTAACTCTCTCTCAATAGACATCAATTCAAAGTAATATTTACTTACCAAATGGTCAGTGGTTAAAAAACATTCACTTTTCTTTAACAATAACTTAACATTTAACATACAGAATGCCATTAGGCATTTTGCATAATAATAATTTGGGGAGTGTGTGTGGTGAATATTTTTTTGCGGAAAAAGTTCAGCAGTGTTAAATCAAGCTTAGCAAGTACAGTGGTTTTTACTATTTTTACCGGTAGTGTGCTAGCTTCATCAATGGCTAACGCGGATGAAATATGGAGTGAAAACTTCGATGCGGTAAGTATTGATGGCAAAGGGGCCGTTTTTAATCAAGTTGATTTAACTGATGTAACCAAATGGTCAATTGATGTTAGTTCAGCAGAGCTTACAGCGACATCAGATTGGTTTAAAGTCAACAATGGAAAGTTTGAAGGACGAGATTTAGACGGTATAGCCATGTGGCAGTCAGAAGCTATCAACATTAGCCGTTTTTCTGATATAACTTTGGCAGTAAATGCCGCAGAGAATGGTGATCACGAAAGTACTGATTTTATAGATGTTGCTTATGCTATTGACGGTGGAGTATTTAATACCATAGATAATTGGCAAGGTAAGGGGAGTGCATCACACACCTTAATTGATGATTTTACCAGTGAAACCATCACCACAGCTATTGCTGCAGGTAATTCGTTAGTTATTCGTATTAGCATGAAAAATAATGCCGGCACTGAATACATAACTTTTGATAATGTCGTGGTTTCGGGCAATAGCGGTACAGTGGAGCCGCCAATTGAACCACCTGTAGAACCACCAATCAGCGATACTATTACCGATGCTTGCTTCAATTGCCCAGAGTTAAGCAAGGTTGCTGTTGCCAGTGAATTCGACGATAGTATTTATTATGCCGATGTACATTCATCGCTGACAAACCAAGCAACATCAGCACAACTTCGTACTGCGATTAATGGTGTAATAAGCCTTAATCATAAGGTGTTGACTTACTCTGAAGTTTGGACCGCGTTAACTCAAACTGATGAAGACCCGCTAAATAATAATAATGTTATTTTGTTGTATAAAGGCACGTCATTAGCAAAGTTTTCTAACGGAAGCGGTTCTCAATCTTCTAATCCAGATAACTGGAATCGTGAGCATGTATGGGCAAAAAGTCATGGCTTTCCAAGCTCAAGTGCCTCAGCTTATACCGATATTCATCATTTAAGACCGACAGATATTTCGGTTAATTCATCACGTGGTAATTTAGATTTTGATTACAGTGATAGTGCATTGTCAGAAGCGCCATTGAATCGTGTGGATAGTAATTCATTTGAGCCAAGAAATGCGGTTAAAGGCGATGTTGCTCGTATGACTTTTTATATGGATGTGCGTTATGAAGGTGCAGACCCTCAAACGCCAGATTTAACCTTAGTTGATATGCTAACCAGCACAGGGCAACCACAACTAGGTAAGTTATGTGCTTTATTGGCTTGGCATGAAGCTGACCCAGTGGACAGCTATGAGCAAGAACGTAATAATCGCATTTATGAGTTTCAAGGCAATCGTAATCCCTTTATCGATCATCCAGAATGGGTAACGAAAATTTTTACTAATGCCTGTGATGGAACGACACCAACCGATCCAGTTGACCCCACGCTTCCAGATCCGATTGACCCGACACCGCCATCAAGCAGTTCAGCGTTATTTATCTCTGAATATATTGAGGGCAGTAGCTACAATAAAGCAATTGAAATATTTAACCCTACGAGTACCACCGTATCTTTATCTGGCTATCAGCTGAAACTGTATGGCAATGGTAATACCGAACCGACAGTGACGGCAGACCTTGCTGGTACAGTGCTAGCTAACGATGTTGTTGTTATAGGTTCAAGCCAAATAACCGCTGACAGTGCACTTAAACCCTTAGTGGATATGACCAGCAGTGCAATTAATTTTAATGGTGATGACTATTTTGAGCTAGTAAAAGATGGTGAGTTGGTTGACTCATTTGGTGTTAAAGGCGTTAGAACTAGCTGGGCGGCAAATACCACCTTAGTGAGAAAGTCTAATGTTACTTCAGGTGATAAGAACGTCAGTGATGACTTTATTGTCACCAATGAATGGGATAGCTATTCATCAAATACCTTTAGCTATTTAGGTGCCCATAGTTTTGATGGCGTTGTGGTTAGCCCAGGACCTGATCCTGAGCCAGAAGCGCCATCATTAATTGGCATGTGTGGTGATAGTGCAGAACTGATCAGCGCAATTCAAGGTAGCGGCGATGCTTCAATTATGGTTGATGAAAGCAAAGTTGTCGAAGCGGTTGTAACCTCGGTGGTCGACAGTTTATCTGGTTTCTTCATTCAGGAAGAAGCGCAAGATAACGATGCAGATCCGGCAACATCAGAAGCAATTTTTGTTTACTTAAATGGCAACAGCGTAGTGCCAACTGAAGGCACGCTGGTACGTGCTAAAGGTGACGTAAAAGAGTTTTATAATCGTACGCAATTATCACTAAGTGAAAGTATCCTTGACTGTGGTGCAGGCGATGCCATTGCCGCAACCAATGTCACTATGCCTGTGACTAGTTTAAGTGACTGGGAATCCTGGGAAGGGATGAGAGTCACTTTTGAACAGAAGTTACATGTATCTGATAGCTATGATCTAGCACAGTATGGTCAGCTAACCTTGTCATACGGTCGATTAATTATCCCAACTAATGTTTATACGCCTGGCTCTAGTCAAGCAATTGCGTTGGCTGATAGAAACTCACGAAATGCTATTGTTATTGATGATAAAAATAGTAGCCAATACCCAGAGTTTATCCCTTTTCCAAATGCAGGTTTAAGCTATAACAGCACCGTGCGTTTAGGTGACAGCGTGGAAAACTTAAGCGGTATTTTAGATTACAGCTTTAACGCCTACCGTGTATTACCTATGACAACACCAACATTTAGCGCAAGCAATCTCCGTGAGTCATCACCTACTATTGGCTCGACAAGCGAAATCAAAGTTGCCAGTTTTAATGTGCTAAATTACTTTAATGGTGATGGTTATGGAGGTGGTTTTCCAACCTCGCGTGGCGCAGATTCACTTGAAGAGTTTACCCGTCAAAGCAATAAAGTTGCTGCGGCGATTGCCGAAATCAACGCGGATGTTGTGGGCTTAATGGAAATCGAGAATGACGGTTATGATGAGCTTTCAGCGATTGCCGATTTAACTGACAAGTTAAACAGCTTAGTGGGTGCTAATACGTATCAATATATCAGCATTGATGCTGCGCAGTTAGGCGGCGACGCTATTGCTGTCGGTTTACTTTATAAACCTAGCACAGTAACGCTTATCGGTAATACTATGACAACGAATGAGGCGCCATTTGATTTTGGTAATCGTCAACCATTAGTTCAGTCGTTTAGCTCTAATGTTAGCGGTGAAAACTTTACTATAACGGTTAACCATTTTAAATCAAAAGGTAGTTGTAGTAGCGCTTCTGGTAACAATGCTGACCAAAATGATGGTCAAGCTTGTTGGAATGAGTTGAGAACCCAAGCGGCAACAAAACTAGTTAATTGGTTGGATTCAAAACCAACCAGTATCGAAACCGACCACATCTTAATTATTGGTGATTTAAATGCTTACGGTAAAGAAGATCCTATCGAAACTATTACTGCTAACGGTTACCGTAATTTAATTGCTGAAAAAGTAGGTCCTAGTGCTTATTCATACGGCTTTGGTGGTGAGGTTGGTTATCTTGATCATATGTTAGCAACCAATGCACTCACTGCGTTAGTTGATGCTGTTGATGAGTGGCACATTAATGCTGATGAACCTCGAGCTTTTGATTACAACATGGAGAAAAAGTCTGACGGACAGTTAGGCTCTTATTATGGCAGTGATGCTTATCGTGCCTCGGATCATGACCCGGTTATTGTTTCGTTTACTTTTAATATTGCAGAAGTGCTGCTCGGTGATTTTGATAATGACGGAGATATCGATATTAACGACATTAGAAGTTTTATTAGCCAATTAAGAGCAGGCGTGAGCTTTGAACTTGACTATGACTTTAATAACGACGGTACAGTGAGCAGTTCAGATGCAAGAGCATTAATGGCGAAATGTACTCATGCACGTTGTGTAAGTTAAATAAAAATAATTTAATAACCTAACCATATACAGGAAAATAACATGAAAAATTTTTTAATATTGTTGACTCTATGGTGCACAACAATTACGGCAAATGCTTCATTAATTATTGATATTGAAGATAAATTTTATGGTATTGATGATACCTTAACCGCAAATATTTATATTTCAGATTTTAACAACGGCTTTCAGCCGTTAGTTTCTGAATTTTCATTTAATTTATTGTCTCCAGATAGCTTATTAACATTTCAACAAGTAACTTTTGGCACTAGGTTAGATGTTGATATGGTTACTTTTATACCAAGTGATACTGTGGTCGATAACACCGGACTCAATAGTTTATTTATTAGTGAGTTTGCCTTTGCAGATGCATTTGATCTATTTGCTGCGCAAGATGGCTTGAGTCAATTTCTATTAGCGTCTATCGACTTTAACGTTGTTAGTTTAGGGCTAGCTGAATTTTCCTTGAGTAACATTGCTGTTTTTGATCTATTTGGCAGCGCATATAATGGTGTTACTGCTGAAGACGTTAGCGTTCGCTTAGGTAGTCAAGCGAGTGTGCCAGAGCCAAGTTCAATAGCGATTTTTGCTTTAGCAATTATGTTATTAGTAGGCTCAGGTCGATTACGTAAAAGTTAACAGAGTCGTTTGATAATAAAACTGAAAACCCCTAAACATTAGGGGTTTTATATATACAAAACTAAATGATAGTCTTTGGGCTGGCGATAAATACTTTAAACGGTAACGGCGCTTCTAAGGCACTATCATCAATGGCTAAATAGTTAAAACCTGATTTTTCAAAAAAAGCACTTAACTGCTCAGGGTTTAAATTATCTGCTGCTAAATTCATTGCTTGGTAGTAAGTTTTATTTTCTTCACTCTCACAATCTTGAGCATCAACAAATAAACTCATCGGCATACTCAGTGCTGAAATAGATTGTACCTTGCTGTAGTGTTGAGCTATTGCGGTTAAAAGAAACTTAGCCACGCCTTGTTTTCGATATGCAGGTAAAACACTTATCGCTTCAATTAATAGATGATCTTTAGCTTTTGTATCTATTTTTGCTTGTAATTTGTCCAGTAGATCTGCAGCAACATTTTGTTTTTTAAAAAATAAGTTTAATGGTACTTCCCAGTCAGTAGCACCCTGCTGGCTCAATAATTCATAGCTTTCGTCAGCACCTCGATGTTTATTTAGTGTGATTATTTCAATTTCTGCTTTGGCAATAACTTGGCTTTGGTCATTTTTGACATTAATTTCTTGTATTAATTGCCAATCAAAAGTGCTTTTAATTTCTGGTTGTTTAAATTCTATGGTTAAATTCATGGTATTTCAGAGCTCTGCTTGCCTTTTATACAGCTTAGCACAACAAGCCTCTGCCTTAGGTTGTCAAGGTAGTAAACTTTATTCACTACTAAATTAAATAATATGGCGCGGTTATATCATTAGTTATAGCGCGATACCAGACCTTGATTAATTTTCGCATAGCACATTACTTTATGAAGTTAATATAAACTTACAACTCATATTTAAGCTAATTGCAGACTATACTTTAATCTGTGAACAGTAATATCACCACTGTCCTTTAGACTGAAATGCAAAAGAAATTGATGGGGGTAATGTGAAATCAAAGCTTTAATATTACATTTTATAGCTGTTAAATACGCACTAAAGTCATGTTGGAGTTTATATGCAGGAGAGATTTGAGTATACAATTGATGTTCATGATAATACTAAGTTGAAAATTATGAAAAAAATACCAATCTATTTTCTGATGTTATTTATCTTCAGTGTTTTTTCGGTTACCCCGGTTGTACTTGCACGAGATAGCGCTACAACATTACATTTTGATTTAGGTGAAAATACCGGTTGGGCGCCATATAGAACAGGAAAGACACCAAATCAAGATGGTATTTTATCTGAGTTGGTGGTACTGATTGAAAAACACTCAGCTATTACATTTACTGCTGTTAATTGGCCAATGAAACGTGCAGAATTTGCTTTGGTAAAAGGTATTGTTGATTTTGATTTTATCTGCACAGCATGGTTTCCTGGCGGAACTTACGGTCGTAATTTTGTTATTAGTGAGCCACTTTTTGCAATAAAGGAGTATGTCATAACACTTAAAGGTAATAAGCATTTATTTCCGAGCTTAGAGAGTATTTACACTATGCCTATTGGTACTATTGCAGGGTATTTTTATTTTGATGATTATCAATTTACGCGCGTAGATTTTAGTGACGAAGAAAGTTTAATTAAAGCGTTAAAATATAAGCGCGTGCAAGCAGTAATTCTTGAGTATGAAGCCGCGAAGCATTGGGCGGAAATTCTTCAAGCGGAAATCGAGATGGCAGCACTACATTCTACTGGAAATTTACTAATAAGACTTAATAAAGCAAAGCAACAGCAGCTTCCTGCAATAAATGCAGCAATAAAAAAAATAAAAAAAACAGGTCAACTAAAAGAAATTTTAGACAAATATGATGTTGAAACTCAAATTTTTTAATATATAACTCCAGTATGAGTGCAGCTACTTTACTCAACCATGCTATTTAAGTGCATATAAGCGTTTTTTACGCCCAAGAGCTCGCTATTGGTTGGTAATAAAGCACTCGCTAAGCACATAAATTCATTATCGCGGCTATTTAATTTTTTACTTAAAGAGAACTAGGGCATAATTTAGTCAATAACGCTATAAATCAACTGATTATACTAATTCTACTAAGTTGCTTCCCACTCAGGGAAATTTAAAAGGTTTAGAGGCACAGGTTCACAGTTCCAGACTGAACTTAAGTACCTACATCCATGTGGGCAAGGCATTGATTGAAGAGAATGGTTATTCCCTTATCGAAATTAATAACGCGGCCTGTAAACCTTTTAAAATCAACCTTCTGGAGCTTACCAGCGGTTCGATAACCGCCGATAATTTCCTTCATATTGAATAATTATATTCACAAAATGATCGTTGTTCTCAAAACGCTGATAAGCTCTGAGTGGGAAGAAACTTAATAGACTTGGTATTATAAAGTCAATCAATCCGAACTGAATAAGCAGATTAAGCATTAGAGTACAATTTCAAACCTACTCACAGAAAAACCCTCAATAAGCTAAGTCTTCTAATATCTTGTTATTAACAACAGAAAAATACTCACACTAGACGTGGTATAAATCTATTGCACGACAACTTGTTGCCCCTCATTCAAACGCTCAGCGCCCCGAATAGCCACGTTATCACCAGCTTTTAAATCACCTTCAATGCTAACGCGATCAAAAGTGCCATTTTGCACAATCACTGGTAAACGGTGCACTTTATTGTCGATATCTATTTTCACCACGTAAGTACCATCTTTACGTAAAATCAGTGCATCGCGGTGCACGGTTAAGGTGTTTTTAGTTGCTTGAATTGGCACAGTGACTTTAACAAGTTGACCGGCAGCCCATGACTCATTTAAATGCGTGGGAATATTAATTCGTACTTCAAAAGTTTGTGACTTGGCATCAGCGCTTGGGATCAGTGCTGTGATTTTCGCGTTAATTATTTGCCCATTAGCACTGATATTCAAGCTATGGCCTTTACGAATAAACGCTAAGTATTTAATCGGCACGTACAGGCGCACTTCTAAGTGCTCAGTGTCGAGTAATTTCAACAAGCTATCGCTACGATTAACATCAGTACCTGCTCGTACGATGCGTTCGGTAATAACGCCTGAGAATGGTGCGGTGACATTGGCGCGTTGTATTTGATCGTTAATCTGTTGTAATTTTAAGTCGGCAATTTCAATATCTGTTTTGGCTAAATCATACTGTGATTGGCTTTGATCAAGTTGAAACTGTGATGCCGAATTACTTTTTCTAAGTTTCTGTAAACGTTGTACTTCATTGTGCAAATAGTTGACATTAATTTTGGCGCGCTTTAATTGTGCTTGTTGCTCTAGCTGCATCAATTTTAAAGGTAATAAATCCATTTTTACCAAGACATCACCTTCTTGTACCATGCTACCGGGTTCAGCGAGCCATTCGATACGGCCATTAACGCCAGCCGTAACCGGTACATGTGAACGGCTATGAATTGTGGCCATTAAATCAGTAGTGGCACTTAAATCCATTACTTTAACCGGATCAACTTTAACGGGCTTAGGTGTTGGACCTTCAGCTGCAATGGTATTCCCTGCAAGCAATATACTGGCACCGAGTATGGCGCTAATAACTTTTTTCATTGTAAACATGGTGCTTCCTTTAATGATTACTTGCTAATGATGTTGACTTAGCATTACTCTGTTTTTACTGTTATCAATAGCGGCTGTTGCGCCTTTTTCACTAAGTCGTAATAAACTTGGAAATAGCACTAAGGTAAAAATAGCGCTAACGGTCATACCGCCAACAATAACGGTCGCTAAACCACGATAAATTTCACTACCAACGCCTGGCATTAACATCAGCGGTAACATACCAAATAAACTGGTTAACGTACTCATATAAACTGGTCTAGCGCGAATGCGTACGGCTTGTGCAACCGCTTTGTGAGTCGATAATCCTTCGCGTTCACCTTCCCGAGTTTGATCAACCAGTAGAATCGCGTTGTTAACCACTAAACCTAAGAGGATGATAAAGCCGATCATGGTCATTAAATCGAGTGATTGAAACGTAAAGACATTCAATAGGTTCAACGCTAAGACTCCGCCCGCGACTGCCATTGGCATAACAAGCAGCACTAATAAGCTGTCTTTGGCTGACTTAAATAATGCCGTCATCAATAAAAATAAAATCAGTAACGCTAGCACAAAGTTTTTCAACATATCATTAATAGCATTAGCCATTTCATTGGCATTACCACTGAGTAAAATAGAAGAGTCAGCAGGCAGCAGAGCATTCATTGAAGGTAAAACGCTGACTTGAATCGAGTTCAATGCTTCTTCAAGCGACATATCTGCTGGCGGTGAAACTTGCAAACTAATGGTACGTTTACCGTCAACGCGACGTAATTGAGTTGGTCCCGCTGTTCGGGTTATTTCGGTAAGCTCGCCAATGGTTTGAACACCCGCTAATGGCGAATGAATCGGCAAAGAGGCAAGTTCGTCAGGTGTATTCCATTGTTTACCACGTAAAATCACATTAACGCGGTCATTACCATCGAAGTACTCACTGATAAACAGGCCGCTAGTATAAGCGCGAATAGCATTAGCAACGTCACGACGCGTTAAACCTGCCTGTGAAATACGTTGGTCGTTCGGCACGAGTTTAAGTTCAGGTTCAGATAAGCTCAAACTAGGGTTTGGAAAGGCAGTTGTGCCAGTCATATTTTCGTTAATAGCGTCTATGCCCGCTTGAGCAACGGTCATTAAACTTTCAATATCAGGACCTTTAATGTCGATATCAATAGTGCGGCCATTACCACCGCCAGAAACATTGATCATTGAACCCCTAAATATGAATACTTGTGTGTCAGGTAAATTAGCCATCACTTTCGTTCTGACTTCTTGCATTAATTCTTCAACGCGGGTTGGGTCATCAGCGTAAATAAAACCTCCTGTTGAACCTGAGCCATAAGAATAAAAGTTATAACTTTTTATTTTTGGCATTTTTTCACCGCTTAAATAAGGCGCCAAACGCTCTTTTACTAAGCTAGCAAATTCATGTTCAATAAAGTCAACGTTACCACCTGGCGGCATATTCAGGCTGTAAAAAAAGCCATCGGTTGGGGCACGAGGCATAAAGTCGGTTTTAGGCATCATCAGCATAGTCACCAGAATCGAGCCACCGAGCAGGGCAGCTATCCAGCTAAAACGCTTAGTGGTTGAATTGGTTAATCGCATGACTAAGTGAGTTAATTTTTCCCAATAGTGGGCAAAAGGGTCTGGCGTTTCATCCGCTTTTAACCAGTATTTGCTGGCGATAGGAATAATAGTGATGGCCGAGACCAGTGAAGCAATAACGGCAATAGAAAGTGTCAGTGCTAAATCAGAAAATAGCTGGCCTTCAATGCCTTTCATAAATAAAATCGGCAAAAATATCGCAACACTGGTTGCGGTTGAAGCAAACAGCGCCCCCGTTACTTGCAAGGCTCCGCGCATAACCGCTTTGTTATTGTCCATGCCTAAACTGCGCAACCTAACAATATTTTCTTGCACAATAATCGCCGCATCTAAAACTAAACCAACAGAAAAGGCTAAACCCGCCAGTGAAATAACGTTCAAACTGCGATCGAATGCCGCCAAGGTGATAAATGCCACCATTAATGAGACCGGAATAGTCGCAGCAATAATCAGCGTATTACGAATGCCGCGTAAGAATAACCAGAGAATAATTAAGGCCAGTAATACCCCTAAACCTAAGTTGTTTTGTACCAGCTCTAGGGCATTTCTTATATGCACTGACGCATCAAAGCTAAGCTCTATGACCAAACCTGCGGCTTTCATTGGGCCAGCATTGAGTTCTTTAATGGCAATATTAATTTCGTCTAGCAAGGCAACGGTGTTGGCATCGTTTTGACGCTTCAAGGTGAAATAATAAGAAGGTTGCCCGCTACGTAAATTAAAGCCAAAGCGGTCAACTAAGGTATTTTCCACGGTAGCGACATCTTTTAAATAGATAGGTCGGTCACCACTGAAACTGATGATCATATCAGTTAAATTTTCTACGCTATATTGCCCAGAAAATCGTACGGTATATTGTCGGCGACCGACATCGGCAACACCGGCAGAAACATCACTGGCACGAGCAATAGTTGAACTGATATCGGCAATGGATAAGCCCAGAGAAGCAGTACGCATGGGATCAAAAGTAATGCGTAATTCACGCGGGCGAGAGCTATTTAAGTTAACTTGCCCCATACCTGGAATGCGCGAAAAACGCGGTTTAACCACATCTTCAATTAACTTTTGATATAAGCCTAAATCTGTATTGGCGTTATCGGGTAAGGTTTTAATCATCAATGACGCGGTATTTGGACCACCGCGACCACCGCCAGCCGATACGACTGGCTCTATCGCATCTAAAGGTAATGGCGGCGCTTGATTAAGGTTATTAATCACATCAAGCATAGCGCGCTGCATATCAGCACCCACGTCAAAAGCGAGGGTGATATTACCAAAGCCGCGTTGAATGTTAGTGGTAACCTTAGTCACTCCTTGAGTGTTTTTTACAACATTCTCAATGGGTTCAATGATCACTGATTCCATTTCGGCAGGTGCTGCACTGCGCCAGCCTGTCGAAATAGTAATTTGTGGTTGTTCAATATCAGGAGTTAATTGAATGGGCAATTTAAGCACGCTCATAAAGCCAAACACCATGACCAAAGCAACAATGACAATAATGGCCGCTGGATTTTTTAAAGCGTTGCGCGTTAAGTTCATTCAATTATTCCAAAATTTATACTGGTAGCAGTATAAGTTGTTCGGCTATTCAGTGCGCGTAAGCTTAGGGTAAAGCGCCGAAATATTGCGATAAAAAGCACTTTGGATACATTTGATTACATTTGTGGGGAAGTTACAATGTAACTCATTTGGTGTCTAGTAAAGTCAGGGAAGTCCAAACTGAAAGTTAGCGCGACTTACATAAGGTTTAATGAAGTTTAACCTGTATCTGTCTTATCTAATTATGGGAGGTCGAAGCTAGAAACCTACATTATTTCTAAAACGAATACACACCATAAAAACAAAACTAATATAAATTATATAGTTAGAGCGTCACTAGATATCTTGAGTATTCGTTATAGTTTGTTATAACCAACTATGTAGACATTCATTCAAATTTGAGACAATCAAGCTTCTAAAAGCCGCTATTTATCTACAAGTTGACATATTACTAGATCGATTTAAAACTGAGACAATTGTGATGACTGCTAGCGGTGCCACCAAAGCGATTTTAAATCAAAGTGGCTGCACCCATGGTATAAGTTTTCACTGTGAGAAGCAGATATTAGAACTCTTATTTTAGAATAATACTTTACAGGGACAATTAGGTAGACTCCCCAAATATCGATGATTGACCGAAAATGATTTCAATTCTTTCGTTAAGGCCACTTTTTTGTGGTCCTACTAAGATGCTCTTGTAGTAATTTATCAGAAGGATCTCTTCCTTCCCAAAAGTGGTAATCAACAGTATTTATCCCTATCCTCTCAGACAATATATAGTTACAGATATTAAGTACAAGGTAATGGTGCGTAGGCTCAAGGTTATTACTAATGTTCAGTGTGGAGTTATAAATTATCTCTCTTAATTTAATAAACTTGGTTAGGTCTTTTACCGTTCCGTTAACACTCCAAAGAATCAACTCAGAAAAATATTGTAAAAAGTGGATCAATGAAGGCCTAAAAACGGTTTCAAGCTTCCATGGTTCAAGCTCTTTTTTTTGGGCTTTATGTACGCTTTCTGATAGGCGGTTAAATAAATGATAATATTGATCTTTAGCACCTTTTAACGAACCTTTAATTCTAACTGGTAATTTAAACTTTATTGCAGTAACAATAAAGAGTGATATATTCTCAATAGTATGATCATTTATACCTTTCAGTCTGTTTCTTAAAAGCCGACTAACCATTTCGGAAATTTCTAATATATCTGCATCAATCAGACTAGGATTGATATTCAAATCTTGAGCTACAAGATTTATCTGTCTACCAATATTTATTTTGTTACTTACCCATCTTGCTTTTCTAAAAATGAGGTTGATTGCTTGAGGCCATTCACTATCGGATAATAAACTCTGCTCAAAGCTAAGTTTCGCCAAAATTTTATTGTGGTAATCATTTTTCAGAATAACTGTCATTAATGTGTCATAAAATTCATGATTAATATCACTATATTTAGAATAACTAGGAGCCATTTCGGAAGAACATTTTCTCTTAGCATATTCTAAAGCTTCAGCTATATTGGCCTCTACCTCTTCACTGTCTAAGTTGTTATTCCAATCATCTAGCACTTGGCGTTGGATAGTTTTTTCTAATAACTCTAGAGCTGTAGGTAACATTAAAACCAGACGGGAGAAATTACTATTACCATCTGGCCGACCTTGATCAAGCTCATAGAATAACGTCATGAATAATGAGGAGTTATCTCGTGATTTTTGGTTATCAATATCATTAAATCTAACAACATTGTCTAATAGTGTATTAGCTCCATCTTCTTGATTTGCACGAAGAACAAGTTGTTTCCACTGAACGTTTAACTTTGACAACTTATAATTTAACGTGAACAATTTATACCAACTCGAACGGCATCCTGTCTCAAACTCCTTTTCAAAACGACTCCTTAGGCTTTCAGGGAAAAGTTGAAGTAAGCGTTTTTTTTCTCGATCGTAGTTAAAACTAACTATTTCAGTTGAAGTCTTACCGTATTTGGAGCTTAAATACTCTAGTAACTTCTCAGTAGTTGCCTCTTCTGGAGAAAGCGTTAAAGGATGGCTTAATTCAAACCTTGAGTCGAAAGTAGCTACTAAGTAACGATCAAATGACGTGTTACATTCTTTTAAGTCTGCTTGGTGACTCGATATATCAAAATTATTTGGTAATAAAGGTTCTTCATTTTTGATTAAAGCTTCATAAAGTTGATGATATAGAGGAGAGTAAACCTGAGGAGCAATAAAATACTCATCAGATTTTAGGTCGATATAATTTTCAGTATACCTCTTCAATTCATCTTTTGTGATACGGTTCATAATGCCTCTTCATATAACGTTAGGTGCTTTATACTCAGCGTAAAAAAACATAACTAACTTCTTTTATCTAAAGCGTTTTACGGACTGCTTTTCATGAAAGCTCAGAGGTAATTACTTGATATATAAAGGTAGTAAATAGAAATATCAATTAAGAACAACAGTTAGACTTGTTTTTATTGCTTTTCTTTTCCGCTCTAAGCACCGGTTCGTAGCATCGGTGATAGGTGTTTCACCTTCTTTAACTGCTCTCATATACATTAACGAAGCAGCGGCTTGTATAATAGTTTCTGCTGAATTTGACTTAGTCATATCTTTAGTCATTTCAGTTATAAGTTCAGCATCAGTTATACCATTTTTATCAGCGCGATCTAAAGCCTTGTATTCTTTTCTTGCTCTGGTTTGCTGTGTTTCTAAAAGGTTTTTCATACGGTTCTCCTGTAGCCTAGGCTAAGAAATTAAGTTTAGATAAATATTATAATAAGCTAAAATAGTTACAAACATATTTTGGATTTAGAAGCTTAGTTACAAACTTGTTTGTTTTTTCAGTTTCAAATTTAACAGATACAGAACGCTAAATATCTAGACAGTTTTTCCCTTTTTAAGGGAAACATCGATTTTAAAAAATTTAATGATTTATAATTGGTTGCTCAAATCTGATTACTGGATCTGGTGAAATGCCTTCTTTCAATATTGACTGATCCAATAAGCCAATTTGCACTTGTTTTACTACGCAACTGTAGCGGTTAATTTAAAACTGAGACAATCTAAATGATAAGCTTTGAAAGACGGGCAATTAATTATTATCTATTACCACTAAGAAAGATCCCCTGTCTTAATTCGATAGAGTAAATCCATTATCTTCTCCGGGTTATCCTTAATAATAGAAATAGGGGGGGCCCAGTTCAAAGAGCGCTTTGGTGTTTTCAGCCAGTTTAGTGCGACATCAGCTTTCTTAAAAATATCCAAAACCTCGTGATATATTTCAGGGTGGTTTTCCAGAATTTCTTTTAGTTGGTCGTTATTCTTCATGGTTAATCCTTATAAATATAAAGTTTACGAAATTATCGTCGTGATTTTTTAGTGATTTTTTAGTGATCTTTAGTCGGTGTAACAGCATTCGTGTTTTAGGCAGCTTACTTAGATATTTTCGTAAGCCTCCTCTTGCCTTTGTTAACTTTTCAATGCGGCTTAGACTGTATTTTTTAGTGTTATCTAAAGCATTGATGGCCGCATAAAGTCGTTTATCTTCTTTGTCCCAATTTTTTGGAGGAGCTACTGGCTTAGTTTTTGGAGGGAGGAGTTTTTCCAATACAGCTCTGCTATGGTGATAAAGAGTAAAAAATGCGGATGAACAATAAGCTTTAATATCTTTTCTACGCCAATCAGGATGTTCTTTACGTACTTTAGTTAATTCATCAAGAGCTTTATTCAACTTATCCGCATGGCGAAGGTGTTTACGCCAACCAACCAAGCCTTTTGTATTGCTAATAACTTGTTCAACATAGCCAATACCAACACTTAAAGATTTAGCAATTGCTAACCTATGTTGTCCATGTAATGCCTTTATTTGAACTTTACGACGTATTGATTCAGAGTATCTCTGGCTGTTAGTAGCGTGGTAGTACCCATTTAACTCAGCGATACGACGAATGTAACAGCGACTTTTACCCGTAATGGATTCAATATCATTCATGCTTTTTCCTGCCTTAAGCAAGAACACTACAGATTGCTCGATATCTTGTGGCGAAGTGCCAATATTAGTAGGTATATCCGGAGTAAAAATTTGAGGTTGAATATCAGGTCTACCGTCGAATAACCAATAAGAAAACAGAAGGTGTTTGAAAGGGTGTGCTGACATGCCCGTTTTCAAGCGTAATAACGGTCCTATAAATGAAAAATCGCTGATATCACCAGAAAAACCTAACTCATGTTTAAGGCTTAATTCTTGCCAACAATTTAGTAGCTCGCATCGAATTTGTTCAAACTTCAAAGTTCCATTATCACTACGAAACCCTTTTTCTCTTAGTTTTTGCCTATACACTTCAACTATAGGCAAAGATAAGGTAAAGCTTGGAATACATTTTAGTAAAAGGTTTGCATACTGAGCTAATCTTATATCTGCATTACATGCTGGTTTTATGATTCCAGTTGTTGGCGGCAATATTAACTTTCGATCCAATTCACCATCAGAATTATCTATACCTATTAATTCAACCTCATGCAAAGCACAAGCAATAATGCCAGGAACTTGGTGCTCAATATGCCATAGAGTGCAGCCTAACTTATTAAATTCATCTGTGGCACAAATTGGGCAGTATTTGTGGCCTGTAAACATTGGCATTTTAAAGTGTGGTAAATGTGCATTTAATATTGTGGAGCCAGAATTGGTCATCATTGATTTAATCAATTTCCCTGAAGCATCAGGGGTAAAAAACGAAAATAGTGGATACAGAGTGTGATTTGTTAATAAGTAATTAGGTGGGAGGTTAAAGGTAAGCGTCCGGCAAAGAGCATCTAAACAATGTGCCGAGTTCAAG
>TARA_R110002167_G_scaffold81423_4_pt1 | contig 23661 bp, 16 predicted proteins | sample TARA_R110002167 | Tara Oceans TARA_R110002167 (sample SAMEA4398238) | marine metagenome | biome: Polar Biome; feature: [MES] marine water layer (ENVO:01000295) within the mesopelagic zone...; material: water (ENVO:00002006), including particulate matter (ENVO:01000060) such as......
CCTGAACGGCAAAAATGGTATTATGAATGAATACGGACATTCAAATTAATCAATAATAACTTTTTTATTAATAAGCCCTCTATCTGTTTTTAACTGCACTATATAAACACCAGAACTAACATGTAATGGCATGGATAGCCGCTTTGTAAAACCATTTATTCCTGCAATTCTTTGGCCCACTAAATTCAATATGGTTCCTCCTGAAACGATGGCATCTGATGATATGGTAATCGTTAAATTTGAAGAATCTGATCGATAATAAATCGATACGTTCGTATCTAAATTAATGTCTTTTACGGATAATGCACTTTCCTGACTTGCCTTAAAAACAAGTTGAAATCTATCATTATAAGTACCTGGTGCCAAAACCGTTTGAAATGGTTGATTATTTATTTGAACCGTTGCTCCTGTACTAGTATCCTTAATATATATGGGCAAACTGGAGTCCAGATTTTCTGTGGCGTCTATTTTTATGCTCACGGTGCCTCCAGTTCTTACAACCAATCCTAAAGGAAATTCCTCCGAATCATTAAAATCACGTACCCCCTGAATCACAAATTTAGCATTACCAAACGTCCAATACATGTCTTCTTTATTAACATCGGCCATAAAGGCATCATACCCTATGTCGAATCCATTACTGGCATCTTTATCTGCTCCAATTGCTAATTGTCTGTGATAGCCTTCTGGCGAATCATACATTAATCGTATTATAGGCGTTGTATTAATATTAATTGTTTGATCTGTGTCTTTTGTTTTGTTATATTTTATAAATACAGAGGCTAATGTTTCTTCCGTTACATATACGCGTTGACTGTTTTTAAATACAATATCTCCACCAGCAATACTGCCTAAAGGAACACCATTACCATCCACAATGGGATCCCCATTTATATCTACATCTAAAGCGGTCGACACAAAAAAGCCTTGATTAACCGGAATATAGGGCCCTGGTATTTTATCTGCAGGAGGTGGCGGCGGACCAGGCACACTTTTTGCATAAGACGCCCAATTTTTTGTCACTGCTTTGGCGCCTCCTATTAAATTATAGGTCGCATAACCGCCCACATAATCGCCTAGTTTATGAGAATTAACCAACCCAAAATGATTCCAAAAATAGAGCGCTCCATTAATAACGGTTCCAGTTGTGTTATAACCGCCATCGGCAATACTTAAATTGTCTAATATAAATTCACTGGCATCCATGGCCGATGGATAGGGGTTTCCAATTAATCGGTTTTTATCACCAGGTGTTTTATATGTTTTATCTAATGGCAAGGTAAAATCGCCATTGTACGGTAAGCCTTTAAATACATAATTTTGATTTGACTCCACTGCAGCCGATCCAGAAGTTCCTTTCATAGTCCAACCTTCTCCAGGCATTAACAAAGAATCTTGATCTATTTTTTCCCACGCATAATAATCACCATCCGTGCCGTAAAAGGTATACATCCAATAGGTGCTTATCGGTTTAGGTCCAACAGGATTATTTGCATCAGCAGCATACGCCGATGGATCAAAAGCCAACCCTACATACGGAGAGGAAATGGTTCCATCGAATAAAACCTCCCCTATTTTGGCACTTGCATTAATCTTTGATATTCCTGTTCCCCGACCTGTTGTATCTCCCGCAATAGGACCCACAGACGATGACCAATAATTGTAATTAAACCCATTGGCGGTGCCTTGTTGATCGCGCTCAATATAGCCACCACTATCGGCATCTAAAACACTTATTTCGGTTTGCACCAATTGAGATTCTCCCACCAATTTTATAACGCCATCTAACTCCAGATAATGTGAAATCGTTAAACCTTGACCAGAATTCGTTTCATCTTGAAGTTCATTGGGGTCTGCCATGGTTAAGGTTCCTCCTGTTTGAATTAACCCAAGAAGCGTAATATCCCGATCGCCAGAGGTAATATTGTGTCCTATTTCAACCGTATTCCCTTCCATAAATGTAGTGCCATCAAGTCCTAGTGTATTAGGCAACATTATTTCAGATCCATTAGCCCATGTACTTTCATCGCCCCATGCGCCATCTGCAATTGAAACATACGGCGCAGGAATGGTTTGAGATCGCAATGCCGTTTTATCTTTGTTTAAATATTTTAATCTTAAAAAATAGCGGTTATTGGTTAATCCTTCCACGGTAGATCCATAAAAGCTATTAAAATCATAATACGCGCGTAATCCACTCCAAGGAATAGCAGGAATTTCATTACTTGAAGCTGAATAAGGCAATACTGTACCGCTTATATTTCCACTTTCCTTTTTAATCTCCTGATTCATGATATAATGTACTTGATTCTTGGACAAGGCGATATCCCAAACTGAAACTTCATCAACATCCCCTAATAAAGAATTACTAATGTCGTGGCTGTTTACATATAAGGCACCAACGCAAAAATGATTATAATTAGGAGAAGGATGCACAATACCTTGAACCGATTTATCCAATACCCCGTCAACATATAACAAAATGGTCCCGCTTTCGTAAACAAACGCTATATGATGCCATTTAGCATCGCTAATTGTCATGTTTGAAACATATTTTGGTATTGTAACATCATCAATTAAAATTTCAACTTTATTGAATGCATTCAACCGCATTTGTAATTTTTCGCCCTTTGACATAATGGTTCTGGTTACAGCATTGGTTGGATCAATTTTAATCCAGGTGGCGATAGAGAAATTATCGACATTTAAATTTAAATTAAATTCGCCTATCAAATAACCACCTGCAGCGACTGAAATCGCATGCTTTTTCATTAATCGAGGTGCTTTACCAAAGGTGAAATATTTGGTGTCCTCAAAATGATACCAGGTATTGAGATTTCCTGCACCATCAGATTTTAATGGAATAACATCAACAATATCTGTATCAAAAAAATCTGGCGTCTCGGATGCAATGAGTACATATTCCTCATCAGCCACTAATGTAAATCCACTATCAATAAATGCATTTTCAGGGATTCCCACATAAATATTTTCATTATCACTTCCCGCCACCTGAACCGATTCAACAACTTTCCATTTTCTATCAATTTTAGTCAATGATGTAGTATCCCCGGTAGCAATCACCACCTTATTTGTACTGGTCCCTGTATAAGGGCCATTATTATTTCCCCAAACCAGAAAATCACCATCGCTACTAAAATCATTAGGGTTTTTGTTATTTGTGTCAAACAAGCCCCAAATACCCATGGTGACTTCATTTGGTGTATTTACAGATTTTGATTGTTTTTGATATAAATCGGAAATGGAATCTTTCCCAATTCCAGCCACATCATAATTAAAACCTACATTGTCTGAAACATTCCAAACAATACTATCAAAAGAATTGATATAATCTTTTGTTGCCTCCCTTGAAGGCCCTAAGGTGATTCCATATTTAATGGCTAAATACGATTCTATTTTTTGTCTGTCGGTGTCATTTACGCGTTTAGCAAACGTAAAAATTTCTGCTACACGACCATTTAGGTTTGCTGGACCATCTTGATTTTTGCCTATCCAATATTTACTTCCAACAATATTTGTGAAGGCTCCTTTTGATACATTTGTTGTAAGTAACGGATTAGAATTATATAAGATTTCTTGTTTTGTGGGCGATACAGCAACATCGTTTCTAACATTGATAATCCCTGCATTAGAATACGATGATGAACCTGTTTCTGCTTCAACATTATAACTTACTCCACCCGGAACATTTTGATTATACGATAAGGTTTCATTAGTTAACAGAGACGAATAGTCGCCAAAACCTATACCGGTTATATCACCTACACTACCAGAATCTAGTCCTGCAATAATGGTATTTCTTGTCGAAGCACTCGTCATAGTAGCATCAGGAACCATCACAATGAATACATCATGGTTGTAAAACCCACTTAAATTAGAATCGTTATTATACATATATTGCTCTAACGTGCCATTATTTTCAAATTTAACAACCGGGTTAAAATTGATATTCGATGCTACATCATCCAAATAGGTTGGTTGTTTTAATGGGTCTGGTTGTTCTGCATTTTTAGGTTCTGTACTTACACCGACATCTTTCCATACTGATACTTTTGAGCTTCCATCTGCTGTGATACCCCGTGTAGCTTGCAACCACATTCTAAAATCGGTCGTAACCCCTCCAGGGCCAGGAATACTATAATTAAACATTTCGGCATTAACTATCAACGAAAAAGGGCTGGTATCTGGATCATTTGTAGTAATACTAATAGTTGCTGTTTGTTTTGTGTCTAAATTAGGGGCAGTAAAAGTTACATCTAAATAAATACCATAATAAGGTGGTATTCCTGTATATGAAATAGCGTTTGGGTCTGGATTTTGATCAAATATTGATGAAACTGCAAAATTTGCATTATTGGTTGTTATATTTGTTACATCCATATTACAACTCCCAATATTGGCTATTAAATATCTTCTTGTAACAACATTTCCTTTATCAACAACTCCAAAATAGGTGCCATTTGTAGCACTTGTTAAAGTTTGTCCATCAGTTATATCTGCCCAGGGACTACCACCTAATACATAAATTTCTGAACTTCGCGCTACTTCAAAGGTAAAGGTAAAATCACCATCATTGGTCACTAAAGTAACCGTAACCGATGCAATACTACAATTATTATCTGTTCTTGTTACGGTAAAATATAAATCATGATCGCCACTACAATTGGCAGGTTTAATATTATCGCTAGGATTATTGGGTGAAATAGAAAACGAAGAACCACCTGTGGCAGCCGACAAATTAATATCTCTTATTCTTAAGTTTCTACAATTTCCAGCTTGAGTTTCGCTATTGGAAACCCTAAATGTTAAGCTATTCCCTGCAGAGATAGGTATCGTATCATTGGCAGCAACAACAGCTCCTCCTTGAATTTCTACTTGGGTTATTTGGGCATGGCCTAAAAACGTAAAAAGAAAAAACAAAACAAGTGTTCCAAAGAACTGCCGATTGATGGGGAAACTATTTTTCATACATACAGGATCTAGCAAAATTATTCCCCGAAATTAGTACAAAAAATTTAACATTACCGATAAAAAACACAAATTATCGATGAAATGCACAAAATTTAATAATTATTGTATGTATTCTCCTATATTAATCTTGAAAAAATAGACATGTCCATCAAAAAAGTATTTCAAACCAACTAACCAGATTAACGCTTTATAACAATTTGTTAGTCTACTTAAATGGGTGAAACCCTGTTTGAATGTCCGTATTCATTCATAATACCATTTTTGTCATTCAGAATGGAATGAAACGAAATGAAGAACCTATTGAAAACCAATGGGATTCCTCCTTTGTCGGAATGACAGAATTATTATGTTTTCAGACTTATGACAAATTATGGACATTCAAAACCCTGTTCTATTCTATAAATTAAAGAAATAGTCTGTTTTATGTCCTTATAATGTTATTCCATAATTATCTTTTTATTAATGATTCCATTCATCGTATTTATGCGAATGATATAAGCACCTGTACTCACCTTTATTGGAAGTGTTATTTCCGACGATTTAATAGTGTTTGTATAGGTGATTTTTTGCCCCATTAAATTATACACCGTTACATCAAAGACCTTAGTTTCAAACAGAACATTAATTTTTAACTCTGAAACTTCAGAATTAAAATATACGGATACCTTCTTCCCTAAGTTAAAATCGGTTACTGCCAATGCATTCTCTTGATTTTGCTTAAACACCAGTTTAAATCTGTCTGTATAGGTTCCTGCCTCCAAATATATTTCAAAAGGCGCCTCATTAATTGGGTACGTTGCATTGGTGCTCATGTCTTTTATAAAGAGTGCTTTACTTGCCTCTATATTTTCCAAGGCATATAACTTAATCCGTGCGGTACCTGACTTTTTAATAATCAATCCCAAAGGGTATTCTTGCGAATCATCAAAATTGGTAACCCCTTGAATCACCAGTTTTTTATCTTCAAGACTCCAATACATGTCTTCCTCGTTCACATCGGCCATAATAGCATCGTATCCAAGATTAAATCCATTGGTTGCATTTTTATTCGTTCCAATAGCAATTTGCCTGTGATATCCTTCAGGAGAGTCATATAGTAATCGAATTAATGGGTTTGAATAATTAGAAACTGTACTATTATTACTTTTTGATTTTGTTTGAGCTGGCTTAAAAAAAACAGAGGTTGGTATTGCTTCCTTTTCAAACACGCGTTGGCTATTTTTAAATATAACATTGCCTCCAGTTGCCCCCACGGTTGACACAAAAAACCCTTGATTAACCGCAATAAAATCTCCTGGTGTTTTTGTGCCAAAAGACCCATTGTTGTTAATTCGGATGTCATTTGAGATGGCCGGCGCCCCTCCTGTTAAATTAAAAGTTGCATAACCTCCAACATAATTGCGTAAGTCATGCGAATTCTGCTGACCAAAGTGATCCCAAAAGTAAATGGCCCCGTCAATAACATTGACTGTATTAGTTCCGCCATTTGCCGTACTTAAGTTATCTAAAATAAAGGCTCTGGCATCGATCGCCGATGGGTACGGATTCCCTATAAGCCGCTCAACATCATCGGTTCCAGATATTTTTTGTAGAGGCAACATGATATCGCCATTATAAGGCAGGCCTTTAAAGACATAATTTTGATTTGACGACACTAGAGCAGATCCAGAAGTGCCTTTCATGGTAAAACCTTCACCTGGCAATAACGAAAACACTTCATTTATTTTAGCCCAAGCATTATAATCATCATCCGGTCCATAGAATTTGTACATCCAATAGGTACTTATTGTTCTTGGAGTTGTTGGGGAATTAGAATCGGCAGCTGAATACGAGGCACTAAAGTTTATTGGTAAATAGGATGACGGAGACGTCCCATCATTTAACATACCTGAAATTGTATAATTAGTATTTAGCTTTGCAATTCCTGTTCCTCTTGACCCACTATCTCCCGTTATGGGACCAACCGATGACGACCAATAATTATAATTAAAACCATTGGCTGTTCCTTGTTGATCGCGTTCTAAAGCACCCCCACTATCGGCATCGAGAATGCTACCTTCCAATTGTATTAATTGGGATTCCCCAACCAAATCAATAACCCCATCCAATTCTAAATAGTGAGAAATGGTCAAGCTTTGTCCTGTACCAGTGCCTGTATTAATATCGGTCAACCCATCCATCGTTAAGGTTCCCGAAAGTGACACCAACCCTAATACTGAAATATCTCTGTTCCCCGAAGTAATATTATTAGATAATTCTACAATATTCCAATCAATAGATGTCGTTCCATCAATTCCAATCGAATTTGGGATAGAAACATCACTAGTATTCAGCCATGTTGAAGGTGTATTCCATGCACTATTATTAGCGGTTTTATAGGGAAGAGGTGCTGTAATTATTTGTGATGTTGTCATCCCTTGTGGGATGCCATCGATATTATAACTAGAACTATCGAACGCATTATTTGAATTTAAAGGATAATAGCCGCGTAGATTACTCCATAATACTCCAGCAGAAATATTTAATCGCGTTTCAGTGCCTTTTACATTGGTGGTATTTTGCTCGATGTGCTGATTCATCATTTCCCTTATTTGGGATTCGCTTAACGCAACATTCCAAACACGAACTTCTTGAATGGCTCCATCAAAATAATTCATATTTGAAGGCGTTGTTGTACTATTTCTTGTATCGGCGCCAATTAGAAAATTATCGATAGTATTAAGAGGGGGCGATGACGGTGTTGCAGAAACAACGTTTATGCCATCAACATACATGTTAACCAAAGAACCATTATAGGATACAACAATATGATGCCACTGATTATTAGGGATTGCATACGGCGAGGTTAAATTTAAAATCGCATTATTTGAATTATTATACCATATGATATTAGGATATCTATTTTTTAGACTTAAATGATACCCTGTTTTAGTTGTAGCGTCTATATTACCTTTAGATATAATGGTTCCAGTAGCAACTGATGCTTTTTGATAAACCCATGCTTCTAATGAAAATGAACTTGTTAAATCATGACGGTCGGCGAAATCAATATAATCAGAAGTTCCATTAAAACCTATATAGTTGTCCAAAACATTAATGGTATAGTCTTCCACTTCACCATCAAAACCGGTCTCACAACTTGACGAAGGATAACTATTATATTTTGTAGAAACACGCATTCTAGTAGTACCAACAACTGCTGTTAATGGAACGACAACAGATCTAGGTGAATTTGATGTGGCACCATTCACAACATTTTTTGCAGAACCCATATCATATTCTTCTCCAGCATCTATAAAATCCCCATCACGATTCCAATCTATCCATACTTTGGCGTAATTTCTGTAATCACCATCGGTATTTATATTAACGGCAAGGTTATAAGTTGAGCCTCTATAAACATTGGTAGAAATAGAAGTAAAATCTTCATAGCCATTATCCTTATTTATGTCTGAATTATTAATGGTATTAAAAGCTACATTGGTTATACCATCATTATAATTAGTGTTTCCAAATGAGTTACAATAAGCATTTGTTCCTTGTTTTATAATAAGCGTATAGTCTTCCACTTCACCATCAAAACCGGTCTCACAACTTGACGAAGGATAACTATTATATTTTGTAGAAACACGCATTCTAGTAGTACCAACAACTGCTGTTAACGGAACGGTAATAGATCTGGGAGAACTTGTGGTGGGGCCATTCGAAACATTTTGCGCATACCCCATATCATATTCTTCTCCAGCATCTATAAAATCACCATCGCCATTCCAGTCTATCCATACTTTCACGTAATTTCTATAATTACCATCTGTATTAACATGTACTGTTAAGTTATAAGTTGAACCCTTATATATATTTGTATAAATATTAGTAAAATCTTCATAACCATTATTTTTAATGATGTCTGCCTTGCTAACGGTATTAAAGGATACATAGGTAACACCATCATTGTAGATGGTAGTTCCGTAAGAATTACAATATTGTGAATAACTAATAAAACTTAACAGCATAAAGCATGCTGTTAAGCCTATCTTTGAGAGATCTTGAGTTGTGAGAGACTTCATATAACATGATTGCCACAATTATTTTGAGAACGTGGACTTTTATTTAAATAGCAGAACAAACATAATATAAAAACTCGTTATAATGTATTATTTATACGATGAAATACATTTTATTCGTTATAATGCTATTTTTTACCGTTATAATACATTTTATTGTAAGTTTTTTCTGCTATGATTTTTATAATGCACAAAAAAATCCAAAACAACGGATCTCTATCTTAGCTGCTACATAAAAACCATCCTTTGCTAATTCTTTAAATTCAAAAATCACTTTTCAAACTCTAAAATAACCAAAATTGACATTTGTCATATTTTTAACAATTAAATAGCAATATCTTTAAGAATTATATAATTACTAGTTACTAATAACCATTAATATTATCAATATGGCAAAAGTAAAAGGAGCTATCGTAGTCGATACAGAGGCTTGCAAAGGTTGTGAGATCTGTATCCCTGTTTGTGCTGAAGAGGTCATTGGCATGACAGCCCATGTTAACCGCAAAGGATACCATTATGCCTATATGAAAAACCCTGAAGCCTGTACTGGTTGCACTAATTGCGGTATTGTATGTCCCGATAGAGCCATATCGGTTTATAGAGTTAAAGTATCTGCTTAATTTAATACTATTTGAAGATGTCAGAATTAAAATTAATGAAGGGCAATGAAGCATTGGCCGAAGCCGCCATAAGAGCTGGAGCCGATGCATATTTTGGTTATCCCATAACCCCTCAATCAGAAGTTATAGAATATTTAATGGCAGAACAACCCGAAAAAAGAACAGGAATGGTTGTTTTACAAGCTGAAAGTGAAATAGCCGCCATTAATATGGTGTATGGCGCCGCAAGTACTGGTAAAAAAGTATTAACCTCATCATCAAGCCCAGGTATTTCTTTAAAATTAGAAGGGATTTCCTATTTAGCTGGAGCCGAATTACCGGCCGTTATTGTCAATGTGGTTCGTGGCGGACCAGGTTTGGGGACTATACAACCTTCGCAAGCCGATTATTTTCAATCGGTAAAAGGGGGTGGTCATGGCGATTATAAATTATATGTACTGGCGCCGGCCTCTGTGCAGGAAATGTCGGATTTTGTCGCCGATGCTTTTGATATAGCCTTTAAATATAGAGCTCCTGTACTTATACTCTCTGACGGCCTTATCGGACAAATGATGGAAAAAGTTAAGCTTCGCGATCAGAAAGACCGTATGACAGATGAAGAAATTATTAAAAATTATGGGTCTTGGGCTACCACAGGTAAAAAAGGTAGAGAACGTAATATTATTACGTCTTTGGATTTACAATCCGAAAAAATGGAAGCCAGAGTTCATAGATTAATGAAAAAATATGAGCAAATGGAACAAGAAGATTTGCGTTATGAAAAAATATTATGTGATGATGCCGACTATGTAATTGTCGCTTATGGATCGAGCGCAAGAATTAGCCAAAAAGCCGTTGAACTAGCCAGAAAAAAAGGCATAAAAGCCGGATTAATCAGACCCATCACGTTATTTCCGTTTCCAAAACAACCCTTATTGGAATTAACCAACCAGGTGAAAGGCATTTTAAGTGTTGAATTAAATGCAGGGCAAATGGTGGAAGATGTAAGGCTTTCTGTTGAACATAAAGTTCCTGTTGAACATTTTGGAAGAACAGGAGGCATTATTCACACTCCAGAAGAAGTTTTGGAGGCTTTAGAACAAAAAATTATAAACCATGGACGTATTAGATATCATAAAACCCGAGAATCAAGTATTCTGTAAAACCTGTTTAATGACCGAAACAGCTCTGTCCTACTGTCCAGGTTGTGGTCATGGTACTGCTCATAACCTAACCATGGAAGTCATTGATGACATGGGCATTGTTGAAGACACTATTGGAGTAGCTCCCGTTGGCTGTTCTGTTTTAGCCTATGATTTTATGAATATTGACATGACGCAAGCGGCTCACGGCCGTGCACCTGCTGTTGCTACAGCTATTGCTAGAACATGGCCAGATAAATATGTGTTTACCTATCAGGGAGATGGAGACCTTGCAGCTATTGGCACAGCAGAAACTATTCATGCTTGTAATAGAGGAGAAAACATAGTCATCATATTTGTAAATAATGGTATTTATGGCATGACAGGTGGTCAAATGGCACCAACAACTTTAGAAGGAATGCTTACCTCAACCTCACCTTATGGCCGAGATATTAAAACAATGGGGTCACCATTAAAAATGACTGAATTAGTCGCCAATTTACCGGGTGTTTATTATGTTACACGCCAGTCGGTACACACGCATAAACACGCTCGGAAAACAAAAAAAGCCATTCAAAAAGCGTTTGAAAACACACGATTAAAAAAAGGATTGTCTTTCGTTGAAATCGTATCGAATTGTAATTCTGGATGGAAAATGACACCTAATGATGCCAACATTTGGATGGAAGAACATATGTTCCCCTATTTTCCTTTAGGGGATATAAAGGTGGATGGACAATTAAAAATATAGTTATGACCGAAGAAATTATTATTGCGGGTTTTGGTGGACAAGGCGTCCTATCTATGGGTAAAATACTTGCCTATTCTGGGATTATGCAAAATCAGGAAGTTAGTTGGATGCCATCGTACGGACCAGAAATGAGAGGCGGCACCGCAAATGTTACTGTTATATTAAGCGACGAACGGATTAGTTCGCCCTATTTAAAGCTTTATGATACCGCTATTATTTTGAACCAGCAATCCATGGACAAGTTTGAGAACAGTGTGAAACCAGACGGCATATTAATTTACGATCCGAATGGCATTTCTCATCACCCTACCAGAAACGATATTCAAATATTTCAAATTGAAGGCACAAAATTAGCTGCCGAAATGGAACATAAAAAAATATTTAATATGGTTATTTTAGGAGGATTTTTAAAAGTTAAACCTATTGTTAAACTTGAAAATGTTTTAGAAGGACTTAAAAAATCAATTTCAGAACGTTACCATCATCTTATTCCGTTAAATGAGAAAGCGATTCATGTGGGCATGAAGAGCATAAAACCTTTAAAACATATTGCGTTAGTATAATTTTGGAGCGTCCTTTTAAATTTGGAATAAAAAATTTCTTGAAACTGACTATCCCCGAGACAAGCCATAGGGGTATTACGCCAGTCTCATCCCGATGACCATCGGGACCGAAATTTTATATTTTGCCTCACCCGGAACCGCCGAAAAAGGCGGTTCCGACCTCTCCACAGGAGAGGTAAAGTGGAAACCCAGAGGCTCAGCCGGGAATCTTTAGATTGAACATTTAAATATATTCATACCAAAACAAAAAAAGCATCCCGGTGTTCTTGTTCCTGATAACTATCGGGAGAAAAAAGGGGGAAGCAATATATTAACCTACAACACAAGCTATAATCTATTTTGACAGATTTCCTAATCATAAATCAGTACAATTTACTAATTTTTAACTTCGCCCGAAAAATCCTTCGGAAGTTTTCCGTAACTTGTTATTGTCAAGATTGTAATCTGACATTAAACACCCAATATCCAACTATTAAACCATTAAACTGTGAAAAGAATAAATATATCAGGATTGCGTTTGGACTATCCAAAATTTTTAAAAACACCCTTTCTTAACTATTCGTGCCACTTATGATCAATATTAGCTATAATTCAAACTAAAATGATAAACTCCATTTCGATACCAAATCAATATGATTTATGAATACCCTTAAGTACGAAAACATTATAGTTGGAGGTGGATTAGCAGGAATATCGGCAGCCATTGAGCTTCTGGACAATAATAAAAAGGTTCTTATTATTGAAAGAGATATTGAAGAAAATCTTGGGGGATTGGCAAAAAAATCCTTTGGAGGCATTTTATTTTCTGGTACTCCTCAGCAAAAAAGAGCAGGAATTAAAGATTCGGCCACTTTGCTTTATGAAGACTGGATGCGTTATGGTGAATTTACTGAATCAAATGGTTTAGGAGCAAAATGGGCCAAGTTTTATTCAGATCATTCCATTTCTATCATTTATAACTGGCTTATTAATAAAAACATTAAGTTTCTTCCTGTTGTTAATTGGCCGGAACGAGGTATGCATATAAAAGGAAATTCAGTTCCTAGATGGCATATCACCTGGGGAACTGGATATGATTTATCCAATAAAGTTGTAAAATACCTATTGAATCATCCAAATAAAGAAAAGTTAGAAATAAAGTTTCAACACAAAGTGGAGTCCATTGTTATAGAAAATAAAAAGGCGGTTGGCGTTACAATTTTTGATGAATCAACAAAAAAAAACGTAAGCATAGCCTCCGAAAATGTAATAATTGCGTCGGGAGGTATCACAGGTGGTGATTTGGAGCTGGTCAAGAAACATTGGCATCCCAATCACCGTACTCCACCAGATACGTTATTAAATGGATCCCATAAATATGCCGATGGAACGATACATTTAGATTTAGAACAAAAAGGAATACATGCTACCAACTTAAATAGGCAATGGCACTATGCCGCTGGAATTCCTGCTCCAAACCCAGAAAAAGGAAAATTCAGGGATGGTTTAAGCCTGGTTCCACCCAGATCTGCAATTTGGGTCGATTCCACCGGAAAGAGGTTTCACCCACCCCTAGTTGCTTATACCGATACTTCGTTTTTTGTGGAAAATATACTAAAAACAAAGCATCAGTACTCATGGAATATTATGAACTGGAAAATTGCCATTAAAGAATTAGCGGTTTCTGGATCAGAATATATGACTGCTTTCAGGAATATGGATAAATTAACCTTGGTAAAAGACGTTTTATTCGGCAATAAAGCATTAGTAAACCGATTGATTGCTGAATCGGACCACTTTGTAGTTGCCGACACTATTGATGAGCTCGTAAAAAAAATGAATCAACAAGGCAATAATGACGTAGTGGATTTGGAGATTCTTACAAAAGATCTGCAAAATTATGACGATGAAATTGATAGAGGAAAATCGTATTTCAATGATGAACAGTTAAGACGATTAGTTAATTTCAGATTGTATAGAGGCGATAAAATAAGAACTTCAAAATTTCAAAAAATAGTAGATCCTAAAGCAGGGCCATTAATTGCAGTAAAACAATATATTTTGAGTAGAAAAAGCTTGGGAGGCATACCTACTAACCTAAATTCACAAGTCATTAATAAAGATGGTGATGTCATCACAGGCTTATATGCTGTAGGCGAGTCTGCCGGATTTGGAGGTGGTGGCATTCATGGGTCGAGATCATTAGAAGGTACTTTTTTAGGGTCTTGTATCTTAACAGGTCGAGTTGCTGGAGCAAACATATCAGGAATAAAGCTTTAAAATTAAAATTCAATATGAAAAAAACAGGCGCATGGTTAGTTGTTAACGCATTGGAGCAATTACCTATATCACATACATTTGGTGTTCCGGGAGTCCATAATACTGAAATTTATGATGAATTGAATAAGTCCACAAAAATTACACCCATATTAGTTACTCACGAAGGCGGCGGTGCATTTATGGCAGATGCCGTAAGTCGTACTTCAGATACTATTGGCACCTTGGTTATTGTACCGGCAGCTGGAGTTACACATGCTTTAAGTGGTATAGGCGAAGCTTTTTTAGATGGCATTCCCATGCTTATCATCTCGGGTGGGATTCGCACAGATGTCAATAAAAGTTATCAACTTCATGAATGGGATATGCATTCGGTATTAAGTGGAATCACAAAAAAGACTTATAAAATAACAACGCATCAAGAAATAATGTCAAGTGTTTTTGAGGCTTATAATATTGCGATTTCCGGAAATCCAGGACCTGTTTTTATCGAGATACCGGCAAATATCCAATTGTTCAAAGGTGAAGTTTCAGAAATAGCATCGTATAGAAAGCCAGAAATCAACCCGATAATACTAGGGTCTCAAATAGACGAAGCCATTCATATAATTTCAGAATCTAAAAAAGTGGGATTGTTTTTAGGGTGGGGAGCCAAAGAGGCGACCCATATTAGTGTACAAATTGCTGAGAGATTAAATGCTCCTGTATCCACAACACTACAAGGGTATAGCGTGTTTCCAGGTAATCATGGGTTATTTACAGGAATGGGGTTTAGCGCAGCATCGGTACCGGCTTCAGAAAATGCTTTTAAGGATGTTGATTGTTTAATTGCCGTAGGAACACGGTTTGCAGAAATCCCTACAGGAAGTTATGGCGCAAAAGTCCCTGAAAACCTTATTCATATCGATATAGATAAAAATGTGTTCGACAAAAATTATAAAAGCAAACTGGCCATAGAAGGCGATGCAAAGCAGGTTTTAGAATGTTTATTACTGGGACTCACAAAAAGAAATATAAAAAAATTCAATGCTCATTTAATCAAAACTATTGAAAAAGATAAACAGGCGTATTATAAGGAGTGGTCCGATTATAAATTCGATCGGGTAAATCCCTATAATTTCTTCAAGAGCTTAAGGCACCATCTTGATAATGATGCCATTACTGTTGTGGATGATGGCAATCACACCTTCCTAACCGTAGAGTTATTTCAGAATCTTAAAAGCAAACATTTAATTAGTCCTACAGATTTCAATTGTATGGGGTACTGTGTGCCGGCAACTATAGGAGCTAAATTTGCCAATCCAAACAAACAGGTCATCGGAATTGTTGGTGATGGAGCTTTTTTAATGACTGGGCTAGAGTTGTTAACAGCAAAACGGAATAATTTAGGGATTGTGATTTTTATTTTTCATGATGGCGAGCTTTCCCAGATATCTCAAGGTCAAGAAATCCCTTATAATAGAAAAACATCCACACAATTGGGAGATTTTAAATTAGAAGGCATTGCAAACGCTGTTGGCGCCGAATACTTAGTTTTAGAAAATGACGCTCAGATAGATCAAACTATTAGTGCTGCACTCAAGGAGGCCGAAGCAAATAAAATTGTCTTGGTTGATGTGCATATAGATTATAAAAAAAGAACACGGTTTACTAAAGGCGTAGTGAAAACGGTTTTAGAAAATTTTCCCTTTAACGATAAAGTTCGGTTTATTGGCAGGGCTATAAAAAGAAAGATTTTAGGATAAATAATAGTGGTGATGAAACGAACATTAACAAATTTTAAAAATTTCTTCACAAAAGGGGGTGTTTAAAATTTTTAATATAAGAGCGTAGCGGTTACATACGTTCTTGATTTTTTAATTTTCTTATTGTCAAATAATTACAAAAATTTAAACGTATGAAAAATTCAATAAATAAATGAAACATTTAGAGCAAAAATTAATTTTGATAACAGGCGGAGCATCTGGAATTGGAAAAATAATGGCCCGTATGATGTTAGAGCGGAATGCCCAGGTTATCATTTGGGATATAGACCAATCAAAAATTGATGGAACCCTCTCAGAATTTAACAGTAAAGGCTCCATTTTTGGATTTAAGGTTGATGTTTCCAGTATTGAACAAATTCAAGAAACTGCCAAAAAGGTAAAACAAGAAATTGGAGCTATTGATGTGCTTATCAATAATGCCGGAATTATTGTAGGTAAATATTTCAACGAACATTCCACCACAGACGTTACAAAAACAATGGAGATAAATGCAAATGCACCCATGTTAATTACTAAGGAATTTCTAGAAGATATGTTAAACAGAAATTCTGGTCATATCTGCAACATAGCGTCTTCAGGCGGCCTTATTTCAAATCCAAAAATGTCAGTTTATGTAGGTAGTAAATGGTCTGTAATAGGCTGGTCTGATAGTTTGCGTATAGAAATGAAACAAATGAATAAAAACATTAACATTACTACCATAATGCCCTATTACATTAATACAGGAATGTTTGATGGCGTACATTCCAAAATACCCATTCTTAAACCTGAGGCAGTCGCGCTAAAAATTATTAAAGCCATCGAAAAAAACAAAAAAATGCTGACAGTACCAGGGTATATCTATAGACTAACCAGATTCGGACAAGCCATTATGCCTATAAACATATTTGATTGGTTTACGGGAAGTGTCATGGGAATATATAAAACAATGGAACATTTCACAGGTCGCAAAAAATAGTCGTCTTTTTACAATATATCCATCTTTTCAAACCTTGCTATCAATGATCTGCTTGTAATGTATCTGTGCCGCCCAATAAACCCTACCAATTCTTGAGGATTATAAATTAAAATTGGGATCTGTTGAGGACAAATGTAAAATTCACTTTCCCTATGATAAAATTTGGTAACATGCGTTTCAATTGAAGATTTCTTGCAAACCATGCGTTCTTTATATTAGTTCTAACCTATTTTTCTAATCTATGTAAAGCATTCCAATCTTCTTACTCCCTTTGGTTATTGGGAGAAAAAGGAATCCTTATCCATCGGTTAAACCCCTAAACCATTGACAAATTTCTGCATCTGTAGAAAACAATATAATTATTTTGAACAAAAAAACCACGTCATATCTCTTGAAGCGGTTCTTTTGATCGACACTTTTTCACTAATTCGCCCTAACTTCATTCCACTTTTCAGAAAGTTTAGTAAGATTCGATTTCATTAAATCATCGGGTGTCATGGCAATTCTAAATTCACAAATAGCTTCAAAATTTAAAAACCAAGGCTCCGCAATAGATGGGACTTTTGACGCATCTGCAACATCTACTACCATAACCGCACCGCGGCTACCATCAATTTCCGTAAAGTAAATACTCTCTGGTTTAATGTCATCAATCACGCGACCGATAACTTCACCAACTGAACCATCTCTAACCATTGAATTAAAAGGCTCAATAGGATAGACTACATTAACTAACATTTTCATGATTATTAATTTTAGGATTAATATCCATAAAGATAAGAAATAAAACAATTACTTTCATTGTTAGCCTTTCATATTGAGGTAATTACACTTAAAAATATATCTTAAAAGAATGAACATACTAATATACAATTAGCCTAAAACAAAAAAGCATCCCAATCTTCTGTAAAGAAAAAAGGAAAGCTTTCCATCGGTTCAACTACTTAAACCTTGGCAAACACTGAGTGCTTACCACAACACAACTTCTTCAACTTGCCAAAAAAAGCCCTAATCTCTTAGAGCTTTTGACAATTTGGCGGTCTGGACGGAATCCGAACCTTACTCTTTCAGCCCATATAGAATCAGACACTTGCTAATTTTCACTAAGCATGTTGACGATTTGTGAACTTATATATGATTTTAATTTTGTCAAAATAACTTTCAGCAAGCAAATATATAATTAATGAATTTACTGACCAACACATATATCAATTAATTTAAACTGGAGTATAAAAGTAAATTGAGTTATAAATTAAAGCGGATAATTGTTATTAATGGGTCGCTCAACTCAGTATAAACAATCCTAATTTTAATGTTCCATAAGGTCTTTTGTGGATAAAGCAATACTTCGCACAAAATTCAAGTAAAGCCTAATGTTAGTGACCATAGTTCTGGTTTCTTTTTTTGTTCAGGTTATCTACAAAGCCAGAAAATGGACTAACCTGCTTTTGTTGGTTTATTTTAAACCCATTTTGAACAAAATTTTTAGCAAGCTCTTGCCAACTTTTCACATTTTGACTTTCATTTATTTCCCAATGTTTTGACCTGTAATATGCATAAAACTTTTTTCCTTCTATCTCCGGCCAATTATTAGTTTTAAAAAAAAGAAGAACTTCTAATTCATTAAAAATTTCATTATTCTGTTTATTAAAGTTTTCTTTTGTTTTATGTTTATAAAAAGGTACCAAATTTTGGCTTGGTTCTGGGTCGCTGACGGCCAAGTTTTGAACCTCCAGTGTACCAGTACTTGTACCGAATTTGATCATGTTAATCTTTGAACCTATAGATGGATGGTAAGAAGGATAATACCTCAAATATTCCCAATCATGTAAATCCCTAAGATAATTGTGATAGGTTGTTTTGGATTTGATTTTTGCTCTTTCCATAATGAGCTCCCTATTGATGTTTAAGGTCTTTTGGAAAAACTTTCGATTCCATTTATGAAAGAATGCCAAGTAGAGCGTTATGTGCCCCTGTTTAACCCTATGGTCATTGTGAAACCGTTCAAAAACGTTATTGAGCTGTGTAATATAATTTACTTTTTCCATAATTCATCTTTTTTAATTTCATCTATGTTATTTTCACAACAGCGAACTTTATTTTGTGGACTTGGATTATCTTTTTCTAGTATCAATTTCTATTTATTTGTCTCAACCGATTGAAAAAGTGCTTGCAACATCGCTACGGTTGATTTAGTTTGTTGATACCCACTAATGCTTGTCCAAGGCGTCCTACTGCTTATCTCAATTTTGGTACGACACAGGTACACTACATGTATTTATTTTGGTCATGTTCGTTTAATTTCCATTGTTCTATTTTGAACCCTTTTGACATGTTATACATTGTTGCTTTTTCTAAAATTATCGAAATCGATTTTGTCCAGATTTAGTTTCAAGTAGTCTTTTCCAAAACTTCGTTTTTCAACATTAACCTGGTCCAATAATTTTGTCATTTTATTTTTGAAACCCATATTTTCTTCTTGTATTAGTTTATATTGTTTTTTATAGAATGCCAACTCCTCATTTTCCGTAATCAACACTGGAGATCCAAAATCAAAATCTTCCTCCTTTTCGATGTTGGCCGTTTCGTACAAAAGGCTCTGCAATATTTCGGCGGTGGGCTTGGTCTGGTGCTTTTCTATGTTCTTTAAAATGGCGATCACGGCATTGATGCGCTTGTTGGTCCGGTTGTTATGGATCCCCAAATCGTCATCTGGGGCCAGATCGTTCCGTTCAAAAAAATAGAGCATTGCTTCCAGGGCCTGTGTATGGGATACAGAGATCTGTCTTGAGAATTTTCTAAATTTTATGGCAACCGCTTTCTTTACATTGATCCCAGAAAAGCTATATTTTGAATATTCTGCCATTTTTTGCTGCAAATAAACGCCTGTTTTCAGGGGCTTTACAGCGTTTTGCTGCAAAGCCTTTATTTTAATTATTTTTTGTTCTTTTTAACCAATTGATTATCAATTGTTTAAATAATAATATCAACTGTAACACCGGCTTGCCGTGTTACCCTCTTGCTTCTCCATATTTTGTCCCGCAGGGACCAAAATTTTCAAACAACCTGATTTAAAAATCAGTTGCTTTTCTTTGCATGACGGCTCTTTTAAAGTTATGGGATTAGGTTGTAAAATGGAAACTTGGAATGTTTCCAATTGGTTCGTTTTGAAAGCAAATTTTATGATTATTGGTGAAATCAAGTTTATGAACGTCAGATATCATATAAGGGACGAATAATTAGTTCTCTAAAATTATAGATTTATATGCGCCTGTCTAAACCTTACAGAAAGGCTTTAAATTTGATTTACTTATTATATCCAGAGCGTTTTCCTTTTTTTTGTTTTCCTGCCTGCCAAAAGGAAGGTTTAACTTTTGTTCCGCTTCCTTTTTATTGATTTTGTAAGATATCATCCGGTTCATTTTAGATTTACTTCCTATAGAGCCGACGCCGTTACCTTTTTTGTTGCTTGGTCTCTTTCAATATTCAGGTTTGTATAGACATATAAAAAGTGCGAGCGAGTTTATCCTGAGCGTAGACGAAGGGAGCCTGGTTATGCTGTCGTTCAAAGCTGAATGTTGTTATTTTGCTGTCAAAAAAAGGTATAGCGGTGTTGGCTTAGGATGTAGATATAAACCTCTTGAGAAATACAAAAGCATAGGAAGTGTTACAAAACACGAATACATTTTCTTATTAAGCGAACGCTATTACAAAGTTTTATATTGGGAACGGAGCGTTCCAGCCTCCTTCGGCAGGAAAAAGCAAAGTGAAAATCTAAAACTTTGGAATTGTGTCCAAGACTTTTTTAAGGAAGCTCTTTTCTCGAAATGTAGCTTTTCGCGAAATGCAGGGGAATGTGCTGAATTAGGATAAAAAAAGTTTCAATTTCTTATGACCCTTTGTTTATTTGTACTCATATTGACATATGGTTGTACTAAGGTAGTTCATAATATTTTTATTCTATATTTTTGATTGAATCAAAGTCTTTTTCAAAAAACACAATGCAATTGACAATGTATAGGCACTGGATTTTAAATTTCATGAAATTTGGTTTGAAGTGAATTTGATAACACTATTTTTATTTTCTAATGATCAAAATTTCGTCATTTGAAAATTCCATCCAAGCAAAGTCATAAACATAATAATAGGTTTTACCTTTACTATTTATATGCAAATGTGTATGGTACTTAAAAGTAAATTTCTTTTTTTCAAGCACCACTCTGTTCACTGTAATCTGTACTTTTCTTTTACCTAAAACTTCTAATAGAATACTTCTGTTTCTATGTAAAATGGTATCTAATTCCTTTACATGGTTATCCGTAACTTTTCTTAAATTAACGTGATAATAATTTTTACATTTTACAGAACAAAATAATTTATCATTTCTTCCTACAAGAATTTTACTGCATATTTTGCACTTATTTTTATTCATTCTTTTATAAATATTAATTTAATATACTGATTTACAGTTTTTTATATGTAGTCGTTTTTAACGGTTAAAATACTACTATTTGTAACAAACCACTATAACCTGTAGTCTTTTTAACTACTTTTAAATAGGATAACTAAAATTAAAAAATAGTTAATATGCAACCTATTATATATCAGCCTTTTAAAGAAGCGAAGCGTATTAAGGTTTTTATACCCTATGACATGATTGTTGTTAGAGAGGCTCTAAAAAAGATGAACAGTAGTTTTTGGCATCCACACCAAAAACTGTGGTCGGTTATCAATACAGTCCAAAATTTTGAGTATCTAAAAAAGATATGTGGCGAAAATCATAAAATTGAAAAAGATATCCGTTTTACTCCTGTACCAAGTGTTCCTCTAACTGAACATGCTTTAGACGCCCTTTTTGAACTTGAAAAAGCACTCGTTTTAAAGCAATACAGCAATTCGAGCATTCAAGTTTACAAAAAAATGTTTAGTGTGTTTTTGGGAAAATTTATGCATCGCAATCTAAAAGAAGTTACAAAAGAAGACATTGAAGGCTTTGTGTATGAACTTATTAAGAAGAGCAAGATTAGTGAAAGTTATCAGAATCAATTAATCAATGCTATTAAAGCTTATTATGAACACGCCCTAAAAACACCCAGGGAATATTATGATATCCAACGGCCAAAAAAAGCGGTATCCATACCAAATGTATTGAGTAAAAGTGAGGTGCTAAATATCATCCAATCTCCCCAAAACATTAAGCACAAAGCCATTTTGCATACCATTTATGGTAGTGGATTGCGTATATCTGAACTTTTAAATTTAAGGATTGCAGATGTTCATTCTAATGACGGCTATTTATTTATAAAAGACAGCAAAGGTAAAAAAGACAGGAAAACCATTTTACCTGAGCAATTATTAGTATTATTAAGAGTATACTATAAAGCCTATAAACCATCATACTGGTTATTTGAAGGACAATCGGGTTGCAAATACAGCACAGCTAGCATAAGATCAATATTTAGAAAAGCTGTGAACGATACTAATTCTAACCCATGGGCAACAGTTCATACATTGCGTCATTCGTTTGCTACACATTGTATTGAAAACAACATAAATATTCGGCATTTACAGAATATGTTAGGTCATAGTTCTCCAAAAACGACAGAAATTTATACTAAAACTATTGAAATTAACAATAAGACTATTATAAGTCCATTGGATATTTTATTAAAAAGTAATACATTGCATACATAAACGATATAACTACAATTGCAGTACTATTTATTGTAGTTATACAATTGTTGTGCGTCATACAGACGCAACTTCTTGTGTAGAAATCAGGCATATAAATTGTTAGAACTTTTAAAATATTAAACCACATTAACTAAAACAAAAAGAAATGAAAAAGTTTTCACTAATAATGTTAGTATTGATAGTAAGTGTCATTACTTCCAGTGCACAAGCTCAAGATAGAGTTATAAACAATGGATTTGGTTTTGGATTTCAACTAAACCAATATCAAAGTGATTTTGGATTAGGCTTAAATTTAACAAGTCCTTTTTTTGTGAATGAAAAAATTGCTTTTAGATTAAGAGGCAATCTGATGTTCAATGAGAATATCCAAAACAAAACAACATGGACACCGTATTCGAATGTATCTTTAGGATTAATTGGTGTAGGTGGCAAGATTGGGGATTTTATTAGACTTTATGGAGAAGGAGGATTTATTGGATTACTTCCTTCTGATGAATTTTCGTCTAAGCAAATTGTACTTGGTGGATATGGACTATTTGGTTTTGAATTCTTTATGAACAAGACAAGCAATTATTTTATTGAAATTGGTGGTGTAGGAACAGGAGCCAAAGAAGATAAAATTGCTACACAACCAATTTACTCAAATGGCTTAATAATTAGTACAGGATTTAGAGTGCATTTAAAATAAGCCGAAATAATAGTACGAACGCACAACAATGTATATAAAAAATAGGCGAAATAGTAGTAAAGTCAAGACTTTTGGCTTGTAGCAAAGTTTGTGGTCAACCGAAAGTTCAGTGCTTCTAAATCGCCTACTTTTCATATACTAAACGTTGCCATTCATTTCTGAACGCACTCTCGAAACGAAAAAAAACT
>TARA_R110002167_G_scaffold195810_2_pt1 | contig 23620 bp, 26 predicted proteins | sample TARA_R110002167 | Tara Oceans TARA_R110002167 (sample SAMEA4398238) | marine metagenome | biome: Polar Biome; feature: [MES] marine water layer (ENVO:01000295) within the mesopelagic zone...; material: water (ENVO:00002006), including particulate matter (ENVO:01000060) such...
GCGAAGCGATCTAGCCGCGTAGCGGCCTAGAATCTCGGCATTAAGTTAGAATTGGTTTTCGAAATAACTTTCGATAATTAACACAGCTGACACAGCATCAACTTGACCTTTGGTTAACGCTTTAAAACCACCCAATTCAAATAAACGGGCTTTAGCATCTGCAGTGGTCAAACGTTCGTCTTGGGTGGCAATTTTAACGCCAAAACGACCATTAATTCGATTAGCGAATTTTCGAGCTCGTTGAGTCATCTCTTGCTCGGTGCCGTCCATGTTTAACGGTAACCCGACAACAACGAGATCTGGTTGCCATTCTTTTAATAATTTATCGATATCATCCCAATTAGGGATCCCATCAACCGCTTTAATTGATAATAAAGGTGTGGCGCTAGCTGTAATGGCTTGACCTATAGCGACACCAATACTTTTGGTGCCGTAGTCGAACCCTAAAACGGTTTGTGGTTGCATGTATATCTCTTGGTTTAATTTTTAGAGGACGCTTTAAAAGCAACAGCCTAGAGCGCTTCGCGGCTAGATACTATAAAATCTTAGCAGCGAAGCGGTCCCTAGCAGGACACTGTCCGCCCTAGAAGCGCAGCGCACTATCCGCATAGCGGCCTAGAATCTTAACAGCGTAGCGACCTATTTTAAGCATGACCTACTTGGCTAGACATTTGCCAAATATCAAACCCGAGCTGTTGGGTAGCCATGAGCCACATTTGTTCAGGTTCAACATTAAATAGTAACTCTGGTGTGGCTTTGATTGTTAACCAGGTGTTGTCGGCAATTTCTTGTTCAAGCTGATCTTTACTCCAGCCGGAATAACCTAGTGCAACCACAAAATTTTCAGGCGATTTGTCAGAACCAATTGAGGCTAATATATCTCGAGAAGACGTTAGCATAGTATCTTCGCTAATTTCGGTACTGTTGACCCAATGTTGTTGAGGCGTATGTAACACAAAACCACGTTCGGGTGCCACTGGGCCGCCAATGAGCACTTGACTGTCGAGGGAGAATACAAACTCTGGCGATAAATAGAGTTCCATTTGCTCAAGCAGATCTTCAACCTCTACACCGATTGGACGATTAACCATTAGTCCCATGGCACCTTTTTGATCATGCTCACAAATGTATATCACCGAGCGCTCGAAAAATGTGTCATCTAATGATGGCATCGCAATTAAAAAGTGGTCTTTTAAGCTATCCATATGCTATCCCCAATAGTGTTTTAGCGTTTTGTATTATCCACCCGCTAATTTCACAGTGAAATTCAACTTTTCTAATATGGATTTTATTTGTTCACGATTGTCAGTTTGTACTTCAATGCAGAAGTCTTTCACTGTACCACCACAGCCACATTGTTTCTTCAATTTTTGCGCTAGGTCTTTTAAGGCTTTTTCATCTAACTCGAGCCCTTTGATCACACTTACGCCCTTACCTTTACGACCTTTACTGTCTTTATGGATCCGCACTATACCGTCGCCAGTTGGTACTTCAATTTGCGGCTTAGGCTGTTCAATACGACCTTTATCAGTGCTATAAACTAATGCGATATTGGGATCTATTCTCATATTATTTCTTTAGCAATAAAACATTATTTGAGTTTAACAAATCATAAAAGCAGAGGCGAGGATATAAAGCTAAAAGCCTGGGTACGCAACAGCCTAGAGCGCTGCGCTGCTAGGACGCTACGCGGCTAGATTCTATAAAATCAACAGACCAGCCGCGTAGCGGCCTAGGATCTTAGCAGCGAAGCTGTCCCTAGCAGGACGCAGTCCGTCCTAGAAGCGAAGCGCCCTAGCAGTGACGGAGTCACGCCCTATAATTATAGAAAAGGTTTAACCAGATTTGCCATCATATTGATGTGGTCGTCGTTGTCATTTAGGCATTCGATATATCTAAAGTTCTTTCCGCCTGCATTTTCAAATACATGACGATTTTCACCTTTTATTTCTTCTAAGGTTTCTAGACAATCGGCGCTAAATGCTGGGCAAATTACGGCAATGTCAGTAATACCTTTAGCCGGTAGGCTACCAATTGTTGCATCGGTATAAGGTTGTAACCACTTAGCCTTGCCAAAACGAGATTGGAATGTGGCTACATAATCGTCTTCACTAAAGCCTAACTTCTCTACCACTAATCGAGTTGTTTTCATGCAGAAGCAGTAATAAGGATCGCCTAAATGCAGGTTACGCTCTGGCATACCATGAAAAGACATCACCAGTTTTTGTGGTTTACCGTGTAGATCAAAATCTTTTTGAATAGATGCAGCAAGCGCGTCTATAAAATCGACGTTGTCATGATAGGTATTGATGAAATGCAGAGCAGGAATATAACGCCATTTCATTAGCTCTTTGGCCAATGCATCAAACGCAGAACCGGTTGTTGGAGCTGCATATTGTGGGTACAAAGGCAAAACGACTAAGTTATCGACACCTTGTTTGTGCATAGCTTGTAAAGTGCTCGACGTTGATGGAGAACCATAACGCATCGCTAAATGTACACTTGCATCGTACCCTTGGGCTTGTAGATGTTTGGCTAGTTTGGCTTGTTGATGTTGGCTGATAGCCAGTAAAGGTGAACCCTCTTCGGTCCAGACTTGTTGATATAAGGCAGCCGATTTAGCAGGTCGAATACGCAAAATAATGCCGTGAAGAATAATCATCCATATCAGTTTTGGAATTTCGACTACTCTAGGATCAGCCAAAAATTCAGCTAAATAGATGCGAACAGCTGATGCAGTTGGTGCATCTGGTGTACCTAGATTCAATAGTAATACACCGGTTTTGCCACGAGCTTTATGGCCGGTGTCTTTATCTAGCCCTGAAAATCTAGCCAAAGTATCTTCTCCGTTATTGGTATGGATTTACAAATACAGCTCACTTTGAGTAACGCGTGAGCGTAAGTTAAAATTGTATCGCATTCATTTAAAACAAAAAGAGCGCTAGGTATCGATTTTATCATCAAATTACCCGGTACTCGGCAAATATTTATTTACGCTAGCTAACTCATTTGGGTGTTTCTATTAAGTCACTGTATTTAGTTAGTACCTGTATTTAGCCGCTAGGTTAAATAACTCAACTTAACTAACGATTACAAAACTGATTCAATCGCATTTTTCAATTCTTCGCTATCGGGTTTCACACGCGAACTAAATTGCTGCACGGTTTGACCGTCAGGCGAAACAACATACTTATAGAAATTCCATTTAGGTGCGGCACTTTTATCGCCCAAGTATTTAAATACGGAGTTAGCTTCATCGCCTCTAACAGGTGATGTTGCCACCATGGTAAATGTAACACCATAATTAATAAAACAAACATCGGCAGTTTTTGCTTCGTCTTTTTCTTCTTGGAAAAAATCATCTGACGGAAAGCCAATCACCACTAAACCTTTATCGGCATATTGTTTGTGTAATGCTTCAAGAGCTTCGAATTGAGGCGTAAAACCACAGTGCGATGCGGTATTAACGATTAATACTGCTTTGCCTTGGGTGAGTTCGCATAAATTTACGTTTTCTGTTGAGTGTAATTTACGAGCTTCAACATTGAGATAATCAGGACAATTTGCAGCAACAGTACTAAAACTTAATGCCATTAAGCCAATTGCCGTTAGGTATTTAATCATTGTTAATTTGTCCTTTACTCAAAGTTTATAAGAATAGATAAAAATAGGCACCGATAAACGAATTTATCGATGCCTAATTAGGTATCACAGGACTGTACGTAGTACTGCTTTATTCAGATCAAAAGTGATTAGAAGTAAAAACCGATATTGATGTTCAAACGTGAATGCCATGATGTATCACCGTTATTGATACCAACGCCTGCACCATCAACAAACCACATATTTTTACCGGCAATCCAATCTACATAAGAATAAAATTTACCTGCAGTGATGGCTACACCAGTCACATTCTGGATAGAATCATCAAGACCTTGACCCGATGCCATCACTTGGCTGTAATCGTTGTAAAAATTCAAATTAGTGATTGGTCCCCAATCAACGTCAACCGATTTAGCAATGTTAACGGTAGCAACATCGGCTTCAGCAGCAATTTCAAATGGATATTGAAATGCACTTAGCGCAATACGTTCACTGTTGTCTATATCATAGTCATAATGAATATATTGTAATTGTAATTGCCATTTTTTCCAGTCAAGTTGCCAATGCGCTGCAGCGGCAAGACCATTGGTGTCTTCACCCACTACGGTAGCTGCATCAGCCATAAAATCTAATTGGCTGTATTGTAATGAACCACCTAACTTATGAGTGACTTCACCAGAAGTAAATTCTCGCTCAACTCGAGCGTTGATTTGTCCTGCCTCTTCATATGGTGAATCGGCTGTTGTGGCCGCATCAAATGAGTAACGATCATAATTAGAACCGTCGCCAATTTCGTCATTAACAAAATAAGCTAAATCGTAACGCCAACCATCTTGTTCATTTTTGTAATGGATACCAGCATCATAATCATCTTCAAAGCCAAGATAATAAGTTGCGCCGAACCAAAATGAATGGGCTGCATAAGGCAATAAACCAAATGGCACTTGGGTTACACCCACTTGCACTGATTGGGCTTCATCAAATTGATAACCCATGTAGGCATGATGAACTACGTCCATGTTTTCATACCAACGATACTGAGCTGAGGCAAATAGGCCATCTTTGCTCTTATAGTTAACGTCAGCACGGAACAGTTCAAACTCAAGTTTGGAGTTGTTGTCGTAATCTTTCCAACCGTAGTTTACGCGTACTGCACCGCCGATATCGACTTCATCTGTGACTGGTACTGCTGAGGCCGCGAATGGGAACAAGATTAGCGAAGATAAGACGGTGAATTTTTGCCATAACTGCATGAAACATCCTTGAAATAACAATGTTATAAAGCGTGATAAAAATGAGTAACATATAATATTTTTAGTTACTAGATAAATGTTTTAATGTACCCGAGTCATCGCATTCTCTACAACAACAGCAGTAATTATAACAATCATAACGGTCATTATAACAAAAAAGGCCGTAAGATGTAGCTTACGGCCTCTCATAAAAAATGGGTCGATTGATAATCCACTCATTTACTGGCTCAAATCATCACTAATCCATGTCGAGGGTAATGCCTTCCATTGACCCTGAAGAAGCTGCTTCGTTATTTCGCAATTTAATCATTAAACGTAAATCATTAGGCGAATCGGCATGATGTAATGCATCGGCGTAACTAATCTCACCCTCTACATATAAATCTAGCAATGCTTGGTCAAAAGTCTGCATCCCTTGCTCGCGTGACTTACCCATGGTTTCTTTAAGTAAATGCAACTCATTTTTAGCAATCAAACTGGCCACTCGGGGAGTATTGATTAACACTTCAATGGCAGCGCGACGACCAGTTCCGTCAGATTTAGGAATAAGCTGTTGCGCCACAATGCCACGTAAATTTAACGACAAATCAAATAGCAACTGGTTGTGTTTGCTTTCCGGTACTAAATGCATAATGCGATCGAGAGCCTGGTTAGCATTGTTTGCGTGTAAGGTTGCCATACATAAATGACCCGTTTCGGCAAATGACAACGCAAATTCCATGGTTTCTTGAGTACGAATTTCACCAATTAGAATGACATCTGGCGCTTGACGCAGTGAGCTTTTCAGTGCGGCATCAAATGAGTCGGTATCAATACCCACTTCACGCTGAGTAACTATACTTTTACGATGGTTATGTACAAACTCAACAGGGTCTTCAATGGTCAGAATATGTCCGCGAGCATGAGCATTTCGATATCCCACCAGCGCTGCCAACGAAGTCGATTTACCTGTACCAGTTCCACCCACCATGATGATAAGACCACGCTTACTCATGACCAAATCTTTCAAAATAGGGGGCAGTTTTAAATCATCGACTTCTGGAATTTGAGTTTCGATACGGCGCATAACACAACCGGCTGATTCACGTTGCCAAAAGGCACTGACGCGAAAACGCCCTAAATCTTTAGCCGCAAATGCAAAGTTGCACTCGCTTGTGTCATGAAACTCTTTCTTTTGGACATCACTCATTAACGACTCAACAAACACTAACGACTGCTCTGGTGTTAATCGATTTTCGGATAGTTGACGTAGCTCTCCGTCAATTTTGGCACTGGGTGGAAAACCAGCAGTGATAAATAAATCTGACGCTTTTTTTTCCACCATCATATTTAAAAACGGACGAACATCCATGATCCCAGTTCCTTAGAAATTAGCTTGTTTATTCGAACTCTTCTGCATCGCATCTTCACGGGTAATTAACCCACGATTGACTAAGTTTTGCAGACATTGATCCAGAGTTTGCATACCGTGAGACATACCGGTTTGAATAGCTGAATACATTTGTGCAACTTTATCTTCACGAATAAGATTTCGAATCGCTGGTGTACCCATCATAATTTCATGAGCGGCCACTCGGCCACCGCCAATTTTCTTGATCAATGTTTGTGAAATAACCGCCTGAAGTGACTCAGACAACATGGTGCGGACCATGCTCTTTTCACCTTCTGGGAATACATCGACCACACGGTCAATGGTTTTTGCGGCTGAGGTGGTATGCAAAGTACCAAATACTAAGTGACCCGTTTCAGCGGCGGTCATGGCTAAACGAATGGTTTCAAGGTCGCGCATTTCACCCACAAGAATAACATCTGGATCTTCACGTAATGCACTTCTTAGGGCAGCATTAAAGCTGTGTGTGTGTTTGTGTACTTCACGCTGGTTGATTAAGCATTGTTTGTTCTGATGAACGAATTCTATCGGGTCTTCAATGGTTAAAATATGGTCATGTCGATTTTCATTAACGTAATCGACCATCGCAGCCAATGTGGTTGATTTACCCGAACCGGTAGGCCCGGTTACTAATACTAATCCACGTGGATAACTGGCGATTTTTTTAAATATTTCTGGTGCGCCAAGTTGCTCAAGAGACAAAATTTCAGAAGGAATGGTACGGAATACCGCGCCAGCGCCACGGGACTGATTAAATGCGTTAACACGAAAACGCGCCAGATTAGGCACTTCGAATGAAAAATCGATTTCTAGATGTTCTTCATAGTCTTTACGTTGTTTATCATTCATGATGTCATAGACAAGACTATGAACGCCTTGATGATCTAACGCAGGTAAATTAATTTTCCTTACCTCACCGTCAACGCGGATCATAGGAGAAACGCCTGCTGAAAGATGTAGATCTGATGCTTTGTGTTTTACACTAAAGGCGAGTAATTCAGTGATTTCCATTGTAGAGACATCCAGTTAACCAACATTATGACAACAATAGCAGACAGAATATCAATCGCCCAGAGTAGAATTAGTCAAGCGGCGCAAAAGTGTTCACGTTCATCGGCCGAAATAAGCCTACTTGCTGTGAGCAAAACCAAACCCATTAGTGACATAGTTGCAGCTTATCAAGCGGGGCAACGTCTATTTGGCGAAAACTATGTCCAGGAAGGCGAAACTAAGATTAATGCCTTACAGGCAGATTATCCTGATATTGAGTGGCATTTTATTGGCCCGCTGCAATCGAATAAAACCAAAATTGTTGCCGAACATTTTGATTGGATGCATACCTTAAGTCGCGCCAAAATAGCCCAACGTTTACATGAGCAACGTCCAAATGACAAGCCGCCATTAAACGTGTGTATTCAAGTTAATATTAGCCAGGAACAATCTAAATCGGGCGTTAATGCTGAAGATGTCGCCACGTTAGCACTTACTATTGCTTCCTTAAGCAATCTTAAATTACGCGGATTAATGGCTATCCCAACGGCAACTGATGACATACAACTTCAACAACAAGAATTTAGCCAATTGAAGCAAATTTTTGACCAACTTAAGCAGCAATATCCTAGCGTTGACACTCTATCAATGGGCATGAGCGGCGACATGGACATCGCCATCGCTAATGGCTCAACCATGGTACGCATCGGCAGTGCGATCTTTGGTGAAAGATAAAATCAACAGCCTAGAGCGCTACGCTGCTAGAAGCTATAAAATCTATAGCAACAGCCTAGAACGCTTCGCTGCTAGGTCGCTTCGCGGCTAGATGCTATAAAATCAACAGCCTACTCGCGAAGTGACTAAATCAAGCAGCGAAGCTGTCCCTAGAAGCATAGCGATCCTAGCAGTGACGAAGTCACGCCCTAGATCCTAGCAGGACGTACGTAGCGACCCTAGAAGCGTAGCGTCCTAGGGCTGAATTAGGTAACATACACAGTAATTGGACATAAATTCACTCTTTTATTGGATACAGACTTAATGACTCAAGCAAAAGTATGTTTTATCGGTGCGGGCAATATGACTCGTAGCATTATTAGTGGCTTAGTTAAGCATGGCTATCCTAGTGACCTTATTCATGCAACCAATCCAAGCAAAGGTAAGTTGGATGCGTTGCAGCAAGATTTTTCGATTCAAGTTTCTCACGATAATCATGCAGCCGCACAAGCTGCCGATGTAATCGTGCTAAGTGTAAAACCTCAATTAATGGCGGCCGTTTGTGAAGACTTAAGTTCACTCGATTTAGCCAATAAGTTAATCATCACTATCGCTGCAGGTATTCCAGCGTCTCGTTATCAAGACTACTTTAAACAACCGATAAGACTTATTCGCACTATGCCTAATACTCCAACTCAAATTGGCTATGGTATGACTGGTATTTATGCCGATGACAGTATTTCTGCCGAGCATAAAGCAATTTGCGAAACCTTAATGCAAAGCGGCGGTAAAGTGGTTTGGGTTGATAAAGAACCGGAATTAGATCAAGTAATAGCACTTGCTGGTAGCTCTCCTGCTTATTTTTTCTTGTTTATCGAGTCTATGATCGCCTCTGGCGTCAACATGGGTATGGCTGAAGACAAAGCAAGACTCCTTGCTGAGCAAGCAGCATTGGGTGCTGCGCAGATGGTGATACAAAACCAACAGTTATCGGTAACCGAATTACGTCAAAATGTAATGTCAAAAGGCGGTACTACGGCTAGAGCAGTTGAAACATTCCAACAAGGCGGGTTAGTTGAATTGGTTGATAAAGCGATGACAAACTGTGTTGCTAGAGCCCAAGAAATGGCTAAAACATTCTAACGTTATGAGATGAACGATTATTTAACTTATGATTAATCCCTTTGGTGTAAAATAGTTGCGTAAAACTGAACTTATAAACACCAAATTTGAGTGATAATCCGTTATATTGGTCACTCAGTAAATCGTATCGTTAAATATTAGCGCAGTTAATTTTAGTACTAATTTACACTCAAATCTGCGCTCTAATTTAAGTACAATATTAAGCACTAAATCACATCAACGTAAGGCAACATACATGAATGCAATGAGTTTTTTAGTCAACACTCTGTTTGACTTATACCTAATGGTCGTCATTCTTCGTTTTTGGCTACAGCTTGCAAGAGCGGATTTTTATAATCCATTTAGCCAATTTGTGGTTAAAGCGACACAACCGATTATCGCACCAATGCGTCGACTATTACCCTCTGTAGGACGTTTTGATACTTCATCAATGGTACTGGCACTGATTGTCGTGTTGGTCAAAATGTTAGTGCTTACTTTCATTGCAGGGGCAACTGTAGACATTGTTACTTTATTATTATTCTCAGTGATCTCAGTAGTAAAACAAGCTGGCGTGTTACTTTTTTGGATGTTACTTATCCGCGCAGTATTGAGCTGGTTTAACCAAGGTTATAACCCAATTGTGATGGTGATGACCCAATTAACAGAACCTATTTTAGCCCCAGTGCGCAAAGTACTGCCTGCTATTGGTGGCTTGGATTTATCTGTATTAGTGGTATTTATTGCGATGAATTTCATTAACATGTTGTGCGCGCAATATATTCCTTTTTGGTCAATTATTTAGATTTAGAACAAACCTAACTAATGAATCCAGTAAGCTATATTAACGATGAGCAGCAAGGTGACTTGCTGCTTTTTGTTTATGTGCAACCCAAAGCCAGCCGCGATCAAATTGTCGGTTTGCACGGTAACGAATTAAAAATAGCCATCACAGCACCACCTATTGATGGTAAAGCAAATGCTTATCTGTCTAAATATCTTGCAAAAGCCTGTAAAGTAGCCAAAAGTCAGGTTCATATCATTAAAGGTGAACAAGGTCGTCATAAACAAATTAGAATAAGCCAACCTCAGGTTATTCCGCCAGAAATAGCCGCCCTTTTGTCACCGTTTTCTCTATAATAATGTTATTGCTCACGCCCATTAAGGACAAAATTATGTTTCATTCTCAGCGCTTATCTCGCTCATTATTACACATGTTATTGTTGTCACTCATAACCATCACCAGTATTGGCTATGCTCATGCAGAGCAAAAACTACAAGTTGGTCATTTTGATATTCATTACATGGCGCTCAGTAGCACCTTTATTACTCCTGAAATAGCCAAAACCTACGGAATTGAACGTAGCAGTTACAATGGATTGGTGAACATTACCGTGCTCAATACTAATCTAGAAGGGAACCCTGCTATCCCTGTTGAAATATCAGGTATAGCTAATAACTTACTAGATGCCCGCATAACGCTTGATTTTAAAGAGATCCGTGAAGGAAATTCTATCTATTACATAGCAGAAGTGCCATATCGTGATGACCAAGAGGTCAATTTCACAATTGCCATTAAATACGGCAACCAGCTAAACACCTCATTGAAATTCAAACAAAAGTTCTATGTAGATTAAATCATCGATAAAAAGCCTAGAGCGCTGCGCTGCTAGGACGCTTCGCGGCTAGATCCTATAAAATCAACAGCCTAGTCGCCCAACGACTCAATCTTAGCAGCGAATCAGTCCTTAGCAGTGACGAAGTCACGTCCTAGAAGCAAAGCGCACTATCCGCGTAGCGGCCTAGCTACTCCCATAGCCTATCGCGGGGTAGTTAGAGTATAATGACGGCAAATTTACCCTCATCTAAAAACTTATGCATACCTTAGCCAAACAACAAATTGTTCTTGCCAGTGGCAACAAAGGCAAACTTGCCGAATTTGATCAAATGCTGACAGCATTTAATATTGAAGTATTACCACAGAATCAATTTAACGTGACAGAGGTTGCAGAGACAGGCACTACATTTGTAGAAAACGCCATTATTAAAGCTCGCCATGCCGCTGAAATAACGGGTAAAGCTGCAATTGCAGATGACTCAGGCATTGAAGTTGATGCACTACAAGGTCAACCAGGGATTTACTCGGCACGCTATTCTGGTCCTGGTGCAACTGAAACTAGCAACTACCTCAAGCTACTTGATGCATTGCAAGGTGAAACACTTCGAAGTGCCCGTTTCCAATGTGTACTTGTGTATATGCGTCACGCAAAAGATCCCACGCCAATAATTTGCCAGGCTTCATGGGAAGGAACAATAAACCATGTCCCACAAGGCGAACAAGGCCATGGATATGACCCAGTGTTTATTCCACAAGGTTTTGATTGCTCGGCAGCTGAGTTAACTCGTGAGCAGAAAAATGCCCATAGTCATCGAGGCAAAGCACTTGAGTTATTAGTGAGTGCCATGAAAGCCCAAGGTATTATTTTATCGAACAATACTTCTGGCGGTCATCAATAAATGACATTGCAACTACCACCTCTTAGCTTGTATATCCATATTCCTTGGTGCGTGCAAAAATGCCCTTATTGCGATTTTAACTCTCATGGCCAAAATGGTGAGTTACCACAGCAACAATATGTCGATGCGTTACTGGACGATTTAAAACAAGACTTGGCTTATGTTCAAGGTAGAAAGGTGCATACCATCTTTATCGGCGGTGGCACGCCATCGTTATTTGACGCTAGCCAAATTCAACGCATACTTGAAGGCGCACAAGCATTAATCCCTTTTGAAGATAATATTGAAATCACCATGGAAGCCAATCCAGGTACATTAGAGCACGACGACTTTAGTGCCTATCGTGCTGCGGGTGTCACGCGCTTATCTATTGGGGTGCAAAGTTTTTCAAAAGAAAAACTTAATCTGCTAGGACGTATCCACAATGAAGATGAAGCTAAAGTGGCGGCTGAAAAAGCCAAACAAGCAGATTATTTAAGTTTTAATCTCGACTTAATGCACGGTTTACCAAACCAAAGCTTTGACGAAGCCATGCATGATATCGACACAGCAACAGCTTTAGCCCCACCGCATCTTTCTTGGTATCAACTCACCATTGAACCCAACACCTTGTTTCATTCAAAACCGCCACAATTACCAGATGATGAGAACCTATGGCAAATTTACGAGCAAGGTCAACAGCGCTTAGCGGCATTAGGTTATGAGCAATACGAAATATCGGCCTATGCCAAACCGGGATACCAATGTCGCCATAATCTTAATTACTGGCAGTTTGGCGACTACCTTGGCATCGGTTGCGGTGCCCACGGTAAGATCACTCTCCCCGACTCAAATCGGATTGTGCGCACCGTAAAAATAAAACACCCTAAGGGCTACCTCGCTGCGGATAAATATACCTTTGAAACCACAGATGTCGTTGAAGAAGACCGTCCGTTAGAATATTTAATGAACCGTCTAAGATTAATGACTCCAATCCCTAAAACTGAATTTGAGCAACGTACAGGTCAATCGGCCGAGGTGGTAAAGCTGGGAATGCAAAAATCAATTGAACGGGGATTATTGACAGAAACCAAAACACATTGGCAATTGACCTCTAAAGGCCACATGTTTGTAAATGATTTGCTGTCTCAATTTATTTAACTTAATCAGCCGATTTAAAAAAAACAATATGACTCGCAGTTTACTTTTTAATCCGGAAACTGCGAGCCAATAATCAGAAAATCGGCTTCTACCACTACATTCCACTTACCTTAAATACACACTTTCTAACATTTCTATTCACACTTTTAGACAAAGCTTGATTAGGATATGCGCCTATAACTTAGGTACTTTGGGAAGATATCAATGTCTATTAAAACTAAAACAACTCTCGTTGCTGTCGCGTTATCAAGTTTATTAAGCGCTTCAGCCATTGCGAACTTGCACAACATGCCGCAATTGAGCCAACAAGAAAGTACAGCGACATCAAGCCAACAAACCGAGTCAGAAAAAGCCAACGCATTGTTTGAAGCCATTTTTATGGAAAATGTGATGGCAAATCCAGTCAATCAAACTTACCTTGGCATAAAACAAGATTACGGCAAGTGGAATGACTTGTCTAACGCTGCTGCCGATGCAGATTTAGCCCGCAGTAAACAGCAACTCACAAGATTGACGAGCCTTGATGCCAACAAACTAAATGAACAAGCGGCCCTCAGTTATGAACTGTTAAAAGCTGGCTTAGAACACAGTATTAGCGATGATAAATGGCGTTATCACACTTATCCGATTAACCAAATGTATGGAGTCCATTCTGTAGTGGCTTCATTTCTGATTAATCAACATCAGGTTACCGATGAAAGTGATGCTAAAGCCTATATTAGCCGTTTGAACGCCATACCAACACTACTGGCACAATTAGAAACCTCGTTAGAAATTCGCGCTAAAAAACATATCATTGCGCCAAAATTTGTATTCCCATACGTAATTTCTGATAGTAAAAACATTATCACTGGAGCCCCATTTACAGATACAGGAAAAGACAGTGCATTATGGGCTGATGCGACACGTAAAATAAATAAACTCGATATAACTGATGGCAGTAAAAAAGCATTACTAGCTGAAGTTAAGCAAGCTCTACTGACTAAGGTAAAACCTGCCTATGAGCAATTAATAACCTATACCAAGTCACTTGAAGCTCGCGCCGATACTCGAGATGGAGCTTGGAAACTGCCTGATGGAGAAGCGTTTTACAATAACGCTCTAGCACGTACTACCACAACCGACATGACCGCAGACACGATACACGATCTTGGCTTATCAGAAGTTAAGCGTATTCATGATGAAATGCGGATCATTATGAAAAAGGTACACTTTGCCGGCAGCTTACAAGAGTTTTTTGTGTTCATGCGCGATGATAAACAATTTTATTACCCAGAAACTGATGAAGGCAAAACGGCATATCTGGCTCAAGCAAAATCACTGATCGATACTATGGAGTCTCGTTTAGACGAAGTGTTTACTATTAAGCCTAAAGCCGAATTAGTAGTACGAAAGGTAGAAGCGTTTAGAGAAAAGTCAGCAGGTAAAGCATTTTACGACCAACCTGCACCAGATGGTTCTCGCCCAGGAAGCTATTACGCTAATTTATACAAAATGGAAGCGATGCCAAAGTATCAAATGGAAGCACTTGCTTACCATGAAGGTATTCCAGGGCATCACATGCAAATTGCTATTGCACAAGAACTGCAAGGTATTCCAAAATTCCGTAAATTTGGTGGTTACACGGCTTATATTGAAGGTTGGGGACTTTATTCAGAATATTTCCCGAAAGAAATGGGCTTATATGCCGACCCATACTCTGACTTTGGCCGTTTATCGATGGAGCTTTGGCGCGCATGCCGTTTAGTGGTTGATACGGGGATACACGCAAAAAAATGGACTCGTGAACAGGCTATTACCTATTATGTTGAGAATACTCCCAACGCTGAATCTGATGCGATAAAAATGGTTGAACGCCATATTGTTATGCCATCACAAGCGACAGCGTATAAAGTGGGAATGATTAAAATACTACAACTACGTGAGCAGGCTAAAAAGGCACTAGGAGCTAAGTTTGATATTCGCGAATTTCATACTGTAATTCTTAAAAATGGTCCATTGCCATTAGACATACTTGAAGAGCAAGTAAACAAGTGGATTAAACAGGTTCAATCACGGTAATTTTCAATAACAGATCCACTCGAACTAACATAAAACGGCAACCTGAGGTTGCCGTTTTTTTGTCAAATTACACAAAAAAATAACCCCAGAACAAAGTCTGGGGTAAACCAAATAAATTAGGATGATGGTTTTAAGGTTGGCATTATTTTAGTTCGAAAACCATTGCCAACACTGATTCAAAATTTGCTACCTTGCCGATTTGTACGCCCAACTGAAAAGGGGTCATTTCTCAGAAAAACGCAGGGTTCAAATCACTTCGAATCAACTAACTACCATTGTATTGATATCAGAACAGAGTTCAACTAGTTAACAAATGTAAATCGCTAAGCCCTTGATTAGCAACTTACTAATAAACTAATCAATCAACTCCTTAAGCAATTTAAAATCAAACACTTAAAACAAAGCCGCAAGGTAAGTCGCGGCTTTGTTTTAAAATAGAAACAATGTTTCCACTTTTACTTACGAAGTTTATACAAATGGTCGAACTTAGCATCCCAATAAGGTGGGCTACTAATGTGCGTTTTAATAAAATCAATGAACGCACTGACTTTGGGAGCTAGATGCTTACGACGAGGATACACAGCTTGTAATGGAAGGTTGTGAGTCAACTGCCAATCAGGTAACAAAGGTACCAATGTCCCTTGAGCAATTTCATCTTCCATTAAGTAACTGGCTAAATATACAATGCCTAAACCACTCACTGCGGCCGATTTCAATGCTGGTGCATTATCGACACGGAAATTGCCTGACACACCAATTTCGCAATAGTCTTCGCCCTTTTTAAATTGCCACATACTGTGCTCATGCCACTCGCCTTGATACACCAAGCAATTGTGCTCAACTAACTGTTCAGGTCGGCTAATGTTACCATGTTGCGCAATATAACCCGGTGAGGCGACTAATAAGAACTGACATTTCATTAACGGTCTTGCCACCATACCCAGCGGCAATTGCTCAGACATAGTTAACAGTAGATCTAAGCCTTCACTGACGACATCGACCTTATGATCAAGTAAGCTAACTTGTAATTCAAGCTCTGGATGCCTTGCCATAAATGCTGGTAAAGCTGGAATAATATGCATGGTGCCAAATGATTGCGATATCCCAACTTTTAATACACCACGAGTTGCATCATTTAAGTTGTGAACACTTGAAACGGCCTGCTCTGCATCACGAAGGAGCTCTTCGCCTTGGAGATACAATAAATTGCCGGCTTCAGTAAGGCTTAAACTGCGGGTTGTACGCTGAATAAGCTGCACGCCAAGTTTATGTTCAAGATCTGCAACTTGAGTACTTACTTTAGATTTAGAAATGCCAAGACGTCTGGCTGCAGCACTAAAACTTCCTGCACGTGCAACATGAGTAAAAATTGCGATAGGTTCTAACAGTTCTAACATGAAAGTCGCCTTAAGCTGGTTACGACATTAATAAAAATTCCAGATATCTGTTAGCCATTACTGGTAACTAAACCTTGTTAAGCGTCAATATCAACATTCAGATATTATGATTGATGCTACCAAATGAACATCAAAACAAACTAATACCGTTAATCAACACCAACAAATGAAGATTCTGAAATATAACCACATCTAAAGTAGAGTGTAATTTTGTAATAATTCTCACGAGTATAACAAAAAAAGCTTCTATGGCTCTATATTTATAATTGACAATTTTTTTATCAGAACAAAGCAACACTAGCTATAGCGGTAAAGCAGCTAGAATTGGTACAAAAAAAAAGCCCCTGTGTCTTCAAAAAGAGCACAGGGGAAGGTCAGGTGTCCGGGAAGACAGGTTGAACAAAATAAATTTACTCTTTTAGTTCGCCTAACTTAGCTAATGTATAAGGTGCAAGTTCTGGTATGTCTTTACGAACTTGGCTTTCTAACACTAATAATCCTTCAAAATTATCACAAATTTTATCAGCTCGTTGTTCAAGGCCTTGTGATTGCGATTCAAGCTGTTGCTCGATGTCTTTACCGACATTATCCATTTTTTGTGAAAAGGTATTCATTTTCTCTTCAAATGAACCACCTTCAGAAGACATAATCTGGCTACCTAATGTCATCATTAATGATCCCATTGAGTTGGTGACCATTTGTTCTATCTCTTGCTCAAACTCTTCATTAAATGCATGTTCAATTGAAGACTCTGTTGAACCTAAATAAAACTTATCGCCTTGCTGATACGCCATGGTGTCAATGCGTTTTTGTATCCCTGTCATGAGCTTATCAATTTGGCTACCAGTGGCATCGCCAAATATTGGAGTTAATGCCATATTAACCGCCTGAGATGCCATTACTACAACATCACCGACCAAATCAATTACCTCTGGAACCTGACGAGATAGTTCATCAGAATATTGAGTGAGCAATGTTTGTTGCTTAGCGTTTAAGGTAACCTTTTTACCGTCTACATACAGTTGATCCAGTTCAACGCGATATTTCTCGGATCCATTATCACTAATCTGCAATTTTTTTGGTTCAACGGTAACGTCATAGTTTAATGTCACATTGCACTTTTCATCATTAATTGACATTTTTGCCATAGCTGGAGTCAACGCCCCTGCAGTGAATAACATGCTGGTTAACGCTACACCACAAATCAACTTCTGTTTGGTCATGATAAAAATCCTTTTGCTATACGAATATCAATAATAAGGTCGAATATGAGTGTTATAAAGCACAAGCTATGCCAACAAAGTTAACTCGATGATTTTTAATAGATAAAACAAATATAGAGTTAATGAGTTAACTGATGGATGGGTGATAGCGGAAGTGTATTCGTAAAATAAACCAAAAAGTAGTCTATTTTACGAATCTCAATAATAATTAATTTAGAGGGGTTAAATCAAAAAATGGAACGGCCTAACTTTTGGCTTAACTGTTCTAACATAGCCGTACCGGCCAAGGAGTTTCCATTGATATCCAATTCAGGAGACCATACACAAATAGACATATCACCAGGGATTACGGCAATAATGCCTCCACCCACGCCACTTTTACCTGGCATTCCCACTCGATAAGCAAACTCTCCTGCGCCATCGTATAATCCAGATGTCGCGAGTAAAGCATTGAGTTGCCTTGTTTGCACTGGTGACACTAAGCTGTCGCCATCAAGCGTTTTACCGCGATTAGCCAAATAGAACATCGCACGGGATAAATCAGCGCAATTCATTCTTAATGCACAGTAATGAAAATAGCTTTTAAGCACGGTATTGACGTCGCCCTCAAAATTACCAAATGACTTCATTAAATAGGCAATAGATGCATTACGAGCACTGAACTGGAACTCAGAATCCGCCACGACTTTATCGTAAGATAATGTCGGATTTTGACTCAATTGACGTACCACTTCGAGCATTCGATGTTTAGGCGCCCCTAAACGAGCTTGCAACAAGTCGGCAATGACAAGTGCACCTGCATTAATAAAAGGGTTTCGAGGTTTACCACGCTCTAATTCGACCTGTACCAACGAGTTAAATGAATGTCCTGAGGGTTCTTTACCCACACGACTCCAAATTTCATCTTCGGTATATAAATTAAGTGCCAGGGTAAGGCTAAAGACTTTTGAAATACTTTGAATTGAAAACGGTTCGAGGTAATCACCCGCACCAATTGTTTGACCGTCAACAGTGGTAACTGCAATCCCTATTTTATTAGGGTCAACGCAGGCAAGAGCAGGAATATATCCTGCAACCTTGCCTTTACCCAATAGCGATCTTACTTTATCGACAGCTTCTTGAAGTAATAATTGCTCAGGCAATTTAGCTTAACCCCACCAGATATCGTACAAGTCACTGACTTCTAGGTTAGATACAGGCTTGTCTTTCCAGAATGCATTCACTGCAGCGGTATCTTCATCAGTACATTTACCGATAGCTTGGGTAGCAATAATACCTTCCCATTGCTTGTGTCCACCACCGTGGAAACCTAATTGACGAGGTTCAATGACCTCAACAAGAAATTGATCTACTAAGTTATCAATATCTGCCTCAGAAACAGACTCATCAAAAGTCCAGTTGATTTCAAAGCCTAATTCTTGAAACTCATCAACTCGTAATTTTTTACGTAAACGACGACTACGATTTTGCGCCATGGTGTATTCTCCGATTGCTGAAAGTGTAGTTGTGATTAAGCAGTACGCTCAAACATGATATCCCATACGCCGTGACCGAGTCTGTGGCCTCTTGCCTCAAACTTGGTAAGTGGACGATGCTCTGGACGTTCGACAACTGTACCAGTTGTTGATTGATTTTTATAACCTTCTGCGGCATTCATTATTTCTAACATATGCTCGCTGTAATTCTCCCAATCGGTTGCCATGTGAAACACACCACCAATTTTAAGCTTACGGCGGATAAGTTGTACAAACTCGGCTTGCACAATCCGGCGCTTATGATGACGTTTTTTATGCCATGGATCAGGGAAAAACAATTGTACGCGCTCAAGTGAACCATCAACAATGCTGTGCTCTAGCACTTCCATTGCATCGTGATGATATACACGTAAGTTAGTCACTTCAGCAGCACCAGCCTCAGAAAGACACGTACCAATACCTGGCTTATGCACTTCTATGCCAATAAAGTTTTGTTCTGGGGCAGCTTTTGCCATTTGCACTAATGATGCACCCATACCAAAACCGATTTCTAATACGGTATCAGCATCGCGACCAAACACTTGAGTTAACTCCAACGCTTGTGGAGTATAATCAAGTCCCATTGCTGACCAATGTGCTTCAATTGCTTGAGATTGACCTTTGGTTAAACGGCCTTCGCGTAAAACAAAACTTCTGATTTTACGAATATACTTACCGTCTTCGTTAAATTCAGCTGTGGTAACGTCGCTCATCTTTGCCTCATTGTCTGCGTACTTTGTTGTGCTGTTTTAACTAAAAATTAGTTAAAGTAGTGCCAAAATATTATTCCAACACTATTTAACAGCACATTACGCATTGCTATCTGTAATAAATCGTTTTTAAACTCAGTTGGGCATTATACCTAAACTCATTGCACATGTTTACGCTAATTTAGTGCAAACGTGTGATTTTAAATAGCAGGGCCACTTGTGTAATAAAATGGCTATAGCTACACTGCGCCCATGAAAAATTTGACTCCATTTTCTGAGCGTATCATCGCTTGGTATGACCTTCATGGTCGTAAATCGCTGCCATGGCAGATTAATAAAACACCTTATCGAGTTTGGGTGTCGGAGATCATGCTCCAGCAAACTCAAGTCGCGACGGTTATTCCTTATTATGAAAAGTTTATGGCGCGTTTCCCTAGCGTTATAGATCTTGCTAATGCTCATCAAGATGAAGTGCTACATTTATGGACTGGCCTAGGTTATTACGCTAGAGCGCGTAATCTACATAAAGCGGCTCAGCATATTCGTGATGCTTTTAATGGACAATTCCCCACACAGTTTGATGATGTGGTTGCGTTATCTGGAATAGGTAAATCGACTGCTGGCGCAGTGTTATCCTTATCGCTCGGTCAACACCACTCAATTTTAGACGGTAATGTAAAACGAGTTTTGGCACGACATGGTGCTATTGAAGGTTGGCCGGGACAAAAACACGTTGAACAACAATTATGGCAATTAACCGATGCGTTAACACCAGCCAAAAACGTTGAAAAATTCAACCAAGCTATGATGGATATTGGTTCAAGTGTTTGTACCCGCAGTAAACCTAATTGTGCTGCCTGCCCTGTAGCAATTGATTGTGTGGCTCAACAGACAGGTCATCAAAGTTTATATCCTGGTAAAAAACCTAAAAAAGTAACGCCAGAAAAATCAGCGTTTATGGTGGTTTTAGTCAATAACAGCGAAGATTCAGTAAAAGTTCAGCTTATTCAGCGTCCACCAGCTGGTATATGGGGGGGATTATGGTGTTTTCCACAATTTGAACATCAAGCAGAATTAGATGATTATTTAACGCTGCATAATTTGACAGAATCAGAGCAAGGGCTTGCTGGGTTTAGGCATACATTTAGTCATTTCCACCTTGATATTCAACCAGTGCTAGTTGAACTATCTGTCGATCAAGCAACTGGCATCATGGAACAAACCTCGGCTCTCTGGTATAACATAGAGCAACCTGCGAAAGTCGGGTTGGCAGCCGCTACAGAACGTATTTTGGCTAATTTAGCCGTACTTTTCGCGACACATTAGTTTTTAATGTAATTAAAGTTAGTAAGGAATCATCATGGCTCGCACAGTTCACTGTCAACACCTAAACAAATCAGCTGACGGCTTAGATTTTCAGCTTTACCCAGGCGAATTAGGTAAGCGCATTTTTGACAATATTGGTAAAGAAGCTTGGGGCTTATGGCAAAAGAAACAAACAATGCTCATTAACGAGAAAAAACTCAATATGATGAATGTTGATGACCGCAAGTTTCTTGAAGAGCAAATGACTAATTTTTTATTTGAAGGTAAAGACGTTGAAATCGAAGGCTATGTTCCACCAGCTGAAGATGAATAACGTAACAACATAATCAATAACTGTATTAAACAACAAAGCCGCTTAACTTAGCGGCTTTGTTTTTTGGTTGTTAATCACAAATCCAACAGATTATTGTTTAACGCCTTCCACAACTAATGCTAATTCAACGTTTGCAGAAGCTGGACCTAAATCCATTTTGACACCAAAATCTTTCATTGCAAAAGTGGTTTTGCCACTGAAGCCTGCACGGTATCCACCCCATGGATCTTTACCTTCACCAATAGCAACGGCATCAATGCTTAACGGCTTAGTCACACCATTTAAAGTAAAGTCACCATTAATTACAAACTGGTTATTTCCTTTATCAACAATTGATGTTGATAAAAAAGAGGCTTCAGGGAATTTACTGGTATTTAAAAAGTCTGCACTGCGTAAATGCTTGTCACGCTCGGCATGATTAGAATCAACACTGTTAGTATTAATTTTAACATTCACTTTCGCATCTGCGACTTTGTCAGCATCAAAACTGAAGTCGCCAGAAAACTCATTAAAGCGCCCCACTACAAAGCTATAACCCAAATGGCTTACACTAAATTGAATCGATGCATGTGCACCTTGAGTGTCTATAACATAGTCGGCAGCATTAACAGCTACAGGTAACATAAACGTTGCACCGATTAGTGCTGCTATAAGGTGTTTTTTCATGGTTTTTTATTCCTTTAAGTTAATAAGTATGTAAACAGATAAATAAGTAGCGTGGTATCTATCGAGAGTCATTATTAATACACTCGATTGTTAAATAATTCGATTACTTGCCAATACGGTTTGGCATAAGCATTCTTTTAAGGGTGTTGTCTTTATCAATAACATGATGCTTAATCGCACCTGCTGCATGCAAAACAACCAAGCCGATTAAGCTATAGGCAAGGTATTGATGTATAAACCCCGCTATATCAGCTTGTTCGTCAATAAAGGCATTAGGAAATGGCACGGCAAACCAGTCAAAAATCCAAATATCTCGGCCATCAGCTGTCGAAATCATAATTCCTGAGCACATAATGAGTAGCATTAACATATATAGAATAATATGTGCCCATTTCGCCAAACGCTTTTCCCATGACTGATGATTCGATATCGGATTAGGAGTGTGTGATATCGTTCGCCAAACTAATCTTAATAGCGTTAAACCAAGTAACAGCAGACCGATACTTTTATGCAGATGCGGCGCAGTTTGGTACCAACTACTATAATAGGTAAGGTCCACCATCCAATAACCCGCACTAAATAGGCCAATAACTGCGATTGCGGACAACCAATGGATTAAAATAGTCACCAAGCCATAGCCAGCTGGAGTATTCTTTAACATGCATTACTTTCCTCTAAAGAAGTTACAACATTCTAACGTTAGTTTTGGGAAAGAAAATCAGTAAAAATAGCCGAAATCGTTCTATAAAATAGAAGTGATGAGAGTTAGATAACGTTAACTACACAATGTAATTAAGTAATGACTAATTCGACGTACACCAATTGTAGCCACTAATTATTAAATATCATCTAGGCCCTATTGATCTTTCATCGTTAAAACTTGTTCAAGATAAACGGTTTGTTTTTTATATATCAGGGTGCAAGTATTAGTGACTAAGCCTCTAACTACGCTTATGTCTTGTAACCAACATATTCTATAAAGATTAAAAAGACCTTAACCCGAGCCTTTCGGTTAGCGTTTGTGACTTCTATAACTAGGTTATCGCCCGCGCATGTGAAATCACTACTCCGAATAAACTCTCCCTTTTATAAAATCGTCACAAATATCCGCACTATTCGTCTTTAAAGTTCAATCGATTTTAAGCTTGCCGTACAGAGTCGGTTCTATTGTGCTAAATAGATGCCTTGGTTACTCAGTTAACGTTAACTAAGATAATTCACTTGACCGAAAGTTCACTCATTTACATGTAAATGGGCATTTATCAGCGCAGAAACTCGATCTTACTGATAACACTAAGACGCCAATCATATGTAAGAATAAAATTAGACTAATGTTGAGCAAAAAACAGACGGGGAATTCAATTACCGAGCTACTCTTTAGTTATTTTATTTAATCATCAGTAAGCTTCTACGACTTTATTCTTATCGATTAACGCTTAGAAACCACTTTTAGAGTTAAAAATCGATAAAAAACCACCAGTTTGCACATTAACTAGCCGAACGAGTAAAAACATTTGAAAAACCACTTGCACGATAAAAACCATCACTATACTATGTGCGCACTCCAGACGAGACAGGCATTGATTACCAAGTTAATACCTAGTCTGCAGTAATTAACTAACGCTTAGTTAGTTGCCCGAATAGCTCAGTCGGTAGAGCAGAGGATTGAAAATCCTCGTGT
>TARA_R110002167_G_scaffold93122_1_pt1 | contig 23401 bp, 52 predicted proteins | sample TARA_R110002167 | Tara Oceans TARA_R110002167 (sample SAMEA4398238) | marine metagenome | biome: Polar Biome; feature: [MES] marine water layer (ENVO:01000295) within the mesopelagic zone...; material: water (ENVO:00002006), including particulate matter (ENVO:01000060) such as......
GTCTGGACGGTCTCGCTCCAGTCCGTCCTACACTTCCTGCATCAACGCCTGAAACCTGACGCACAGCTTGAGATACGTGTGTATGCTCAAGCCGTTCTCGAACTCATCAGACCCCAACTCTCTGTAATGGGAATCACCAAATGATAAAGCTCACCTTCAACGATCATCTCCTCGCCGCCGTCTACGTGAACCCCGCCAACATCGTGAGCTTCTTCGAGTTCAATGGATGCACCCACGTCTTCACCGTGATAACTAGCTGCCTGGACGAAGACGACGAGGGCATCGTCGTCAAGGAGACGCCCGAACAAATCAGCCGACTGATCGCCCAGTCGGCCATGTACCACGGGACGGCATCACTATGAACGGTCCACTCACACCCTTCTCGCAGTTCCTCCACGCCGACAAGTACCGCGCAGAGGGAGAGTCGTTCGACGAGTCGACCAACCGCATCGCGAGCGGGCTGACTGACGGAACCCGCGCGCAGTTCCTGGAGCTGCGGGCAATTCTCCGGGACATGCGCTTCATGCCTGCGGGGAGAATTCAGTCCGCGGTGGGCTCCGTGCGAAACGTCACCGCGTACAACTGCTTCGTCTCCGGCATCATCGACGACAGCTTCGTGGACGGCGAGGGCTCCATCATGGACCGCGCCAAGGAAGCAGCCATCACCATGCGGATGGGCGGCGGCATCGGATACGACTTCAGCAGGCTGCGGCCGAAGGGCGCGCTGATCAAGAAGCTGGGATCCAAGTCCTCTGGGGCCATCAGCTTCATGGAGATCTACAACGCGACCGGCCAGTGCATCGCCAGCAGCGGACACCGCCGCGGTGCGCAGATGGGAGTGCTCCGAGTCGACCATCCGGACATCGAGGAATTCATCCACAAGAAGCAGGAGCTGGGAGTCCTCGAAGGGTTCAACCTTTCGATCGGCGTCACCGACGAGTTCATGGTGGCAGTGCGCGATGACACCACCTTCGACCTGCGCTGGGAGGGAGACGTCTACTCCACCATCAACGCCCGCGCATTGTGGGAGAAGATCATGCGCGGCACGTGGGACTGGGGCGAGCCCGGCGTCCTCTTCCTCGACACGATCAACCGCGAGAACAACCTCTACTACTGCGAGCAGATCGAAGCGACCAACCCCTGCGGCGAGCAACCGCTGCCGCCGTTCGCCGCGTGCCTGCTGGGCTCGTTCAACCTGACGCGCTACATCTTCCTCGTGCCCGACGTCGGGAACGACGGCGAGCCCGATGGGTCCCACCACGGCTACGAGTTCAACTGGGACCAGTTCCGTGCGGACATCCCGCCGGTGGTCCGAGCGATGGACCGCGTGGTCGACATCAGCACCTACCCGCTGCCCGAGCAGGAGAGGGAAGCCCACAACAAGCGTCGGATGGGGTTGGGCATCACCGGCCTGGCCAATGCAGCCGAGACCCTGGGTTACCCGTACGGCTCCGAGGAGTTCCTGGCATTCGAGCGCAAGGTGCTGATGTATCTGCGCGACGAGGCGTACTCCGCGAGCAGCTCGCTGGCCGCAGAGAAGGGATCCTTCCCCCTCTTCGATGCCGACAAGTTCCTGGAGTCCGGCTTTGCCAAGCGGCTGCCGCCTGGAGTCCGGACGGCGATCAAGCTGGACGGTTTACGGAATTCTCACCTGATCTCCATCGCGCCCACGGGGACGATCTCCCTCTGCGCCGACAACGTCAGCAGCGGCATCGAGCCGGTCTTCAGCACGAGCGTGACCCGGACGGTGCAGACTTTCGATGGGCCCACCGAGCAGACGATCGAGGACTACGGCTTCGCCACCTGGGGCATCAAGCCGAAGGAATGCAAGGACGTCACCGCGGCCGAGCACCTGGCGGTACTCCTTGTGGCGCAAGAGTTTACGGACAGCGCCGTCTCCAAGACGTGCAACGTCAGCCCGCAGATGGGCTGGCTGGACTTCAAGGACATCTACATGAAAGCCTGGGAGGGCGGAGCCAAGGGCTGCACCACCTTCAACCCCGAAGGCAAGCGCATGGGAATCCTCAAAGCAGCCATGGCGAAGGACGGCAGCGGCAGCTGCGAGATAGATCCCGAAACGGGAAGATCAGATTGTCAGTAGACAGGGCTGCCTTTCTGCGGTAGTCTACTGGCATGGCCAAGAGGAGATTCACCGCGATAAAGTCTTCCGGAGCATTGGAGCAGAAGTCCGTGGCAGATCTCCTCGAGATCTACCGCGGCGGCTCCACCGGAGAGGTACCCGAGTTCGCGACCAAGGAAGAACTCGTCCGCGCGTGCATCCTGAAGCTGGCCCACAACACTCCGCGCGGCCGCAGGCGTGTCCAGTCCAGCGCGACGTACGTCGACAAGGAGCCGAAGAACCGCAAGCCATGGTTCCGTGATCCGACACGGCTCGAGATCAAGCACCCGCGTCCGAACACGAAGCGCGAGGCGCTGGTGGCAATGCTCCGCCGCGGCTCGACCTTCCCCGAGATCCAGCGGATCTTCGGCTGGACGTACAACCAAGCCTTCTGTCAGATGCGCGCGGTGAACGTCAAGAACGGATACGGCTACGTCGAGAAGGACAAGGTCCTGACGATTTTCACATACGAAGAAGGACCACCGGAATGAACTGGGAACAAGCAAAGAAGATGCTCGAGATGCAGGGCATCACACCGACCGAGCGCGACCGCGCGCTGCTCGAGATGGGCTTCATCTCGCATATCCTCTGCCCCACCAAGCGCGACACCTGGGGCCGCGAAACCGTCCTGATGGCCGCCGTACACGTGGAAGAACAATGATCGCCTTCGTACGAATCCCGAAGACCGCGAGCTGCACGATCCTCGAGGCCATCCGCCAGACAGACGTCGTCTCCGTGGACCACGAGCCAATCGCACACTACGACGACTGCGTCGCGACGTTCACCTTCATCCGCGATCCATGGGAGCGTCTCTTCTCCTGGTATCGCCACGCGAAGTATTTCCAGCGGCGCACCTTCGAGCAGTATGTGCTGGGCCCCGACGGCGACCCGCTGAACCCCGTCGCTCCGACGCAGTTCTACCGACACGGCAACGCCGACCAGACCACGCTGCTGATCGCAGATCAGGAGGCATGGTTCCGCGACCGTCACCCGACGTTCATCGGACGCTTCGAGAACCTCGAGCCTGACCTTCGCTGCATCGGCGAGATCCTCGGATTCGATGTCGGCAAGGTCCAGCACCTGAATGTTAGCAACGACACGCCAGCCCACCCCTACGACCCGAGCGTCTGGACGCCCGCCATGCTGGCGCGCATGTCCATGCTCTTTGAACCCTTCGCGGAGAGGTACGGATACACCCCGCCATGCTGATCTCCCTTGAAAACTGGCAGAGCATGGGCCACCAACTCTTCGGACCAGATCCAGACCAGTGGCAGTTCGTCTGCCCAGCATGCGCGACCGTGCAGAAGCCCGCTGACTTCCTCGCTCTGGGCATGCCTCACAAGATGGTCGATACCATTTGTGCATTTGCGTGCATCCGGAGATGGACCGACCAGGACTGCATGTCCGCAGGCCAAGGCCCCATGATCGTCCACATCACCGACAACGAACCACCCCGCCCGACCTTCGCCTGGAACCATCAATGAAACGCCTCACCATCCACAACCCCGCCAACCTTCAAGTCGGCCACATCTCAGCTACATTCCTCGGCGACGAGTACCGCGAGCTGAAGGAGCGAGAAGAAGTGCAGCTCGTCGACGTCAACGATCAGGACCTGATCTTCGCGGAAGTGCTGAACGTATGGAGTGGGCCGCTCTCCCACGTACCTGCGCTCCTGCTCGAGATGAGCAGCGACCCGCTCCAGCGCACCTTCGCTGGTCTGCACATGCACCTCGTTGCACGTCGCTCCGCGGCCGAGATCCAGATCACGCAGGAGTCTATCGTCTCCGTCCTGGTGCTGGGCCCGAAGCAGTCGACGATCCTCCGCCCGACGATGAACGACCTCAAGGCCGCGCGATGATACAGAGAGAAATCGCAGAGGGTCTGGGCGTCGTCCTCGGCTTCGACATTTTCCGCTGGTACGTGGGCGTCTCTTACGAGACTCCGGGACCTAACGTGCGAGCCTTCGTCTTCCGTCTCGGTCCCGCATACCTGCACGTGATAACATCATGAGAACAATCATCGCACGAAACTCGCACCAAGCTCTCGCCGAGTCCTGCTACCAGCTCGCCAACTTCGGAGTCCAGAACGCCGACGGTGGCAAGGTCTTGCCCATCCCCACCACGTCGACGATCCTCCGCCCGCTCGAGCGCGTCGCATTCCACCCGCATCTCAATCAGCTCGAGGCGCTGCTCTGCGCGGCAACCGACATCGCAGGCGATCGACTCGAGCACGTCATCCCCGCGTGCCGCGCGCTGAAGTCAAACCCCGAAGTCCGAGTGACTCTGCGTGGCACCGAGTGCGACAACATCGGCGCCGTCTTCGTGAACATCGACCACGATGGTAAGCTCGCCATGATGGCCAGCGTGTCCCATGCGGATCTCGACCTCGAGTACGCCGATCAGGTTTTCCTCTCGATGCTGCTCGAGTATATGGCAGCGTCAACCAAGCGCGAGGTCGGCGTGCTCTGGATCACTTCCATGGTTCCACACTGCCGGGCTTCGATGGTTGAGACCGTCCGCTCGATCGGTGCAACTGCGCCCATACCTCCCGCGCAGTACGACGACCCGTACAGTGCGGGCACGATCAGCAACACGGTCCCGCTGGTCTCGATCCCGCCGAACCGATACGACCGCGAGCTGAAGCAGTTCTTCGATGGCGCCTTCGACTCTGTCGACTACGTCGACCCTTTCATTCAGCACGTGCTCGCCCCGGCGCACCGCGTCGAGGCTCTGATCAAGGGCGGCGCACCGACAGCCCAAGTCCAGCGTGCAATCGGAGAGATCGCCTCTCAGGACTGGATGCAGGCTTGCCTTCTTGCGACGCAGACCAACGAAGTTCCAGCCAAGTAATCGAGAACCGGATACGATACCTCTACCATGACTCTACCTGTCTTCACACCGAAGTCCGACTGGACCCCAACTCCTATCTCCCAGCTCCCGCAGTGGCCCGAGCACGGCCGAGTGGGCTACGACCTCGAGACCAAGGACCCGCACCTGACGAAGGGCGGCCCCGGCAACCGTGGACTCGGTCCCGGCGTCCGGCGCGACGGTAAGGTGATCGGCATCGGCTTCGCCATCGAAGGCGGCCCGAGCCACTACATTCCGATCGGTCACGGCAACGGAACGAACCAGGACCCGGCGCACGCCTGGCAGTACATCCGCGACCAGGCCGCGCGATTCAAGGGCGGCATCGTGGGCGCCAACCTGCCCTACGATCTGGACTACTCCGCAGAGAACGACGTCGAGTTCGGCTGCGATCTGCTCGACGTCCAAGTCGCAGAGCCTCTGCTCGACGAGCTTCAGTTCTCGTACAGCCTGAACAACATCGCCAAGAAGTACGGGATCCCCGGCAAGGACGAGACGCTGCTGCGACAGGCAGCCACGGCATGGGGAGTCTGCCCGAAGGGCGGCATGCACGAGCTGCCCCCGGAGCTGGTGGGCACCTACGCCGAGCATGACTGCGTGCTGCCTCTCCAGATCCTGCGCCGACAGGAGCGCATGCTGGAGGAAGCTGGCCTGACTGACGTCTGGCGTCTCGAGTCGAAGCTGCTGCTCGTGCTGCTCAAGATGAGACGCCGCGGAGTCCGCATCGACTTCGACCGCCTCGACCAAGTGCAGACATGGTCACAGGAGCGCGAGATCAGCGCGCTCTCGAAGATCAACCACCTGACGGGCTCCCAGCTCACCACCGGCGAGACGAACAAGCCCGCGGCTCTGGGGCCCATCCTCGAGGCTGCTCTGGGAGTCGATGTCCCGCGCACCGAGAAGTCTGGCCAGTACAGCGTCAAGACGAAGTGGCTCGAGAGCCTGAACCACCCGGTGGCCGACGCGCTGATGAGCGCGAAGAAGTTCAACAAGCTGCGCTGCACGTTCGTCGAGAGCATCTTGGCCCACCAGACCAAGGGCCGGATTCACTGCACACTACGCCAAGGTATCGGCGAGGACGATTCCGGCGACAGCGAAGGCGGCGCCAGGTACGGCCGTCTGAGCTGCAAGGATCCCAACCTCCAGCAGCAGCCCGCCAGGGACCCGGAGATCGGTCCTCGCTGGCGTTCGATCTATCTGCCTGACGATGGAGGGTCATGGGCCAAAGGCGACTACAGCAGCCAGGAGCCCCGCATCACAGCACACTACGGAGCCGAGTGCGGCAGCCCCGGCGGAGAGGCCATGGTCCAGCGGTACAACGATAACCCGCGACTCGACTACCACCAGACGATCGCCGACATCATGAGCCAGCCGCGGAAGCCCGCGAAGACGATCGGCCTCGGTCTCAATTATGGAATGGGTCAGGGACTGCTGGCGCTTTCCCTCAAGCTCCCCACCGAGATGAAGTCGTTCACCAAGCGCGTGAACGGCAAGAAGAAGGTCATCGAGTATCTCGGCGCTGGGCCCGAGGCCATGGCGCTCATTGACCAGTACCACGCAGCGGTGCCCTACGCCAAGGATCTCTCCACCCGGATGAAGGTCAAGGCCAACCGCGTCGGCTTCGTGAAGACGTGGGACGGCCGCCGGTGCCGCTTCCCTGAAGTCTGGCTCGACGGCCGCAAGGTCTTCGACTGGACCGAGAAGGCCATGAGCCGCGTCATCCAAGGCACGGCCGCTGGACAGATGCGGAAGGCCATGGTCGACGCAGACGCAGCCGGGCACAAGCTCCAGCTCCAGGTGCATGACGAGCTGAACAAGACCAGCGACAGCCACGCAGACGCGAAGGACATGGCACGCATCATGGTCGACGCCATGCAGCTCCGCGTCCCGATGATCGTTGACGTCGAGTGGGGCCCGTCATGGGGCGAGCTGAAGGTAATCGAATGAAAAAGAAAAGAGCAGAACGACTCAAGTCACGGCGCGAGTTCCTGGCCAAGCAGAAGCGGATCGAGAAGATCGCCCGCGCGAACGAGGCGCCCGTGGGCTACGCGATATTCTCCAGGCTCGTCGGCGGCAAGTGGCGGCTGGAGTTCGAGTCCGCGCATGAGACGTGCCGCGACAGTGCCTTCGAGATCCTCCAACTGCGCAGCGACCTCGAGATCCGCAGGGTGAACGTATGAAAGGCCGCGAAGAGAAATGGGACCTCCGCTTCATGGAGATGGCCGAGCTGGTCAGCACCTGGAGCAAGGATCCATCCACGAAGATCGGCGCGGTGGTGGTCGACAGTAACCGCCGCATGGTGGGCACGGGCTACAACGGTTTCCCCCGCGGAGTCGAAGACAGCTGCGATCGGTACGCCGACAGGCCCACCAAGTACAGCCTCGTCGTCCACGCCGAGCTAAACGCGATCCTGAACGCAGCAGCTCCGCTGGAAGGGACCACGCTCTACGTCACCCGCGCTCCATGCTCCGAATGCGCCAAGTCTATCATCCAGTCCGGCGTCCGCCGCGTGGTCTGGGTCGGAGACGAAGACGCAGCAATGGCAGCCCGATGGGCGGAGTCCCGAGCAACCATGCACACCCTGTTCGACGAATCCGGGATCGACGTGGATATACTATGAACGACCTCCCCGACATCGCAACGCTCATCGCTGAAACGCAGGAAGCGTTCCAAGACGTGCTCGGCACGTCAGTAGGATGGCGCGACCGCTTTGGCCACGTCACATTCAAGGAGTGCCTACGGGCAAACCTAATGCTATCGCTGCTCAAGTGGAGCCAGTCCGAAGGCGAAGGGACCAACGCGGACATCGTCGCCGCGCTGGCCAAGCTGACCGAGGCAGTCTACCGATCATGAGCGAAGCAGCACTCTCGAAAAAAGTAATGCAGATTCTACGACCGCTGGACGCCCGGCGAGTCGAGAACAAGTGCGGCAAAGGTACGCCCGACGTGAACTACATCGGCGGCTGGGTCGAGCTGAAGCAGCAGGACGCCTGGCCCAAACGTCCCACCACCAAGGTGCGCCTGAACCACGACCTCTCCCTCGAGCAGCGCATCTGGATCAACCGGCGAGAGAAGAAGGGTGGCACCGTCTACGTCCTTTTACAGATCGCCCGTGATTATTTGTTGCTTTCCGGTGGCGTGGCGGCTACTGTTATCGGCGAAGCCAACGAAGCCGAGCTGCGATCAGCAGCCCTTCATGTCTGGACCGCATCCGAAATGAAGGACCAACTCCTCCCATGCTTACGACCCGAGAATTGACCCCCGGCGAGCGACTGCTCGTTGACCGACGCCGCGCTGGCCAGAACCAGACCGACGCCGCGCGAGCGTACGACCTCTCCGAATGGAGGTATCGTCAGTGCGAGGCGGATCGCTCCTCCGCCATCCCGCTGACCCCCATCGGAAAACTTCGGGACCATGAGGCTTGCATGCTTATGCGTCGACGTGCTGGAATGAAGCGCACCGAGCTGGCAGCCAAGCTCGGTATCTCCGGCTGGTGGTTGACGCGAATGGAACGCGGACAGATCCCGGCCGACCGCCTCGTTGCCTTCTGGGCCTAACCTCCACCGCCGCTATGACCCACAACCCTGCCACCGCTGTCGCCTTTCTTCAGAACATGCACCCGCATGACCTCTGGCTGATCAGCGCGTTTCCCGTCGACCGCACGTCGACGAAGTACAGCAACCGCACCGCAACCTTCCAGGCTGGCGAGGAGAAGCAGCTGGTCGAGTTCCTCGAGGCTCACTCCGGAGGATCACACAACATCTACTTCAGCGTGAACCCACCCGTCGGGCCCATGACGAAGAAGGCCCAGCGCGTCGACATCGAGCGCATGACGTTCCTGCACGTCGACCTTGACCCGAGCGCAGGTGAACCAGTCGCGATCGAGCGCGAGCGCATTCTTGCGCAGGTTACCACCAACCTCCCCGACGGAGTTCCACCGCCCACGATGATCGTCGACAGCGGCGGCGGCTACTGGGCATTCTGGAGGCTCGAGGACGCCTTCGACATCGAGGGCAGCAGCGAGCGGTACGAAGAGGCCAAGCTCTGGAACCTCCAGCTCGAGCTGCTCTTCGGCGCAGACTCGTGCCACAACGTCGACCGCATCGCGCGGCTGCCCGGCACGGTCAACTACCCCGACGCGAAGAAGGCCAGCAAGGGACGCACCGCCAGACTGTCGACAGTGTTCGAGAGCAACCGCTCGAGCTTCAAGCTGTCCGAGTTCACGAAGGCGCCGCAGGTGCAGGCGGCCAGCGGCTTCTCGAGTGGCAAGACGGTCACGATCTCCGAGAACGTGCAGCGCGTCATGGACCTCGCGAAGGAGCTTCCAGCATCGGTGCCGAACTGGTGCAAGGTAGTCATCGCCCAAGGGAAGGACCCGGACGACGAGACGCGCTTCGTGAAGCCCGGCAGCTCCGAAGTCAACCGCAGCGACGCGCTCTTCTACACCGTCTGCGAGCTGGTGCGCAACCAAGTCAGCGACGACATGATCTACGCGATCATCACTGATCCCGACTGGGCAATCTCCGCATCGGTCATCGACGGAAGCAACGGCCGCGGCGATCGGTACGCCCGTCGCCAGATCGAGCGGGCCCACGAGTTCGCAGTCGACCCGCAGCTGGCCGACCTGAACAACCGCTACGCCGTCGTCCAGAACGCAGGTAATGGCAAGTGCAAGATCATCTACGAAGACGTCAGAACGCACAGACTCGTGCAGCAAGCACCCGCCGACTTCCGCGCGTTCTACTCCAACAAGTTTATCGAAATCCCGACGAGCAGCGGTGCCGTCGCGCGCATCCCCCTGGGGAAATGGTGGTTCGAGCACTCGATGCGCCGCAGCTTCCGCAGCATCGACTTCCTCCCCGGCGAAGAAGTCGCCGCCGACGTCTACAACCTCTGGCGCGGCTTCGCCTACGAGGCTCTGCCCGGCGGCAGCTGCGACCTCTACCTTGACCACGTGCGCGAGGTCATCTGCTCCGGCGATCCGGTGATCTACGACTACCTGCTGAACTGGATGGCCCAAGCCGTCCAGAAGCCGAGCCAGCCCGGACACACCGCGATCGTCATGCGAGGATCGCAAGGCGCAGGAAAGGGCACCTTCGCCAAGACCTTCGCCAAGCTCTTCGGGCACCATGGCAAACAGATCACCGACGCGAAGCACCTCGTCGGATCGTTCAACGCCCACCTCCGCGACTGCATCGTGCTCTTTGCGGACGAGGCGATCGCGGCTGGCAACAAGCAGCACGAGTCGATGCTCAAGACCATGGTCACCGAGGAGACCCTCATGGTCGAGCTGAAGGGAGTCGACGCCAGCGTCGAGAGGAATTACCTGCACGTCATCATGGCGAGCAACGCCGAGTGGGTAGTGCCCACAGGGACGGACGACCGCCGCTTCGTTATGCTCGACGTCTCTGACGATCACGTCATGGACGCCAACTACTGGGCAGCCCTGAATTCCCAGCTGCGCAACGGCGGATACCAGGCGCTGCTGCATACGCTGCTGACCCGCGACCTCTCCGGCTTCGACCCGCGCAGAAGGCCGCAGACCGACGCGCTCCAGGACCAGAAGCAGCGGAGCTTCGACCCGCAGGCGCAGTGGTGGTTCTCGGTCCTCCAGGAAGGGACGCTCTCCGAGGTCTCGCTCGCAGATGGCGCGCTCTTCCCATCAGGCACGCTGACCTACGAGTACAACGTCACCCGGCCGCACGGCGAGCGTATCAGCGTGAACGCCATGCACGCCTTCATGATGAAGGTAGCGCCGCGGACCACGTACCTCCGACAGGCTACGCAGGGAGAGGTCGACACTGGGAAGATGGAGATGCCGCAGCGTCACCCGTACACCGGCGAGGACAAGACGACGAGCCGCCCGATGGTCTTCCACCTGTCCACGCTCGCCAATCTCCGAGTACAGTTCGACGACACGCACGGCGGGCCGTACGACTGGCACGACGTCTCTGCCATCGTGGGCCAAGCTCCGGAGGTCTTCTGATGGCGAAGGAACCCAAGCTGAAGCTCCGCGCGAGCTTCCCCGCCGAGCTGCGCGCCAAGGCCAAGGCCGAGAACGCAGGCGTGATCTCCATCTCGATCGAGTTCCCTAACGGTGATCGCGAAGAGAGACAGATGACAGGGAACGCGCTCGAGTGCCGCTTCGCCCGCTGGGCTGCGGTAATGTTGAGCGAGCCGCAAGTGAAGGAGCTGGTGGATCTCGAGGAAGTGGTACGAGACGCTCTCGAGTAGATTTCTTTCCTTTCCGTTTGCCTTTTCGCGATGAGTGGGGTATGCTAACAGTACCATGAGATTCACGCACAGAGGACTCGAGATCACCTGCGACGTGGCGCCCAGCCAGGCCGCGACGTGGGACGATCCTCCCTTCGTCGGAGACATCGACAACCTAGAGTGGGACGTCGACGACATCGACGCCGTTCTGGTGAATCTGGATCTGCCCGGCGAGTACCTGGACAGGACGATACGTGCCTGCTATGGCGCCACCGGCCGACTGCCAAACGCGGTGGTCGACAGGATTGACCGAGACTGGAACCTCACTGACGTAGCCTACGACGCTGCCACCGACTACAACCCCCGAGACGACGATGCCTAACACCTGGACCGAACAAGACGAAGAGCTGCTCCGGCGGCTCCGCGAGAATGGCACACCGCCCACCGAGATCGCTGCACGCCTGCGTAGATCAACCAGCGCGATCTGCCAGCACGCAATCCGCGTAATGGGCCTCAAGCCTCTGCGCGCACCGAAGCGCTACTGGGCAGACTCCGAGACGGACACGCTGCACGCGATGTTCCCGGCGCACCGCGTCGGAGAGATCGCAGAGAAGCTGCGACGCAACGAGCAATCCGTACGAGACAAGGCCAAGAACGAAGGACTCCTGCGGAGGGACTTCCCACTATGATAGACCGACCCGACACGATCTTCGCACCCACCGCTGCGCTCGAGATCGCAGCCAGCCTCAACTCCAACGTCGAGGACGACTGGCGCTACGAAGTGGTGCTCGTCGGCTCGAAGGCCCTGGTCCAAGTCCGCGACGAAGACGGCGAAGTCGTCGGCAACCTCTAGTACATCGTGATAGACTGAAACAAGTGCGGAGGACCTCGGTCCTCGGTTCTTCATGACAGGGGCGGAGGAGTGGTTTCCTCCGCCCCGCTTTCGTTCGCAATTCGAGAATATCGGATGAACCATTTGCCTCTCTGCCGATAGTGGGGTAAGGTATCAGCGTCATGAATAAATCAGCCATCCAAACCATCGCCGCTCAAGAGCTGGCCCGCGCACTCGAGCTTCCCCTCACCAGCGAGCAGCTCGACCGACTGGGCAAGGTCTTCTTTGTCCTCTCCGCTCGGATGACCAGCACCGCTGGCACCGCGACCTTCCGCGGCCCGAGCCAAGGTCGCGTCAAGCTCTCCCTCCCGATCTTCACCGACCCGCGCAACGACGACGAGTCCAACCTGCGGAACACCATCCGCCACGAGCTGGCCCACATCGCAGCGCCCGACGGAGCTGGTCACGGGCCCACCTGGAAGCGGATCGCACGCAGCATGGGCTGCACGGCCGAGCGTTGCCACGAGATGGCGGTCACCCGCAAGACGCGCCGCATGTTCCGCTTCACCTGCTCGTGCTGCTCGAAGGAGCTGGCGACGATCGCACGGGCCCAGATGCCCAGCCGCATCGTTCAGAACCGAGTGTCGGTCTGCTGCCGCGCAGTGCTGCGCGTCAAAGAAGTTGCAAACTAAACGGACAAACACTCGACCCCACTCCTCGGAGTGGGGTATTGTCTAGCGTCATGAAAAAAGCACTCGCACTCGTCGCCCTTCTCGCCCTCTTCATCGGCCCGCTCTACATCCTCGCTAGCAGCTGCGGCATCTGATGCGAGACTCTCAACGATCCAAACTCTACGGGTGGGAGCTGGCCCACCTGGAGAGCGCCAAGCTGCTGCGAGCCGAGGACACGGTGCCGCTCGGCGAGAAGGGCGCGCAGGACCTGGTGCGCCTGGTCTGGCTGGACTTCCGCGGGCTCGGCCGCATGCCCGCGGTGAAGGTCCTGGGCAACCGCGGCCGAGGATGGACCAACGGCACGATGATCAAGCTGTCGAGCCAGTACCTGGCCACGCAGACACGCTGGTACGTCCTGCACGAGCTGGCGCACTGCATCATGATCAAGGACGGCCGTAGCCACCTGGCCGACCATGGGCCGGAGTTCTGCGCGGTCTATGCCGACCTGCTGGACACATACGCCACCGGCTGGAGGCCCGAGCTGGTGGGCAGCATGAAGGGAGCCGGTCTGAAGGTTTCGTGAAGAAAACGGACAAAGGCTCGACCGCACCTCGACGAGTGGGGTAAGGTAACAGCGTCATGAACAACCGCACCAACAAGATCAACGGCCGCCGCGCACTCAACGGCGACTCCCGCAAGAAGCACCTCGGCCGCGACGCCAAGCGCCGCGCGAACAAGGCCGCCCGCCGCATCGCCAACGACTAATGAAACCCACCAAGAAGAACCGAACACTCCAGCTGCTGAAGGCCAGCGCCGGAGGGATGGCGGCCGCCACCCGCGGCCGCGCCCGTAGATTCCAGAACAAGAAGAAAGAAGCCGCGCGCAGAGCGTGCAGGAAATAGACATGATCGCACCAACTAAAATCGCAATGGTCTCCGAGGTCCGCGAGGCGCTGATCGCCGCGGGAGTCAAGATCGGCACCGTCGTCGGGAACCACATCCTCACCAAAGGAGACGTCCGCCTCGAGTTCTCTGATCGCGCTCGAGGAGCCTACTGGTCGCACGCCAGCGACGATGCACGTCACATCCGCGTGACGTCCGGAGGCTACGGGGACGGCATGAACCGCAGCTACCCTCTGCGCAAGGACGGCACCTTCAACGTCAAGAAGATCGTCGAAGTGGTGAAGGAGTTCGAGGAGGAGATCGCCGCACGCGCAGCGCAGGCCAAGGTCCGGCGGAAGAAGAACGACGTCCGAGCCGCGGCTCGACTCGAGGTCGCAGAGGAGCTGGCCAGCGCGCTCGAGGTCAGCACGAAAGACCTCCTGACCTACAACTATGTCGGCAACGTCGGAACCGACGCGGGCAACGGGATCCGCGTAGGTGTAGAGAAAGACGGCACCGTCTTTCTCGCCCTTCGCGGCATGACCGCCGACGAAGCGAAGGCTGCGATCTCCGAACTTCTCGGACAAAAACGAGGCCGCCACTTGACAAGTGGGGAGTAATGGGGTATAGTCTGGCATGTCGCAATCAATCAACTGGAACGAAGTCGCCCGCATCGCCACCACCATGACCAGCAACGAGCTGCACTACGGCCGCCTGGACTGCATCAAGGCCGGAGAGGCCGCTTGGGAGCTGGAGAAGGCCGGGATCGCCGTCAGCAAGGACCAGGGCTACTACCTGGACGAGAGCAGCATCTACGCGGCCGAGCAGACCCGCCGCATGAGCGCCTGATATGAAACACTTCATCCTTCGAGAGCAGAGCACCGGCCTGGTGGCCAAGGGCGGAGGCAAGGTCCTCCGGTACGGCTGGGCCGAGCTGGCCGAGGAAGCTGCCATGCAGTGGACGATGGCGACTGCCCACATGGGCGGAGACTGGAGAGCAGAGGAGGCTAAATGAGAATCGCCAACGCAGACGAGGCCCGCTCCTGGCTGAAGAGCTGGGGCGGATCTCCGCCCAGCGGCCTACTGAAGGCCGCGATCGCTGGCACGGTGCTCTCCGCGTCGCTCTCGAGTGGGCCCAGCAAAGACCGCATCCTCGAGGCTCTGAAAGTTCTCGAGAGAAAACGGACAAAGGCTCGACCGCACTCCGGCTAGTGGGGTATAGTAAGGCATGTCCAACACCAACACCAACCGCATCGCGCTCGCCGCTTCCGAAATGACCTGCACCCAGCTGCGGTACACTATCCTCGACCTCTTCAACGCAGGGCAGGACGACGACGCTGCCGTCCTGATCGCCGAGCAGGCGAAGCGCGCGGCCAACCGGAGCCCGCTCGCCACGTGGTAGGCCATCCTCTGGAGCGGCTGCAAGCGGCCGTCCTGGTGAAGGCCAGGATGGGCTCCCATCCCTGGAGCATCGTCCACGAGGGCGAGACGCTGCCTGGATGGGTCGACACGAAGCCCGCGCATGCAGGCTACTTCTTTCCGCTGAAGCGTGACGCCGAGCGGGCTCGCCTGCGAATGATCGAAAGAATCCGAGAAACACTCGACCGCACCCCCGATAGTGGGGTATAGTAAAGCGCCATGAAGAACAACACCAAAGCAAACGCCCGCACGCTCGACAGCCTCGCCACCGCCGGACTCGTCTACATGATCGAGAACATCGTCCCGGACGCGACCGCCAACTACAGCGAGTGGCTAGGCAAGACGATCGTCAAGCAGGGCAGCGTCCGCTGCACCGCTCGCATGGTCGACGGCGAGCTGATCGTCAGAGCGTACGGAGAGAGCCCGGAGAGCGTCGCCTCGAGCCTCTCGCTCCGCGAGCACGTCGAAGCCATCTCAGTCTTTTTCAACTAAAACGGACAAACACTCGACCGCACTCCCGCCAGTGGGGTATAGTAAAGCGACATGAAGAACAGCACCAAAGAACTACTCAACTCGATCGCAGCCGAGATGGGCACCAACAAGAACGACACGATTTCCTTCGCCATCCAGCTCCTCGTGAACGAGGCAGGCTTCAGCGTCCGCGACGCAGCCGACGAGATCCTCGGCGAAGGCGGCTACGATCGCCTCGCCGAAGAAGTCGCCTCGATGGAAGATTGAAAAGAAACGAACAAACACTCGACCGCACCCCCGCCAGTGGGGTATAGTACAGCGACATGAAAAACACCACCTACAGCGAAGCCTGCTCCCGCCGCACCGAAGCCTGGACCCGCATGGCTCGCTTCGAGAACCGCCCCAACCACGGCATCGCCTACCGCCAGGCTGTCCAAGATCGCATCGAGGCCACCGAGGATATGCTCGAGCTTCTGGACGACTCCTACCGCTGCGCCGTCCTTCGCAACGAAGTCGCCAACCTCGACAGTCTCCTGGGAGTTTGAAAGAAAACGGACAAACACTCGACCGCACCCCCGATAGTGGGGTAAGGTATCAGCGTCATGAAAAACACCACCTACACCACCGCCGACCAGGCCACCACCACACTCGCTCTCTCCGACCTGAAGGCGTTCGCTGCCGAGATCTTCGCCCACCGCGCGCACGGCAAGTACGCGATCGACAATGCGCTGAAGGCCAGCGCCCGCAACGTCATCATCGCGGCCCTGGACTACTGCGCCGAGCTTGGCGCCGAGATCGGCGACGAGACGCAGCTTGGCTGCTGCGGCACCCCTGTCGAGTGGGCCAACGAGTTCCGCTCCGACCTCTCCCGCATCCTCTAATGAAAAGCAAGGCCAACCACGTCTACGTGAACGTGCGGGACTACCATACCGCCGACGCGCTCGAGCGCATGATCCTCGCGATCGAGAACGACGCCCACAACTACCGCAAAGCCCACGGTGGCTTCGCGTGCAAAGATCAACCGATGCTCGCATCGGCTCACCGCAAAATACAACAACTCGACGCGAAGCGTCGCCGACTCCTCGGAATCTGATATGAACATCCAAGACGCACTCGACTCACTGACCGAAATCGAAAACGCAGCCCAGCAGATCCGGGACGAACTCGAGGCCGCGGTCGACGACGTCGACCAGCAGATCGAAGACGGCGAGCTGGACAAGCGGGACCGCGAGGACGACATCCTCGAGATCCTGAACGGAGTCTCCGAGCCCATCGGGCTCATCGCAGGCGCCGCTCGAGATCTCGCAGAGGTGCTGTCTTGAGCCGCGCAGAGAGAGTCTACATCGGCGACGGCGTCTACGCCTGGACCGACGGCTGGGGCTGGTGGCTCGAGACCGAGCGCGACGGCGGCACCGATCGCATCTACCTCGAGCCCGACGTATTCGCGAAGCTGAAGGACCTCTTCGCATGAAAGACATCATGTTGAAACTCGTCCGGCACCGTATCCTGATCCGCGCGCTCGAGGAGGAGTACGGGAAGATGCTACTCGATGGCAGCAAAACGAAGGGGATGGCTAGATTCCTGCGACAGGCCCGCAGGAAGTTCTGCGACGACCTGATCACGGCTGGGGACCTCTGCAAGAAGGATGGGGACCGCGTCACGGCACATATGCTCTCGAGGGAGTACGCCCGCCACCGAAAGTTCTTGTGAGAAAACGGACAAAGGCTCGACCGCACCCTGGATAGTGGGGTATTCTCTGGCGTCAACGAAACGAAGTCACCACCCACCACCACCATGTTCAACGCCACCATCACCAACGAAACCTTCAACGGCAACACCCGCACCGAGCACTACAACGTGGTCTTCAGCGGCGGCGACTTCCCCGCCTACTTCACCGAGTCCGACGAGGGCGACTTCTGGACCGCCTCCATCAAGGGCCTCAAGGTCCGCACCTACCGCTCGGAGACCCTCAAGGGCCTGGTCCGCCAGATCGCCGCCGACATCGACAGCCTCTAAAATTCTGGCCCGCCCCTCAAGTTCACCTTCACCACCAGCCGATAGAACCACCATGAAGCACTCCAACGCAAAAGTCTCCGCCATCCAAGAAGTGGGCGACGCAGCCCGGCTGGTCCGCGCGATCGAGAACGACTCGAAGAACTACAAGAAGACCGGCCAGGATCACTGGGCCACCCGCGAGCTGACCGCGGCCGCGCAGCGCAAGGTCGATTCACTCTGGGACGCAGCAATCTGATGCAGAAGAAATACGACGACTGCATTATTACGGGCTGCCTACTTCTCGCGATCTTCGTGGTGGGCTTCTTCCTTGGCGGGAATCACTAAACCTTCGAGGAAAACGTACAAACACTCGACCGCACCTTCGGGAGTGGGGTATTCTCTGGCGTCAACGAAACCACCAGCCACCAACGAACCATGAAACTCTCCAGCACTGACCGCAAAGCACTCTCCATCTGCGGAGACCGCCTTCCCACCTGCGACATGGGCAAGGACGCCTACCGCTCCCGCATCTCGGACCTGACCCGCAGCCATCCGCAGTACGTCGCCATGACAGAGGACGGACGACGCTGGGAGCTGACCGACCTGGGACGCGCGATGATGAGTCGCGCCGGGAAGGGAAGCACCTGGGTCAAGTGGGCCGCACGTGTTGGCCGCGCACAGGACATGATCGACGCGCTCAACTCCGGCGGCACCGAGGCGGGCCATGCGCTCCTCCGCGAAATGCGCTAAGGTCGAGACGTCGTAAGCCCAGCACCCCGCTGGGCTTGCGAAACTTTCTGCGAGGAAAACGGACAAAGGCTCGACCGCACCCCCACCAGTGGGGTATTGTATATCGTCATGAAGAAATCACCTGAACAACGCATCGCGCTCGCCGTCGACTCCGCCGCCAAAGGCTTCACCACCAAGGCCGCCAAGAAGGACGCGCTCGAGCAGCTCTCCCGCGCCTACAACCAAGTCAGCAACGAGAGTGCCGCCGACTTCCGCGACAAGCCCTACAGCCTCTGCCACGTCCGCCCGAAACACGCTGAAGCCTTCGGCAGCAGCTGGGGTCAAGTCGAGATCCTGGTCGCCATCCGCGCCGAGATCAACGCGATCGAGGTCACCAAGAAGGTCGCGAAAGTGGACACCACCAAGGTCCGCGAGCTGGGCCCGCAAGCGGCCACCACCGCGGGCATCGACTTCATCGACAGCAACGGCGACCGCCGCGGCTACTGCTACTGCTGCGGCCGCATCGGCTTCAAGCTCAACGACACGGGCCACCTGTCGCGCCACGGCTACTCGCGCCCCGGCTGGGGCTACGACGTCGGCGGCTGCTTCGGCTCCGGACGCACGCCAGAGCGCACGCTCGAGATCGCGATCGCATGGCACGGTCAAGAGATCGCATTCCGCGAGGAACTGCTGGCCACCGACCTGATCAGCTTCGCCCTGAAGCAGTCCCGCCGCCATTGGAAGATGGTTCGCAGCGAAGGTCGCCGCACCTACGAAGTACGCGGCGACTACGCCCGCAACCAGCGGGCTGACGCCTACCGCAACCTGCGCAGGGGGCACGCCGACGTGACCAGCATCACCAGCCCGGCCGTCTGGCGCACGCTGCTCGAGAGCGAGCACAAGACCCACACCAGCCAGCGCGCCGACCTGCTCGAGGTCCAGGCCGCGATCTGATCCGCTATTCGCGAATAGAGAATGGCCCGCGGCGCTCCAGCCGTGGGCTGTTTTCATTCTTCATGAAAAAACGGAAGAAGGCTCGACCGCACGCTGGCCAGTGGGGTATGCTGTTGGTGCCATGAAGAACCAGCTCACCACCCGCCAGCGCGCCATCCTCCGCAGCATCGTCCGCAGCAGCCGCCAGTATGCCGCCAACTCGAATGGCTGGACCTCCTCCAACGTCACGGTGAACCGCCGAGCCGCCTCTGCCCGTGAGGTGATGAGCATCATCCGCAAGGTCGGAGAGCATCGCTTCGAGACTCGGATCGAAGAGGGAACCCACTACATCCCCATCGCGCCGTTCGGCCGTAGCTCGATGGGCTACAAGCAGCGCGCATGGGCTTCCCTAGAAGTTCGCCCGATCGCACGATAAATCGAAGAAGGATCCGACCGCACTCTCCGGAGTGGGGTAAGGTATCAGCGTCATGAAAAACAACGAACAAAACGCCGCGCTCGCCGCCCTCGACAGTCCCTACCTCTGCGCACTCTGCTGCGCTGTCGGCGCCCGCCGCCTGGACACGCTCGAGCGCAGCGACCTTGTCTACGCTGGCCTGCTCGAGGCCCGCGCCGACAGCATCGCCCCCGGCGGTAAGATCTGGATCCTGACGCCGGTGGGCCGCCTGGCTTCGCGCGCTGGTCGCCTCGCTGAACTGATCTCGCAGCTGGCCTAATGTTCGCCACGCGCATCAGCGAGCAGGATGGGCTTTGGTTCGTCCTCTTCGGACAGATGGACGGGCTCGAGTTCAGGTGCAGCCACGGGCAGCCCGGCCGGTCCTACAAGACATTCGCGGGAGCGGTTCGCGCCGTGATAAGATGGGAGAAGAAAAACGAAGACAGCGTTTGACTTTCCCTGACCAGTGGGGTATAGTAAGGCATGAAGAACGCAACCGCCAACCAATCGCACACCCTCGTCGACACCATCGGAGACGGCTGGTGCTACTTCACCCCGCTGAACAACGGCCGCGTGATCATCTCCAGCACCGAGCACGACGACTGCGAGCCGGACACCACCGAGATGCCCATCGAAGAGGCCCGCAACGTCTACCGCCGCCTGGTGCGCGCAGGGTGGGCAGCGTGAGCCCCGACTTCCTGCGCTTCGTCGACCTGGTCCACCTCTACTGGCGGGAGCGGGGCGACCGCACGCTGAACGAGGCGTGGCACGCCTGGCGCTCCGAGGATGGGCTCTGCCCACCGCTCAAGACTCCAGAGCACGCAGCGGCCAAGGCCGCCCTGATCGAGGAGTGGGGCGCGGAGAAGTTCGAGACGATCGCGGACCTCTACGACCAGTACGGCTAACCCGAACGGGAAAGATCAGGGCGGATCAGGCGACGATCGCCCGATCTGTCCCGATCGGGGCATTCCGGTGGCGAGATCACCGGCGATCTGATAGGATCAGGCAACCGCGCCAGCCAGCGCCCAGCCAAGGAGGTGATCACCCGGCCCGCAGCTGATTACTGCGATCCGAGCCCCGCGCATCACTGCGCGGGGTTTTTCTTTAGATTCTACTTGCCTTTTCGCGATATGGTGGTATTCTACAGCATCATGAAAGCAATCATCAACAACACGACAGAAGCCGCCCGCGAAGTTCTGCTATTCGTCCCGCCGATCGTCCTCTTCATGGGAGGAGTGGTTGGAGTGGTCGCGCTCGGCGGAATGAAGCTCGCAGCCATGCTCGCAGCCTCATGAGCCTCGACGAATACCTGAAAGGCAAAGGAGCCGAGGTAGCGCGCCCCGGCCGGAAGTGTTCTATCTGCGGGAATCCGCCTCTGAAAGACGAGGTCGACCAGTACGCCGCAGGCGTGCAGGATGGTACAATACTGCACAGCCAGCACCATATCTGGCTGCACTACTTCGCCCCGACCTGGGGAATCAAGTCGCAGAACACGCTGCGAAACCATATCCGAATCTGCTTAGGCATCTCTTTATGAGCGACACTCCCGATAAACCTGGACTGGACGATTTCCTCTCGGCCCCGGAAAACGTCACTGCCAACGAGAAGGAGATGGCCAAGCTCCTCGAGCGGAAGCTGCGCGAAGACGCGCGGCTGAAGCGCGAGCGGTGGTCGAAGTCGAAGACGCGCCCGAGCCTCGAGGACATCCTCGCCGACATCATCGCGGTGGCGGAATGCGAAGACCGCAACCCGCGCGGCTACCTTCGGCGCTCGATCGACCGCCGCCGCTATGAGCTGGTGGGCGAATACCTGATTGAGCACCTGCTCGAGCACGGCACCTTCGGTCACCTGAAGAGCATGGCGAAGCTCCAGCCGTCGACGGCCGACCGTCGCCTGATGCTGAAGCGGACCAAGAACTCCCTCCTCGAGCACGATCAACGCTACTTCGAGCGGCACGTTGCACCGTACATCGACCTCTATCCCGAGCTGACTCGCGTCACGCAGAAGTCGCAGCAGCTGGTATGGTACAGCGACTCGCACTCATTCTTCGGCGACCCGTTCACCTGGCTGGCCTTCCTGGATTTCATCTCGAGCAGTCAGCCCGAGGTGGTCGCGCTCGGCGGTGACACGAACGACGGCAGCATGATCAGCAGCCACGATCACCCGCCCGGCTTCGGCGCCCCGTTCCAGCAGGAGAACGATCTGCAACGCGCCATGGTCCGCGAGATCCGCAGGCTGGTGCCCAACTGCCGGATCCTGATGATCCCGGACAATCACTGGACGGACAGGATCGTTCGCTACATGACGCAGGTATCGCCTGCGCTCGCTGGCCTGCGAACCATGCGCATCGACAAACTCATGGGCCTCGACGAGTCCGGCGCCGAGATCGTTCACCGCGGCAGCTTCCTCGCCCCGAAGGGACACGAGGCTGACGTCGGCCGCAAGACGCTCTGGGGTCAGCTCCAGCTGACGCACGGCAGCAAGACCGGCCGCTTCCCCGCCATGGCCGAGCTGATGGACTGGGTCGAGATGGGGCTGCCCAAAGGCGCCCACGGGCTCGGACTGTCCGGACACGTACATCGTCGCCAGCAGGTGATAGGGCCCAACAGTGGGCTCCGCAGGATGGGCTGGGTCTCGACTCACTGCGCCTGCACCGACTACGGCGCCATTCACTACGTGAAGGGCAACGCACCCGCATGGTCTCGAGGCTTCGAGATCGTCGACAAGGGCGCGAAGGCGATCCAATCGGTGGGCGTCGACACTACCGCCGGAGAGGCGTTCGCTCACGGTTGGCGGTACGAGGCCAAGAAGCTTCCCAAATCACCGGACGCGGTGAAGAAGTGGTGGCTCAAGAGATACTCGTCAGACTTCCGAGAGTTCGAGGGCGAGTGATGGAAGACCCCGACGAGTTCCGCGAGATGCAAGAGCTGATCGCCCGACAGTTCGAGCTGGCCCTTAGAGGTGAGCGCCCCGTCTTCTGCGTGCTCTGCAAGAGACCGTTTAGATGCTACGAAGCATCCGGCCCGATGTCACGCTACCGCGTGGTCTACCCCTTCCGGCACGCGATCAAGCGCGGCAGGATCCTCTGCCCCGGCTCGATGATGCAGGCCACGCTGGCACCTTATGACGGATGAGCAGGACAAGGCCAACATCGCCGCTGCGCTCGAGCACGGCGTGGATGTCGAAGGGCGCCGCATCTTCCTGCAAGGAGACGTGGCTAGCGACTCGATCGCTGTTGCTGTCCGCGGGCTCTACCTGCTCGCAGACATGGCCGACGCGCCGATCGAACTCTACGTCGCCAGCTATGGCGGAGACATCGACGAAGCCTTCCAGCTGCACGACGTCACGCGCACGATCAAGGTCCCAGTCCACACCACCGCGCTCGGCGTCTGCATGTCCGCTGCTCCCTTCCTGGTGGCCTGCGGGCAGAAGGGTCACCGCTACGCTGCGGAGAATACGCAGTTCATGATGCACACCGCCAGCCTCGAGCTGGACGGGCAGATCGGCCACGCCAGCCTCGAGCTGGAGAACACCCGCAAGCGGTGCGAGCGCATGGATCGGCTGCTGGCGAAGTACACGAAGAAGGATTATCGCTTCTGGGCGAAGTTCACTAAGTCCAGCCAGGACCACTACTTCGGAGCGGAAGAGGCCCTCGAGTGGGGCATCATCGACCACATTTGGTCAGAAAAGTAGAAGAGCCATTTGCTTTTCCGTGGGGAGTGGGGTACTATCTGGCGTCAACGAAACGAAGTCACCACCACCAACTGCCATGTCAAACATCAAAAACCTCCCCCAAAGCATCGTCAGCATCAAAGTCGCCC
>TARA_R110002167_G_scaffold84969_5_pt1 | contig 23314 bp, 20 predicted proteins | sample TARA_R110002167 | Tara Oceans TARA_R110002167 (sample SAMEA4398238) | marine metagenome | biome: Polar Biome; feature: [MES] marine water layer (ENVO:01000295) within the mesopelagic zone...; material: water (ENVO:00002006), including particulate matter (ENVO:01000060) such as......
CTGAGCCAATTAATCTTTCTTTTCGGCTCAATTTACTTTCGTTATTACCCGTGTAACATTGACCACACATTGCATAATCCCAATCTGAAAACATTAGTTCATCTTCGGGTGTAGGACTCCCACAAAGTTGACATATTACGTTTTTTATATCTTCTGGATTCATTATCTTACTTGCCTTGTTTCGTGAGTACCTTTATAAAGCCCGAACTTACTAAAGTATTTTTTAACTAACTTATTACGAACTCCTTTATAATCCCCGTAAATATTATCCATTTTAAAGCCCATAACAAGCTCGTAGTTACACTTTGTTACAAAAGAGTTACAATCCTTTTCTTTTTCTTTTTTAAGGCTCTCAACGTATCTCTCTTTGTGATACTCTGAAATTCTCCCTTTAGCTTTGTATTCTTTTTGTTTTTGTTTTCTTTCGTGTAAAAAGATAGGTGCTTTTTCTTTTTTCATATTTTAGTTTTTAATAGTTTGTAAATTTCCCCTTTAATAATTTTTATGAGTGTGGCCACCCTTTAACTTGCCCTGCACTCTTAGAAAAAATAATCTCTTAGTGAGTGTGGCTAAACTGCATTCTAGTCCGTAGAACCTCCTTAAATACCTATCTACAACGTGGATAGACTTCCCTTTGTTCGTTAATTCTGTAAGAACTTGATTGACTAAACATCTTTTAAACATAATTCGTGTAAGTTTTAAACAATTAGTAATTCGACTATATATAAGATATAAACTTTGTTATATATTGCTCATTTTTAAGTAGGGGTGTACCCATTTCTGAGCATACCCCCACACCAAACAAACAAACAAACAAATTTTTAGAATGGAACTGAAGTAGGTTTGTACATTCCACAAGTAGCGCAGTGTAAAAACTCTCCCTCTGAATCTCTGTAAGATTTTTGACAACCTCCACAACTACAATCGTAACTCATTCCCGTAGAAACAGCAACCCCTTGACTTTCAATGTTTAAAGTATCCTCATTAGTTTCTGACTTATAATCCGTAGTGCAAAAATCGCATCCGTCAGTAGAAATAGCCCCACACATATCGCAACCTGTAAATAGTTTTGACTTGTTAGATATTTTCTTTGTGGGTTTAGATTTATAACTTGAGTATCCATAAGCAATATGATTACTCCAATTCCCGTAAGAAGAATAAGAATCTTCTGCTTTGTGGTCGTATCTAACTTCTCCTAGCTTAGTAATTAAAGCCCCAACCATTTTGCAAGTATTTATTGCGTCTTCAATATTTACGTACTCTTGTTTTGAGTGTGGTTTATAATATCCACAACTCATGTTAGCACAAGCAATGTTTGCAATTTGAGAAATTTCGTGAACATCAGTCAAACCTCCCGTAGTAATTTTATATCCGTAAGTATTTAATGTTGATTTTATGGCTTCTTTGAAAACATCGCCAAACATTTTAACTCCCGAAGACTCTTGAACAAAATCTCCGTTACCTTTTCTGTCGCATTCGAAAGCATAACCAACGTCATCGAAAAATTCTGCTTTAGCTTTAGAACTTCCTATGCAACCAATTTCTTCTTGAGCGAAGAAGCATATTTTTATATTATCAAATTTACGTAGCATTTCTAAACATACCCACATACCAACTTTGTCATCGCCTCCTGTTCCAACTTGTTGCATAGAATCTGAATCGAACGCAACAAAATTGCCCTTGACTTGATAAACTTTATATTCTTTGTAAATATCGTGAACTGTATCCGTATGAGAAACAACACAAGGATAAGCCTTAGCTTTACCCTTAGTAATATAGATGTTGTCGTGTTCGTCTACTTCAAAATCATCCGCGCCGAACTCTATAGATTTTTCTATCAAAAAATTCATTGTGTCTTCGTAGTCGTAACTTGTAGCTTGAGTACTTAATACTTCCTTCAAACTATCTTTTAGGTTTTTGTAATTCATCTTGTTTGTTTGTTTGTTATTAACTATATCTTTCTTCTTTTGTCGAAATTCCCCTCTGAAATCTGAGTGAGTGTGGTGTCCCTTCTAAAGTTTAATTTTTCATTCGACTTAACATTCACTAAGTTGCAAAAATCTATTTCTTTTTTGTGCACAACTTTAGAGAAATATTGCCAACTACCAAAAGATTTCAACTCAACGCACTCAGTCCTAGGCCTATCAACTCCGTCAAAAGTTGTTGTTGTACTCATGAAGTTTTTATCTACGACTACTCCCCTACCTTCTATGTATACAACTTTGGCTTTAGATTTTTTTATTATTCTCCCCTCAAAATCTTTCATTGTATTTTTTTCTGCACAAATATCTTCATCCCATGTTGTTATTTTTTTAACGGATTTAAAATAACTAGTACCCTCGCTCGAACAATAAAAAGTTTCAGATTCTAAACAATAAGCAACATTAGAATTAAAACCTCCCGACCTAATAATTCTATCATATTTTCCTCGCTCTTCGCTCAAGAAAGATTCTCGAGATAGTTTTAACTCCCCGCTTTCGTTTTTAAATAAATCAAATAAAACTGAACCTTTATGAAATAAACTAGTAGAGTATTGCCTCTCAATATAGTCTGAATTTGAATATATTTCATTAAGAATAAGTTTTTTATTTTCGTCAAGTGTTACAGAGTGAACTTTGTATATGGAATGGAAACCATAATCTCCGTCAGTGCTTTCGAATTTTCTAAATTCTTCAACACCAAACTTTTTAGCAACTCCCACAGGGTTATTTGTTAAATACCAATGCCCGTCTTCATCATTTCTAAAAGCATAAGTAAAAGTATCCATGTAAGGAAACCTATTATAATCATCGCATAATTCTGCCGAATAAGCATCTGTTTTTATTAGATAAGTTTTATTCTCTAGCTTTACCCCATTAGAAATAAAGTTAGTTTTTTGAGAATAAGATTGTTGTTGTTTGTAAATGTACCCATTCTTAGAAGCCCACAACTTAAATAATTCTTCTTTGTGTTGTTCGTCAGTATAAATTCTATCCATAATTTTTACCCCACAAGTAGTTTCCCAAAGCAAAGCTCTCATATCTAGCAATCCATCATCATCTTTATTTATAAGCATTGAACAATTATTTTCGTACATGTCAAAATAATTATCTTCAACGCAAGAACTGTATCTCATGCAACTCTCCCCTAAACTTCCGTTTCCTTCTTGAGCAAATTCAGAAGTATTTTCTTCTAAGTAATAATTATAATCATCAACTATAGTTACTGAATTAAATCTTCCCTCAGAATCTCCCGACAAAGATTTTAATTGATTAACAAATGTTTCTATATCGTTTGGAGTAACTTCGTTTGCTTCTAGCAAAGTAGAACAAAATATTTTCTTTAGAGTTTTCCCTACCTTAGCTTTAGTCCTATGAGTGTGTGAGCCAAAAATATCTTCTTCCGTTTCCCAAGAGTAATGTTGTATCTTTCTATTTGTTGCGTAAGAAATTTTACCCAACTCATCATTAGAAATATTTAAGTAGTTAGGCATTTCATCTCCGAATAAAATTGTTTGCTCTCCAACAAAACCTTTGTGAGCATTTAGTAATAATTTACCCGTGTTAGTTTCTTTAATGTTTTTTGCATCTTCAATTAGTTTTATTAAAGACGTATTTAAAATTAACTTATTCATAACTTTGTTTTTTTGGTTTTTGTTTATTTGTTTTCTTTTTTAGACTTGATAGGGTAACCTGCTTCGCTACATTCAATTCCATTTTCGTCTTCATATCCTACGACATTTCCTTTTGGAGCGTGCAAATGCCACAGCCATATATTTTCTTTTAATACTCGCACCTTTGGAAATTCAACCCTAGCGAATACTTTTTTAGCTTTTTTCATAATTTTGTTTTTTTGGTTTTTGTTTGTTTGTAAATTTCCCCTAGTTTATTTCTTATGAGTGTGTCTATCCCTAAAAAGCCCCTGCGGAAAAACAGCGTTTAAAGCTCCGCCCCCCGTGAGAGTGAGAGTGGAAATTGAAAAAAATAGATATTTAAATATATGGTTAGTTGGATAGTTATTTAATTTGTTAGTTGAGAATTTAAATAGTTTCATAGCTTCGTATTTTTATAGTTAGTTTTTTAGATATTGTGCATAAAAAAAGAAGGCTATTTTTTAGCCCTCTTTTATACAGTTCTTTTTAGTTTGGTTTATTTTTTTATACCACTTCTTTTAGCTATTTTGTCAAGTGTTGAATCTACTTGGCTACGTTCGAAACTCTTTCTTTTATCGCTCGAAGTTGTTTTGATAGTTTTTGCAATATCTTTATTTTGCTTTTTGTTTGCTTCATCTGATAAATCTGCAAACGTTCTGAACGTACAACTTACTTTTAAATTTTTGTCGCTTTTGTTGTTCTCTGCTTTTGGATTTAGTTGGGTTACACCTATTGCAATGTATTGTTTTGTTGTATCAATACACGTTTCAAGCCATTCGTTAGACTCAAATTTGGTTTGTATTTCAGTTCTGCAATTTTCTATTGTTTCAAGGATTGCATTTTCTAAATAGATTTTAATATCTGATGTTGTTTGCTTTTCTTTTGCATCAAATAATTGAGCCTCAGTTTTGCTTTTATCATTTAATTTCGCCTGCTCTTTTGCGGTAAGTTGCGATTTTAAAAGCTCAATTTGTTCTAATATCGATAACTCTTTTTGTGCTGTGGTTGTTGTTTGGTTTTTCATTTTGTTTGGTTTTTGTTTGGTTTGTTTAGTTTTTAAAAGTGTCGTTAAAATAACAGAAAGAACTTATACTAATTACACATGATGTAATTGAGACTATTAATATAATTAAGTGCGCTTGTGTCATGGGTTTATTTATTTAGAAATTTGTTTGCTAATTTTCGGGCTGACTTTTTTTTGCCTTCAATATTTAAGTTTATTATTTGTTGGGCGATTGTTTGCATATTACTTTATTTTTATTGGTTCTAATTTTAAACTTAAATAAAAGAAATTCATTAAGTCTGATTTAGTATTCAAATCTGTATTAAAAAATAGTTGGAATTCATTATTAAATAAAACTATTGCATCTGTCTTGATTTCGTTCCACAACACGTAAGAATAGTTTTCTATTGAGTATTTTTTGTTTTCTATCTCTATTAAGATTGCAAACATCTTAGAAAAATTTTTAACTTCTTTTACTCTTTTAATTTCGTCTTCAAATTTTAACTTAATCATAACTACATATTTAGTTTGTTAGATGTAGAGATAGTTTATCTCCTTTTTATCTTTGATAAAGGTAAGGCTTTTCAACAAACTACGCAAGGTAATGAGGAAAAGATTGCAATAAATTACAGGAACAATGCAACAGTTGTATCTTCACTATCAACTAAGACAATACTTAACTACCTAAACACTTAAGCATATAGATACCTAGATATGACCGCTACTACATACTCAGCTACTTATATATATAGAACCGTCAATATGTTGGGGGCTATTATTATACAGAACACATAAATTGTGAACTCTCCCATAGTGTTGAGGTAAGGATTAAGGGGTATAGTTAGAAATAATAAGGGGGTATAGTCAAGGCTTGTTTTTAGAAATAAAACAGTGCGCCCTTGTTTTTAGATTGCTTCGTAAAGACTCAGCTAATACTTCGAGCGAAGTTATACTTTTATTTTCATAAAGGCAAGGATTTTACGATTTTTTTTCTTACATTTGCCAATAAAGGTAATATTATGGCAAGAAATACATTAGCAGGCAAGAGTACAGGAAAAAGTAAGAGCGCTAAGTACTACGCTGAAAACCCAAAGGCTAAAAAGAAAAAAGCTGACTACCAAAAAAAATATAATAAAACTTCTAAAGCTAAGAAGTATAGGTCAGAACTAAACGCTGCTAACAGGAAAGCAGGTACTTACGGCAATAAAGACGGAATGGATATGTCTCACACTAAAAAAGGCACGTTAGTTAAGGAAAAAGCATCTAAAAATAGAGCTAGAAACCGAGGCAAAAAATAAAAAATAATTATAATATCTATGAAACTACCACACAAAATGTACAGCAAGTCTGGGCAAGTAAAGACAGCAAAGACTAATAAAGAACATTTAGCTCTTAAAGCAAAAGGTTGGAGTCACTCTAACCCTAAAGCTAAAGTTAAAGCTAAACCTAAAATGAAAAAAGGTTATTAATGGCTAAATCAAACAAATTCAAAGCAGGGGAAAGCGCAAATCCTAACGGAAGAAAAAAAGGAGAGCCTAACAAGTTAACTAAAGTTACTAGGGAGACTATAGCTTTCGCATTAAAAGGTAGTACTTTAGAGATAAAGAAAGCTTTAGAAGAGGTTCGAGAGAAAAGCGCAAAGGATTACATAGATTGTATAGTAAAATTACTTCCTTACATCACACCTAAGTTGTTAGCAGCTCAGATAAACGAAGAGAAGTTACATAAAATAGAAATTAATTTAACTGAAGACACGACAACTGCAGACCTAAAAAAATTATTAGGCGAAGGTTCAGGAAGTGTTGAGGATATAAACTTTGAAGACTTATAAAAATGGCAGTAGCAAGAAGAGAAAAAACCACTGACGCTAAATACAAAAAAGCAATAGGAGTTAGACCTCCTTTAATTGAAGATAATGATAAGCAAGGTCGAGAACCTGAGATAGAAGATGTTATCGAAGACTTAAGGGATGACTTAAATGCTATTTGTGACCTTTCAGCTTTAAATAAAGCAAAAGTAAGCATTACTCCGTCTCAAGCATCAGCTATAACAGCTAACACAGCTAAAAACGGGATTAGTAATTCTCAAGCTTCTACGATAGCTGCAAACGCTACTGAGGTTGCTAAAATAGCTCCCTTTACCTTCACTTACAGAGCAGGGAAAAAAGGGTCTAGAGGTACGTTAACTATAGAACACATTAGTAGTAGAGACCAATTTGTAATACAAGCTTAATTTAAGAATGAATAACTTGAACACAGCTACAACTAAAGAAATGGCAGACGCTTTAAGGAGAAAACTCTGCGAGATGTCTTACTTTGAATTTTTCAAGGAAGCATTTAAAGTTGTTGAGCCTGCTGTTCAGTTAGATATTAATTGGCATCATCAATATGTTTGCCAACTTCTACAGAAGGAGGCTGAAAGAATTATAGCTGATAAACCTAAAACAGAAGACTTAATCATAAATGTCCCTTTTCGTGCATCTAAATCTCTTATGTGTACGATATTGTTTCCTGTTTGGTGTTGGATTAGAGACCCTAAGCTTAGGTTCATAACAGCATCCTACTCTGCCTCACTAAGTGTTGAGCATAGTGCTAAATCAAGGGATGTTATACAGAGTAAGTGGTTTCAAGATAATTGGGGAGATTTGTTTTCTATAAAACCTGACCAAAACACTAAACAACATTACGTTAACGACCACACGGGAAATCGTAGAGCAACTTCTGTTGGGGGGACTGTAACAGGAGCAGGTGCTTCTATTATTATAGTAGATGACCCTATAAGCCCAAAACAAGCCGCCTCACAAGCTGAAAGAACTCACGCTAATGATTGGTATAACACAACCCTTTACAGTCGTTTAGACAACCCTAGAACGGGCGTGAGGATAATAATTATGCAAAGGCTACATGAAGATGATTTAAGTGGATACCTTTTGCGTAACAACCCTGATGGTTACAAACATATTTGCATACCTGCGGAGTCTTCAAAAATTTTGAGTCCTAAAGGACTCCTTAAATTCTATAAAAACGACTTGTTTTGGGATACTAGATTCTCTAGGAAGATATTACAAGACTATAAATACCAATTAGGAAGCTACGAATACGCAGGACAACTTCAACAACAACCTGCGCCTGCTGACGGAGGGCTAATAAAGAAAGAGTGGTTTAATATACACAAAAGCTTTAGTGATGAAATCTTTATGAATTGGAATTTTGTTGTAGACCCCGCTTACACTTCAAAAGAAAATAACGACCCTTCGGCTTTATTGGCTTACGCTTTATACGAAAACGAATATTACATTAGATGCGTAGAGGAGAAGTATTTAGAGTTTCCTGAATTAGTAAAGTACATACAGACTTTTTGCCAAAGAAATGGATATTCAAGAGCTTCAAAGATATACGTAGAACCTAAAGCTAGTGGGAAGTCAATAGTTCAGACTTTAAGACGAAACACCAGGCTTACTGTTATTGAATCTAAGTCTCCTTCTAAAGATAAAGTGGCTAGAATTTCTGACGTAGTAAATATAATTGAAGGGGGTAGAGTCAACTTATTGGATGGTATGTGGGTGGATAATTTTATAAGCCAATGCTCGCAGTTCCCTAACGCAAGGCACGATGATATGGTAGATTGTTTACAGATAGCATTAGATTTATATAGTAAAGGAAAACGAATAACAGCATTTAGATAAACAAATTATGACGGAATTAAATGGCTTAAAATTACCTGAATCTTGGGATGACGTAAACTTACGACAATTCTCAGCTTACAATAAAGCGTTGGTTGACTTTCAAGAAGCGACAGAGCCTACAGAAGAAGAATCTGACGAGGATTACAGTAAAAGGATATTAACTAATGAGTTAGTGTTGAATTTCGAGGTAGTCAAAAGTTTTACAGGACTAAGCGAAGAAGATACTTACGCTTTAGATTACGCTGTAGCTTTAGATTACGTTGAGAAGTTATTTTTCTTAAGAGAAAAGTATAAACCTAAAAAATTAAAGTCTTTTGAGTTTCAAGGCAGAAAATATAATCTACCTGAATTATTGCCAATGAACACTAAGTTTGGGCAGTATATAGAGTCCTTGCAGGCGGAGATGGTTTCTAAGTATACAGATAAAAACTCTGTAATATATTTAGCTCATCAAGCCGCGCACATAGTGGACTACGGAGAAAAGTGGAACGCTAAAGAAAGAGATTTGTTAGCAGAAAAATTTGAGGAACTACCTATGTCAGTAGGCTTTGACTTCGCTTTTTTTTTGTCCAAGAAGTGTCAAGTATACAGTCTAGCATACCTTCAATACGAAGCGTCAGCTCAGCTAAAGAAATTGCCGCTTACGAAAAAGCTTTTAGTGGGCTTGGTTGGATTAAAACGCTATACGAATTGGCAGAATCTGGTGTATTTAACCAACCTGATAAAACTCCGATTAATAGTGTTTTATATACAAATACGGGAGAAGTATTCAGATATTTATCGTATCTTGCGGTTAAAGCTAACTACGACTCTGAAATAAATGATATTAGATATAAAAAATAAATTATGAGTTTTAAAAGTTTACAAAACCTAGCTACTGACTTTGCTTCATCGTGGTATTTAGCTTCCACTTCAAAGTCGTTTCATTTAATTACAGAAAGCGAGATAAATGGATTAAAAAATACTTCATATCCTTTATGTGTTGTAGAGCCTCCTTCCTCAAAAATATCAGATATAAATAAAGCTAGAGAAGAGTATGACTTAACTTGTTTTATTTTAATAAAAAAATCGTCACGAGAAGTTGAATATAATCCTGCTTCACTTTATGATGAATCTTTATCTTTATTTAATAATTTTATTGGATTTTTAGCCGCTCAAAGAAACGGGCAGTACCTTATAGATAGAGAGTCTTTTGCTATAGAGAGAGTCTCTCGTTTTGGCGCTGACATGAGTATAGGTATTAAAGTTGATTTTACTTTATTAGCCCCATCTAAATTGGCTTTTGCAGGAGCGACTGTTACTCTACCTGCGCTACCTTACACTACAGATTTATTTTCGTATCACAATTCAATCTTTGGAGTTACAACAACAGAAAATTCTATGTCTTGGCTGCCTTTAATTGATAATTCAGGAGAAACTAACGATTTTCCTTTTGCTTTAACAAGCGAAGAAACAGACCAAGTTCCAACTCTTACAACAAGGAATACGATAGCTTTTTCTGCGCCTAAAGACACTAACTCTTCAGAGGTTTTGCTTAACAATTTTGCAGCCATTGGTGGCGACTTCACGATATTTGTGACATTACAAGTGCCTGGAGAAGCTGACGTTAGTGGGTATTCAACTATATTTAATATAAAAGGAGATAGTAACGGGGCTCATCCTCTTGAAGAATTAACCTTGAAAATCCAAACCTTTGGAGATTCTAAAGGAACTATATATTTAGAATCTGTTCAAGACAGGGAAGCGGGTACTATCCCTAGACTAGTTAGTGCTGAGCACATTATTCCTTCGTCAATAATGAAACCTTACGGAGCGTTAGGCTCTCCTCAGACTGTAGCCTTTGTTCACGAACCTTCAGACGAACGAGTTAAAATCTTTTGGCAAAGAAAAGATGGAACTATAAACAAGAGGACACTAGGAGAAAATAGTAGCATAAGCGCTATAGGAAATCTGTCTTTTAGGCTTGGGGCTAAGCAAGTAGGTACGGATAATGAATCAGGACTAATCGGAGAGGTTAGTAATCTTGTTATATATGATGACCTTGTATCGGATTCAAACGTAGAAAGTATTATGCTAGCGCTTAACGAATTATAGAATGAGTAAAGTTTTAGGTAATCTTAAAAAAAGTTTAGCCGCCTACGGGGGGAGATTAAGCTTGAAGCTTCAGGAAGGCTTAGATGCTAGAGGTCACGTAGCTACAGGGAGTTTAAGGAGAAGCATTAAGACTAGGGTTGTTGAAACCAAGGTAGGGCTATCTCTTCAAACATTAATGTTAAGCTACGGTAATATACTAAACAGAAATATAAAACCTACTTCACTTCCAAACATAGACGCAATACTTGCTTGGATGGATGCGAAAGGAATAAAGATAGACAGGACTAAAACAAAAGCAAAAATTAAAACTAGAAGGCAATTAGCTTTAATGATTGCTATAAGTATAAAGAAAAACGGGTTTGCTAGCGTAAACAAATACAAGGTAGGTTGGGCTGACGTAATTTTAGCTAAAGAAATGCAAAGATTAAAGTCAAGCGTTCGGAAAGACTTGTTTCACGCCTTTCAGAAATCAACTTTAAATACATTAAAATAATAGAAAAATGGCTCATAATATAGTATTAACAAATCAAGCTATTGCGGAATTAGGACTTCAATCAACTAAAAGACCTATTTTTTTCCAATTTGGAAAAGGCTCAGGAACAGAAATACCTCATTCAGTTGAATGCACAGTACAGGGTTACGCTACTTTTGATGAAGGAGCTACATTTGCTTGGTCTAGGCTAGGCATTTCTATAGTTCAATCTAGAGACTTTGACTCAACATCTGTTAATCCTACTTTTACGTTCGATGTTTCTTCGTTTGCTGAGGCTTATATCTATGATGAAGTTAAAGTATTTGAAGATGTAATTAGCGGTTCGTTGCAAACGGCAGCACCTGTATACGGTTTAAGCACAGGGCTTGTAATGAAAGTACGAGTTCTTGGGCGTTCTTACTTTAAAGATGCAGATACGGGTGCTTTAACTCTTGACCTTAGTAATCACATCCAATCTCACGAAATTAGAACTATAAACGCATACGCTAAAGACGAATTAATTATTGCAAATAAGTTTTCAAATTTATATGCTGCGACAATATCTATACCAAAAGCAGGATGGATTAGTAATGATAGAATAGTTGGAGCTGTAAGTGGTTTATTTAGAAGACCTCTAACAAACTGTCCTTCATCAACAATAAGAAAGATTCCTCGCAAAGCACCATTGTTAATTCAAACGCTAGCCCAAGGAGCTACACTTAATGAAATTTCTTTAGTTATAGACTATACTAATGATGCAGGAGCTTATGTAGCTAACGAAGCTGTTCACGCTGCATATACAAATGATACTACAGATATATTAATATCTAATCTATCTATAAACACTAACCTTTTTGGATTACTAAATGCAGGAACTGAAGCAGGATTAAAAAGCGGGAAGTTTTCTGTAGCTTTAAAAACTACTGACGCTACAGGTGTTAGGTTGAACTTTGAAATAGTAGAGAGAGGAGTTAATGTTATTAATCAAACTTTCGGTTCAGTTCCGATTGATTCAGCTCTTATATATTTTTACAATGATTTCGGTGTTTTAGATTTCTATCTTTTTGAAGGGTTTACTAGCGTATCTCATCAACAAGGGGCTATAACTTTTGCTAAATCAAAATCATCATACACAAGACATACTTCTAGAAATAAAAACAACAGAGGTGTATCTAGGGGTTCTACGGTAGAAGTTAATATTTGCAGAACTTTAGCGAACGAAGAAACATTAGATTTCTTGTCTGAGATACAAAGAAGTAGAGAGGTATTTATATACGAAGATAATTCTTTTGTTGCTATATCAGTCGTTCAAAGCGACATGATTATATCTAGCGGAGATGGGAAGCCATCTATGTTTGAACTATCTTTTATTAAAGAATCACATACAATAAATTACTAATATGGATAACAATATATTTGAGATAATAGTTCAAAACCCTTTAGCTCCTGAAAGCGGTTTGTTTAGTATTTTTGAAGAATTAAGCCTTACTAATTCTAATTTTTTTTTATACGATGATTATTCAAATCAAAAAGTTCCTAGATTTTGGTATGTCGAAGGGTACTCTCCTATACCTGATTTTGTAGCTAACGCCCTTCTCGACATATTTGCTAATGGATTTGACGAAGGATTTAATAATGATTCCGATAGTTTATACTCTTCAGCTCATCATTCTTTTTACGAACCTGTTGGTTGGACTGTTTACAATGCTTCTATAGCAAATTCAGGATTAAACGCAGCAGGTAGTCAGTTATCCGAAGACGATACAACTAATGGTTATTCTTATTACAACGGCAATAATGGAGCTATCATTCCTAGTTTAAACTTAATGAGCCACTTGGGTGGTAGTGGTAATACTCACGCTGAAAGAATAGGTACTACTGATAATCTTTCAGGGATACCTGCTGCTGTAAATAATATTAGCGGAGGTGGAGATGTAACTCTTCTACCTTATACTCAAGCTCCTACTTTAATGTATGAATTTGGTTCTTATAGAACTACAAACCAATCTTCAACTGTAGAAAATATTAGTAGTGTTGTAAATGTTACTGCGGGTGATTTGATTAGGCTTAAGTCTCAAGACGCGGTCTTGCTAGCTTTATCAATGGCATATTTTTACAATCAAGGTCATTTCTACTTATGGGAAGGATATAATCAAGATTTTTTTGTTAACAATAAAATTCCTGAAATACCTCAATCTTTAAATCATGCAAATCACAATAGAGTTGGGCAACCTTTAGCTTTGACTCTTGAAAATATATTTTCTACATCAGACATAGGTAAAAGGGTTTCATTTGTTATAGGTTTTAACGGAAGTACCCCTACTGACACAGGCACAATACTAGACAATACTTGGTCTTTAAGTGGGGGTCATACAAACTCTATGACCTCAAATGCTATATCTTTGACTAACGAGCCCGCAGTTAATAGTCACACTTTTTGGAATCCATATCCTTATATTGGTTTTGGTAATGCTTTACAATCAAGCACGCAAACAAATACAGCTCTAATACAATTAAACGGAAATAATCAAGAAGGGCTTTACACTACTCAAGCTGAGACTAGACTCAACCTTAGAGCAGGAAGTGAATTTAATTTAGGAGTATATATAATTCAATCTACTTGCACGTTTTCTGTACGTGTAACAAATGAGGAGTTAGAATACAATGAGTTAGTAACTACTAATTCAGGGCTAAGCAGTCTTACGGGGGCTAGGCATGGATTTTTTACAACTCCTTTACAAGAAACGCTTACTCCTTTTAAAATAATAATAAAAATACAAGGCTCAGATTTTAACTCAGATATACTTCAATTAGGATATATAAAGCTAAGAGCTGTAGCAGGACTTTACAGTGATACAACTCCTATAATAAATTTTAATGGGAATCGTAGTATTTTCAATTCTACATCTCTTACTCCATATCTTGGAGAAGGAGCTGTACGCTCAAACAAAGATGTTATAATAACTTCAACTGACTTTTCTAACGATACATTTATTAGTAAATACCACTATTATAATGGCTCTCAAATTGTTTCAGATGAAATAGAAAGCACTTCAGACACTCTTCAAGAGCCTGTTCTCTCTAAACAGCAAACAATAAATTTCTTCGATACTAACGGAAACCCTAAATTCAACGAAGAAGAGTCTTTTAGAGTAAATCCTAAAAATGATTTTGCTGTAGACGCAGAGCTAAATCAAACAGAGGCTGTAAATTTAATAAGTGGAAGTTTTATAATAGGCTCTACCGATATGCATATATTTGCAGATTCAATAACAGGAGCTACCCTATTAAACTCAACATTACAAGTATCTTCTATTGAATTTAAAACTGCTGAAAACGCATATATAAGTCAAGGGACTTCAGGTGGTAATGAAATACAATTTTACTATAATGCTACTTCAGCAGGTATTGAGCCTCCTTACATTGTATTAAATCAAGAAATTACAGATACAAGCACCCCTATAACAATTCAGATTAACTTAGCAAGTTACTCGGGAGATTCATTATTCTTAGATTCAGGAGACGGAACTGAGGCTTCAGAAATAGATTCAGCAGGACTTACCTCTCATACTATAACGCTTACAGGTGGTAAACTAAGAATAAGGTTAGCCACAGTTCAAGAAAATAGCAATCAAGCACTAGGTACAACTTCTGCTGTTATAACTTACGTTCTTTTAAATATAGGAGCTAATGTCGGAACAGTAGTAGGTTTAGAAAAATATGGAGATGAGACTACTATTAATACAGGGCTTTTAGTTTCTCCTTACGAAGCAGCTTTTAGAGTAAGGAGTTACGACCACTTAACAGGCAATGCTGCTGCAGCTAATCCTGTAATAACACTTCAAAAAGAGCACGTTATTAACCCTAATTTATTTGACTATCTTTTGTTTTCAAATATATCAGACGCAAACCTATCTTATGTTTTTAAAGTCATAATTGATGTTAAAAAAATTAATACAGGAAATACTATAGAAGTTATAGAAAACTATTCTAGCACAGCGAATAGAGTTACTACCGTAAATTCTACAGGAATAACAACTATAGATTGTGAGGATAAAACTTGGGGTATAGCAGATAATATTCAAGCATTAACTTTAAAAATAAAAGGAAATAGTAGTATTGTAGACACGATTATAAACTCAGTCAAGATTACTTGCAGCGTTTCTTCACCAAGTACAACTTCAATATTTACAAGCTTAGATTTAAACGAAGATTTTAATACTTCTTTAAATTTTTCTGTTAAAGATTTTAATGAGGTAAGTAAGAGTAGCGGTAGTTATTCTAAAACAATTCGAGTTCCTGCAACTAGCAATAATAAAAAAGCATTACTTTTTTCGAACGAAATAAATGCTATTAAAAGTTTCATTGATTCAATCGGCTTCCCTTGTTTAGTAAAGTCTAAAGGGCTTGTTATATTTAAAGGTCAATTACATTTAACGGAATCTTCTCTAGGTGTTAATGGGTTTGATGAGTTGGTTTTTAATTTAAAAACAGGAAATAGTTCTTGGGCAAATCCTATTTCAAATAAAAACCTAAGAGATATAGAGTCAGACACTTACTTAGTTAGCAGTAATAATATTATAGATTCTCAAGAGTTTACATCTCTTGATGATGAGATAGTATTCCCTTTGGTGGATAATGGTTTGTGGGATTTAATGCAAGACACTAATGGAAATGCGGAAAATGAAGCTTCAGTTGGGTTTGATAATGTAAAAGCTGCTTTTAGAATTAAAAACTTATTAGTAAAAATATTTGAATCAGAAGGATATACTCTTGATAGTAACTTCTTTAATAATCAAGACGAGTGGAGTTCTGATTTCTCTACTGAATTTACAGACTTGACATCTAAACTTGTGTCTATAGCTCCTGAGATGAGAATACACGAGGATGATATTTTAAACTCTAAATTTGAAGCAACAACTGAACTTGGGACTCTTAGCTCTTACACTATATTAGATAGTGGAGAGGGTACTAATACAGCCTTATCTTTTAGGTGTTATTTAAAATCATCAATCCTATCTAATCTTGGTACTTACGCTTATGTCGTTGATTGGTGTCCTATAAAACTAACCAATATACTTAGCGATGTGGGGGGTACTCATTCTTACAGCTCTAATGTGGGGACTATAAATGGATTGTATCATCCTGATAATCAAGACAACTTGTACAATGCTTCTTCAACTTTTGGTTCTAGACCGTTTGCTTTTGAAGTTCACGGATACTCAACTAGTACAGGTCAACCTTTACTTGACTACAGTCCTCAAAGGTCTAGAATAGTTGTTAAGAAAAGTGGTTACTACGAGATTTCAACTCAATCAAAAGTGTCTTTTGAATGGAGGAGTCCAGGAAACTATAGCACTACACATTACCTTCATAAACCTAGCGAGTTTATTTACACAAACATGTTGATGCCTGCTCAATATGCTGATGACTCTATTTATGGAGCAAATAATAATAAATTTGGAGCAGAGTTATTTGACTTAGAAGATAATGCATCTATATTAATAGAAAAGTCAATAATGAATGATGTCACGGATGCAGAAAATACGGCTGTTGAGCAGTTTAGACTTAATAATACAAGAATAGAATTAAATAGAATTCAATACTTAAAAGCGGGGGAAGAATATATTGTAATGACTTCTACAGGCTCTAAAACTAATGCTACTAATCCTCAGATAACAAGTAAAAAAACTTTAGGTTCTGTTACTTATATAGTTCATGAGTTTGATATTTCAATGAAGTTAAGCAAAAGCATTTCTCCACTAAAAGGGAAGTCTATGGCTGTTTACAATGAAGAAGCTACACCTACTGTTTCGTATAGAGAGGTTTTGCCTGACGCTACTTGTTTAGAGTTTATTAGTGATGTAACTAAAATGTTTAACTTAATATGGTCTTTCAATCCGTACAGTAATGTTGTTACGGCAGAACCTTATTCAAGCTTTTTTGATTTAGATTCTGAAACTACGGAAGCATTAGATTGGACTGAAAAATCTACAATAACAAGTATTAAGCAAAATAACGTAAGTAACTCTAACATAATACTTAAAATGAATGAAGATGGAGGAGGTGCAAGTTCTTATACGGTTGGTGGGACAACAGTAGGTATTGGAGATTTTCACGCTCAAATAAATCCAAACAACTTATCAGAACCTACAGTCATAGGATTAAATATATTTTCTTTTTTAGAAATGGATTTTGACAAGTTTATTGTTAGAAACTTTTCACATTGGAATAAAATAACTAACACATCTATAAGGCTACCTAAAGTTTGGGGGAACTCATCCTCAACATTAACTCCCGATATACTTGAGCAAAAACCTGAAGCTAACAATTCTCACGGATATAAGTTAGCTTATGAAGGTGGTTTAGTTGAATTAGAACCTAATCATTTTATTAGGTATGTACTTGAAAAACGATTCTTGAATGTTTCGGGAGATTTGCAAGCTTACAGCGGAATATTTTTAGGAGACGATAAGAACGCTAGGGTTTATAGAGAGTATGCTTCGTTTTCAGACACTTCTTCGGGCTATCCAAACCTTTCTTTTTCTAGCGCAATTAATGGCTCTAGTTTAGCTGAGCTTTATCATAGCAAGTTAATTAACAATCTTAAAAAGGCAGATAAGTTGGTAACCGCAAAAGTTCACTTAACTCCTTTTGATATTTTTAATTTAGACTTTAGAAGATTAGTTTATATAAATAACAATAAGTATATTATAAGCAAAGTAAAAGATTACAACTTCTCGGGAGAGGCAACAGAAGTAGAATTATTATTAATAACTGAATAGAATATATAGTAATGGCAACTAAAAAAGATAAGTATCAGATTGACCTAGATATTGTTGGGTTAAATAAACTGAAGGAGTATCAGAAAGATTTAAGGCTTACAAACAAAACTTTATCAACTTTAAATAAGAAAGTAAAAGGTCAAAAAGCTGCAAACGCAGCTCAAGCTAGTCAAATAGCAAAACTAACGGTACTTCAGAAGAAGCAAAAAAGAGCCGTTGATTCACATATAAAAAGCTTAGACAGAAGCACTACAGCCAAGAAAAGAAATACAAAAGCAGGGAAGTCTTCAGCGGCAGGTATGCTTAAGATGGGAGCTTCAGTTGGAATTGCTATTCAAGCCTTTAGGAAGTTATCTCAATTTTTACTTACAGGAGTTAAGGATTTTGCCGCTTTTGAAAAAGGAGTTAAAAATGTTGCAACCTTATTAAATGGAGATGAGGGTTCTTTACTCCAACCAAAGTTATATCAAGGAGCTTTAGACATAGGTAGGAAGTTTGGTTTTGGTTTAGCAGATATAAACAAAGCTATGTTCAACTCTGTTTCAGCAGGGGTTAAAGGAGGCGAAGCTATAGAGTTCTTAGGGGAAGCGTCTACTTTAGCTATGGCAGGTGTTACTGATTTGAAGTCGGCTACACTAGGTATTACTACAGCATTAAACGCTTACGGAGAATCTTCAGATAAAGCAAGGGAGGTTGCTGAAATACTATTTACAACTCAAAAATATGGTGTAACAACTGTTGAAGAGCTGTCTAAATCTTTAGGGGTTGTTTTACCTTTAGCCGCATCTTCAGGGGTTAGTCTTGAGGAGTTAGGGGCTACTCTTTCTGTTACCACTAGAACAGGTTTGGATGCCGCTAAATCGGTTACAGCTATTCGTGCTGCTTTAGCTCAAATGCAAAAACCTTCAGCTCAAGCTAGAGATTTATTTATAAAGTTAGGAATACCTATGGGTTCTGCTCAGCTTAAGGCCGTAGGATTTACTGAAACAATGAAAAGGCTAAATAAAGCGTTTAAAGATAACCCTGCTGACATAGAGGCTATGTTTGGTAATATTCGTGGTCTAACCGCTGTATTCTCTGTTGCAGGGGATAACGCAGACCAATATCACGATATTCTAGGGAAACTAAATGATGAAACATTAAGAAATGCTAATTTAACTAGAGCTGAGAATGAATTAATGGATTCTATGGATACTAAGTTAAATAGACTTAACTCTTCTTGGAAAAACTTTAGTATAAATGTTGGTCGAAATGATATTTTTGGAGATTTAGTTGAAGGTACAACTGCTTTCTTAGACGCAATGAATGATACTGATTTTGAAAAGTTCTTCAATATGATTTCAGGTCGTGGTGGAGTTAGCACTAAAGATGTTCAAAAAATTGTAGTAAAAACTCTTGTTTCAGATAAAAATTTAGATTCCATTAGAGATGAATTTGAGTCAGGCGAAGATTTAAGTGAAAGCACTATAAATACTATAGATATTATAACTAAAGAGTTGCAAAGAAAAATAAAAGAAAATGTTGGCTCAATGAATATGACAGACGCTGTACAAGCTAACAAATCTTTTAATGCTTTCTTAACTGAATACGAAGATTATGTAATAAAGAAAAACCAACTGACAGCTCAAGAACTTGCTGATATTGCAGCTAAAGATGCCGCAGACAAACTTAAAGCAAATAATAGAATAGCTTATAACAAAGATGAACGGAATCAAAGATTAGCTTTACAGAAAGAGCTTCAAGATTTAGACGCTCAAGGATTTGAGGATGGAGAGTACGCTAACGTAATAGAATTAGAGAAGCTAGAAACAAAACTAGATTCATTTAGAGGTTTAGAGCAAAAGTATTACTTAAACAACATTAATGATGAGGTTGAGTTAGCTAGAATAAAAGATGAGATTGCTAAAGCTGAGCTAGATATAAAGAAAAAAAGGCTGCAAGTAGAACGCACTAATAGTAAAGAGTATGACGACATGCAAATTCAATTAGCTACAGAGGTTGCTGACACAAAGATATTTGAAGCTAAAAAAGAAGCGAAAGAAAACAACCTTACTAACGCAGAGTTTAGAAGGGATATGTTAAAAATAGACATAGCTTATTTTGATGAGTTAATAAATGCTGAAGAAAGAAAGAGTGATGAAACTATAAAAAAACTTAAAGATAAGAAAGCAAATGCTGAGGAACAGTTATCTAAACTTAATGAACAAACTGAAAAAAGTAAACGTGACCAAAAAGTTAAGTTTGCGATAGAGGGCATAAACTTAATAGCTGATGCTGCAAGAAAAGCTGCAGAGGTTGAGCTTGAGAACCAACAAAGAATTTTAGATAAGAAAACAGAGGCTAATGATAAAGCTAATCAAGACGGACTTATAAACGATAGAGTTGCCAAGAAAAGAAAAGACGCTATAGAAAAAGAGTCTTTTAAGTTAAGAAAAGAAAACGAATTAAAGTTAGCTAAAATAAGTCTAGCTCAAGAGCTTGCTAATATTGCTGTTCAAGCAGCAGCTAATCCTGGGAACGCATTTACGTTTGGTGCTGCGGGTGGTGCTCAATATTCAATTATGGCTGCGTTAGCTCTAGGTAGATATGCTGCTAATGTAGACTCAATAAAATCTCAGAAGTTTGCTAACGGTGGTATGGTTCACGGAAACTCTCACTCAAGAGGTGGAGAGAAGTTTGCGGTTGGCGGTAGAGTGGTAGAGTTAGAAGGTGGCGAAGCTGTTATAAACAAAAGGAGTACGGCTATGTTTGGAGGTGCTTTAAGTGCAATGAATCAAGCAGGTGGGGGAATAGGGTTTTCATCCCCTAACTTTGGTAACTCAGGATTCATAGACTACAACGCTATCGGGGCTGCTGTTGGTAGAAACACAAATGTAGTTCTGCCTGTGGAAGCATTAAGAGAAACTGAGAATAGATTAAAAGTAATTGAATCTTCATCTAGATTTTAAATATGAAACAGGAACTTATAAAAAGAATAACAAATCTTTGCGAATTAGATTCTTCCGAAGTAGTGAACTCTCTATACAATGAGGGTTTACTTAATAACAACTTAGTTAGAAACTATTTAATTAGGGCTGACTTTGACGAAGCCTTAACTAAAAACAATTCTGAGCTTATAAAAAATATATTTATAGACTTATCAGAAAAGTACGGAATATCTATCAGGCAAACTCAAAGAGTAGTGTATGATTATATGAAGAACAAAGTGTCAATCAATGGCAACACTATATAAAATTAATTAACTATATTTGTATTATGGAAAATATCTACGAAAATAAGTCTTGGTATGCTATCAATCCGATAGAGGCAAAAGCTAAAGGTAAGTCTACAGACATCTTCATTTACGATGAGATAGGTGTTCACGGGATTACCGCTAAAAGCTTTTTGCAAGACCTTAAAGGTTTAGAAGGAAAAGATATTACCCTCCACATTAACAGTACAGGTGGAGATGTTTTCGAAGGGCAAGCAATCTATACAGCGTTAAAGAACTACACAGGTAAGGTAACGGCAAAAATAGAAGGTTTGGCAGCGTCTATGGCCACAGTAATAGCTTTAGCAGCAGACAGCATAGAAATGACGTCTAACAGCTTGTTTATGATTCATTCTCCTATGAGTAATGTATTCGGTAATAAGTCTCAGATGCGAAGACAAATAAACGCTTTAGAGAAAGTTGAGGCAACTATGCTTAATGTATACTCTAAAAGAAGTAATCTTGACGAGGAAAAGATTTCGTTTATGATGGATGCTGAAACTTGGCTTAGTGCTGACGAAGCTAAAGAGATGGGCTTTGTTGATAGCGTTGCGGGTAAAATGGATATTGTAGCTAAGTACGATATGAGTGGCTTCGAAAACAAAACAGCAGAGGATATATTAACCACCTTCGGAAACGAAGAAATAAAAACAGAGAGTAAAATGAACGAAGAGACTATGAAAAATTGGTTCACGGAAATCAAAAGCCTAATAGTAGGCAAGACAGAGGAAACGGCGCAAGCAGAGCCTGCCGTACAGACAGAAACAGTAGCAACCAAAGAGGCTGTTAATGTAGATGACTTAAAGGCTCGATTAGACGCATTGACTGAAGAAAGAGATTCTTTATCTCAGAAACTAAGTGTTCAAAAAGAAAAGTCAAATGAATCTAAGGAAGAGTTTAAAACTCAGTTTGAGACTATGGCTCAACGAATTTCTAAACTAGAAGCCACCCCTTCAGTTACTTTAGCTGAGAATGAGCCAAAGGTTTCTACTGACAAAATAGTGACTAAAGATGAATGGGCTGAATTAGGAAAAAATTTATTTAAGTAAAATATAATTAATAATTAAAAAAGAAAAAAAATGGCAACTCCATCAACTAACAATTTACCTGCTGTTAATCAGTATGACGTAAATAAATACATCATATCCCCTTTATTCTTAGGAGACGAAATGATGTCTTATATGGATGTTCTTCCTAACATTAAAGGAACAACAGTTATCGACCACTTAGGAAAGCTAACGAAAGTTACGAAAGCATTTAACAACGGTGCATTTAGCGGAGAAAACGCAGGTACTTTTAGCGGTGTGACTATTTCTCCAAGTAGAGTAGAAGCTGAAATTGAATTTAGAGCTAGCTCTTTATTTGGTAAAATTAAAGGTCAATTAATGCGTTCAGGTACTGATTTTGATAATATTGACGGAACTATTGTAAAGACTGCTTTACTAGACTTAATCGGAACAGGTATTAAGTATGACTTTAATCGTCAATTAATCTTTTCTGACGTTGCATCTACTGATGCAGATTACGGTCTTTACGATGGATTATTCCAAGCTGCTGCTGAAGCTGTTTGTACTCAATTAACTTCAGCTAACCTTAGTGGTTCTGCTGATAACGCAGGATTAGTTGTTGCAGGCGGAGGTCTTGAAGTTCTTAAAGATATGTATGACGCTGCATCTCCTGAATTACTTTCTGCTCCTAACAGAGTATTTATGGTAAATGGAGCTGTCGCTGATAGTTATCAAGCTACCTTAGAAGCAAACGGATATGCTGCGGCAGGTTACGGAGCTTTAGTTGATGGCGGTAAAATGAGCTTTAGAGGTATTCCTATTGTTGTTCGTAGAGATTGGGATGTGCATATGGCTGCTGACCACGCTAAAATCAATTTTATGAGTGCTGCTGCTGAAAACTACTCTGCAATATTAACTTGTCAAAATGCGTTTATCGTAGGTACTGACTTTGATGAAACTCAAGCTGAACAATGGTACTCTCAAGACGAAAAGTCTTACCGATTTAGAGTATCTTATATGATTGGTTGTGCTTTAGGTAACAGTGAATTAGCTGTTGTTTATACGCCTGACGCTATTACAGTAGGATAATAATAGTATAATGATTAATATTAAAGGGAGTTGGGGTTCTGCTCCGCTCCTTTTTTTTATAACTTTAAAATAAAAATAAAATGGCATTAACAGCAATATCAGTAGGAGCTGCAGACCACTTTGGAAAAGGTGGGGTAAAATCCATAGAGGTGTCTTCTTACTCAGAGGGCGGTCAAAATATAACCTACACAGCGGCAACGAATGTAGCTGCAGGTTCTATAGGTACAAATAAAAAAGTCATTGACTTTGAAAAAGAAAGTGCAAATATGACTATATCTTCTTCTAGCGAATTGGTTGG
>TARA_R110002167_G_scaffold98718_7_pt1 | contig 23307 bp, 20 predicted proteins | sample TARA_R110002167 | Tara Oceans TARA_R110002167 (sample SAMEA4398238) | marine metagenome | biome: Polar Biome; feature: [MES] marine water layer (ENVO:01000295) within the mesopelagic zone...; material: water (ENVO:00002006), including particulate matter (ENVO:01000060) such as......
TAGGCGAAGCCGCAGCTCCGCCACTGAAAAAGTTAAATCGGCGCTTAAGCCAGTTCGTTGATCGAATCGCCCAGTGCGTTGATCAGGCTGTCGATCTCTTCGCGCTGAGTGGTAAAAGGCAGGCCCAACTGGATAGTATCGCCGCCGTAACGGACATAATAGCCCTTGTCCCACATCTTCATCGCGATCTGGAACGGGCGCAGTTGCGGCTCGCCCGGTGCGTGCTCGATGCTCAGCGCGCCGGCAAAACCGTAGTTACGGATGTCGGCCACGTACTGGGCGCCTTTGAGGCTGTGCAGGGCTGATTCGAAGGTCGGCGACAGCTCGGTTACGCGGTCGATTAGGCTGTCATTATCGAGGATATCGAGCGAGGCCAGCGCTGCGGCACAGGCGACCGGATGGGCGGAGTAGGTGTAGCCGTGGGGCAGTTCTATCGCGTACTCAGGGCCACCGGTTTCCATAAAGCAATCATAGATCTCCTGTTTCACGGCCACGGCACCCATAGGTACGGTACCGTTGGTGAGCTGCTTGGCCATGTTGATCATATCGGGGATTACACCGAACGCCTCGGCACCGGTTTTGGCCCCCATCCGACCGAAAGCGGTGATCACCTCGTCAAAGATCAATAGAATATTGTGTTGATCGCAGATCTGTCGCAGTCGCTGCAGGTAGCCCTGCGGCGGTGGCAGTACCCCGGCGGAACCGGCCAGCGGCTCGACAATCACCGCGGCTATATTGGAGGCGTCATGCAGTGCGATCTGCTCCAGCAGATCGTCGGCCAGATGGGCGCCGACCTCTGGCAAGCCGCGTACGAATTTATTTTCCGGCAACACCGTGTGGGGAAGATGATCGGCGTCCACTGCGGTGCCGAATAGAGCGCGGTTAGGGCCGATCCCGCCGACCGAAATACCACCGAAATTAACCCCGTGGTAGCCCTTGGCGCGGCCGATCAGCTTGGTCTTGCTGGCCTGGCCCCGCTTGCGCCAGTAGGCACGGGCGATTTTTAGCGAGGTCTCGGTGGCTTCGGAGCCGGAGCCAGTAAACATCACCCGGTTGATCCCTGCAGGCATAAAGTCGGTGATCCGCTCGGCCAGCTTAAACGCTTTGGGGTGACCGAACTGGAATGCAGGTGAGTAATCCAGCTGTTTGATCTGCTGGCTGACCGCCTCGACAATCTCGGGGCGGCTATGGCCGGCACCGCAGGTCCATAGCCCTGACAAGGCATCAAAAACCTTGCGCCCCTCAGAATCGGTGTAGTAGTTACCCTCGGCAGAGACGATCATCCGAGGGTTCTTTTTAAACTCCCGGTTGCCGGTAAACGGCATCCAATGGGCGTCGAGGCTGAAGCTTCCGGCCTCGGGGCAAGTGAACGTGCTCATGAGCTACTCCTGTCAGGATCCCTGTGGATCGAGTTATTATTACAAGCCAGCTGCTGATAGTACGCCCTGCCTCGTTATTGACAAACTTTGCCTGCCTACATAGGTTAAATAAATTTTTACTACGGCTTAGTTAAACATTTGATAACCAATAGAGGGGGATGATGAAGAGAGGAGAATTCAAGGGGCAGGGTCCGGATGCGGTGATTAACATCCGTATGGCTCACCCTAATACCTCTGCGCCATTTCCCTAAACTATCGAAAGATAAAACATTTATTAGCTAAATCCAGACCAACTCGCATAATGTCCATGGTAGGCCCCCTCTGTTTGATTGGTAGCGACAACTCCAATCTGGCACCTAGATGCCGCTTGAGAGGGGGTCCATGCCATTTTCTACATCTACATCATGGCGCGAACCAGGTCCCCCCCCTAAACGCACCATCCTCACCCCTTAAAAAACATCATCCAATCCTTTGGTCTATAATAATATTCTTGGCATTTATGAGGTCATTTCCCTGTTGCTTCAGCATTCCAAACTAGGCACACTCAAGCTAAATCCAATTTATTCAACTGGTCAAAAAACTAGACAATACCGGTTATCTTTACCAACGATCCGCCATGCTAATTAAGGTTACCTATCGATGAGCACTGCTTCAGTTTCAACTAGCCCGGCCTCCGATGACCAGTACGTCCGTTTCATCAACGTTAAGAAAAGCTACGATCAGAAGAACCTAGTCGTCAAAGACTTCAATCTCGATATCAAGAAGGGCGAGTTCGTTACCCTGTTGGGGCCTTCAGGTTCGGGCAAGACCACCTGCCTGATGATGCTGGCCGGGTTCGAGGATGTCACCAGTGGCAGCATTCTTGTCAACGGCCAGCCGGTTACCAACGTCGCCCCCTACCATCGCAACATCGGCATGGTGTTTCAGCATTATGCGCTATTTCCACATATGACCATCGCCGAGAACCTCGCCTACCCGCTCAAGGTTCGCAAGATCGCCGCGAACGAGGTCGACCGGCGGGTGATGGAATCGCTGGCGCTGGTCGAACTAACCGATTTCGCCAAGCGCTTCCCGGGACAGCTCTCCGGTGGCCAGAAGCAACGAGTGGCGCTGGCACGGTCACTGATTTTCGAACCCAGCATCGTATTGATGGATGAACCTCTCGGGGCGCTTGATAAGAACCTGCGCGAGCAGATGCAGTTCGAAATCAAACGGCTCCATGAAGATCTCGGTTTCACCGCCATCTACGTCACCCACGATCAGACCGAAGCGTTGACGATGTCGGACCGGATCGCGGTATTCGACGACGGCGTGGTGCAGCAGTGCGCTGCCCCCGATGTGCTGTACGAACAACCCGCCAACGCCTTTGTGGCTGACTTTATCGGTGAAAATAACCATATCCCCGGCACCGTCCACCAGATCGATAACGGCGTGGCGCAGGTCCGCCTCGAAGACGGTACCCTGGCAACAAGCGCCAATCCCAACTGTCCGCCGCAGGGACAACCCTGCGTACTGACGATTCGACCGGAAAATCTGTTTATCGCCGGCGACCAGCCGCTCGATAACAGCATCGATGCTGATTTCATCACCCGACTCTATGTCGGTGATTCGATCCGTTATTTCTTCAAGATGGCCGGTGGCTCCGAGCTAATGGTGAAAGCCCTCAACGACCGGATGGCTCCCGATATTGCCCCTGGCGCTCGCACCCGTTTAACCTGGGCTACCGAGGGAGGTTTAGCATTGAGTGCCGAGGGCTGACATAGCATGCCCGGTTTCACCCCTGTTTCTAACGACGTTCGGATCTAAACGATCAACAGGCTTAAACAACCTGGAAGTAAAGCAGCAATAAAAAACGACAGAGGAAATAACAATAATGAACAAACTTAGACAACTCGGCGCGGCTATCGCGCTCTGCACCGCCGCAGCGCCTGTGCTAGCCGACCAGCTCACCGCCGTTTCCTTCGGTGGTGCTTATGGCGCCGCCCAGCAAAAACATATGATCGATCCTTTTATGAAGAAGACCGGCCATAAGATCCTGTTCGAAAATTACTCCGGGGGTATCGCCGAGATCAAAGCCCAGGTCGAAAGTGGCAACATTCTGTGGGATGTGGTCGACATCGAAGTGATCGACCTGGAGCGCGCCTGTTCCGAAGGTCTGCTGGAAGTGTTCCCGCACGATACGCTGCCCGCCGGGGATGACGGCACCAAAGCCAGCGAGGACTTCTCCAAAGCCGCTCTGGCTAACGAGTGTGGCGTCGGCAATATCGTCTGGACCGTACTGTTCGCCTACAACCACGACACCATCAAAGGCGGCAACCCCAATACCATCAACGATCTTTTCAACACCGCAAAATTCCCAGGCAAGCGCGCACTGCGAAAGCGTCCACAGGTCAACATGGAATGGGCACTGATAGCCGACGGCGTACCCAAGGACAAGGTCTACGAAGTGCTGGCCACCGACGCGGGCCAAAAGCAGGCGTTCGCCAAGCTCGACAGTATCAAGGGTGATCTGGTCTGGTTTGACAGCTGGTCCCAGGCTCCACAGCTGCTGAACGACGGCGGCGCGGTGATGGTCCAGTCGGCCAACGGCCGTTTCTTCGACGCCATCCAGAAAGATCAGAAGCCGTTCGAAATGGTCTGGGATGCGCACGTTTACGACCTCGACGTCTGGGCTATCGTTAAAGGCACCAAGAACAAGGCGCTGGCCGAAGAGTTTGTTCGCTTCGCCACCGGTTCCAAGCCTTTGAGTGGCATGCCCGAAGTGGCCTACGGCCCGACTCGTACCTCGTCTTACGCTTATGTCGACAAGGCGGTTATTCCTAAGCTGCCATCGGCTCACCTAGACGAAGGCCTGAAAGCATCCGGCGTTTTCTGGGCTGACTACGGTGAGTCCCTAGGAGAAAAATTCAACGAGTGGTTGTTGAATTAAATAGCTGAATTAAATAGCTGAATTAACCAGCTGAACGGATCGCTAGCAAGTCCCCCGTACTCGTGGTGCAGGCATCGCAAGTACGGTATCAGCAAGCAACACCCTCGGGGTTTCGGCTCCGTCCTATTTCGTCTGTAGCAGCTTCGTTAGATAAGGTTTTTCTATGTCACAGCCTGGCCAAACCGCAGATCCGGCATCATCCAGCAGCACCTCACTCAGCTCGGGACTGACCGACGAAGAGGTCGCCCAGAGCCGTAAAATACTGCGCCGACGTAAGGCACTCGCCAGCGCCTTTGTGATTCCATTGATGTTGTTTATCCTGATCGCATTCGTCGCCCCGATCGCCACCATGCTGTATCGCAGTGTCTATCACCCGACGGTGGCGCAACTGATTCCGACCACCCTCGAAGCGCTTGATCGCTGGGACGAGAGCGGTGACAGCCTACCCGACGACAGCGTGCTGAATCTGTTTGCGGTCGAACTGCAACAGCTGGCCAAAGAGCGAGAGTCGGGGAAACTAGCCGAGGAGATCAACCGTAGCCTGCCCGGTAGCTCCAGCCTGATCAAATCGACCGCCCGCACGATCAAAAATCTCGACCCCGAACTGCTGGCCAGCGAAGGGGGTCAACGCCTGATCGCGCTCAAGCCGCAGTGGCAACAACTCGATATCTGGCGGGTGATCAAGAAAGCCGGTCCGAAATTCACCGATCGTTATTACTTGACCGCGCTGGATCTGGAGCGTAATCCGGCCGGTGAGATAGAACAACGCAGCACCGCCATCTATATCAAGCTATCACTCAAGAGCCTGTGGATCGCCATTCTGATCACCGGACTGACCGCCCTGATCGGTTTTCCGCTGTCCTACTATCTGGCCACCGCGTCGCCCAAGGTTGCCAACTCGCTGTTGGTGTTCGTACTGCTGCCGTTCTGGACCTCGCTGCTGGTGCGCACCACCGCCTGGATTGCACTGCTGCAGACCAACGGCGTGGTGAACAGTTTCCTGCAATCGATCCACGTCATCAGCGAACCGATCGAGATGCTCTATACCCAGTTCGCCACCGTCATCGCGATGACCCATATCCTGCTGCCGTTTATGATCCTGCCGCTGTACAGCGTGATGAAGGGGATCGACCCCAGCTACCTCCGCGCCGCCCTGTCGCTGGGTGCCAGGCCGTTGCCGGCGTTCATCCGGATCTACCTACCGATGACCATTCCGGGGCTGAGTGCCGGGGCACTGCTGGTGTTTATCATATCGATCGGCTACTACATCACCCCAGCGTTGGTCGGCGGTACCGAAGGCCAGATGATCAGTAACATCATCGCCTTCCATATGCAGTCTTCCAACAACTGGGAGCTGGCTGCCGCGCTCGGTTCGCTACTGCTAGCGTTGATCACCTTTCTGTACTGGATCTACGACCGACTGGTCGGGATCAGCAACCTTAAGCTGGGGTGAAATCATGACTGCGACAGCCTGCTTATCCAATAGACGACCGAGCCTTAGTTTTCAGCATCAGCAACCTCAAGCCGGGATTCAATAATGGCCTTTCCAAAATATTTTACCTTCTGGCAAAAGCTTGGTATGCACGGACTGCGATTGACCGCCTGGCTGGTGCTGGCATTCCTGATGTTGCCAATTCTGGTGATCATTCCACTGTCGTTCAACGCCGAACCGTACTTCACGTTTACTCAGGGAATGCTGGCGTTCGACCCTGAAGCCTACTCGCTGAAGTGGTACGCCGAGATCATCAACGATGACAAATGGCTATTGGCGATCAAGAACAGCTTCTTTATCGGCTTCTGGGCCACGCTGATCGCCACCGTGCTGGGGACCTTTGCCGCCATCGGCCTATCCAACCCAGTGATGCCATGGCAGCGATTTATCATGGCGGTGCTACTGTCACCAATGATCGTACCGCTGATCATCACCGCCGCGGGTATGTATTTCTTCTATACCCAGCTCGGGCTAACCGGTAGCTATCTCGGAGTGATCGTCGCTCACGCCGCGCTCGGCACCCCGTTCGTTATCATCACCGTCAACGCCGCTCTGTCCGGGTTTGATTACTCGCTGATGCGCGCCTCGCTAGGGCTTGGCGCCACGCCGATCCAAACCTTCTTCAAGGTGATCATGCCGCTGATTCGTCCCGGAGTCATCTCCGGTGCGCTATTCGCCTTTATCACCTCGTTCGACGAAGTGGTGGTGATCCTGTTCCTGGCCGGCCCCGAGCAGCGTACCATCCCGCGGCAAATGTTCTCGGGACTGCGCGAGCAGATCAACCCGACCATCCTGGCGGTGGCGGTACTGCTGGTGGTGGTCTCGGCGCTGATGCTGTTCACCATCGAATACCTGCGCGCGCGCGGCGAACGAATTCGCACCGGTCAGATCTAATTTAAACCTGGCCCCGGCCGGTGTCGCCCTCAATGCTCGGAGCCGATGCTGCAGGACTATTTTTTTATTCGGTTAAAACTGTACCGAGCCGATGAATAGAGTGATCAGACCCTCCCTAAATCGATAAATCCCTGTGCCTGTCAATAAATAGCCGGATTAGCTTTCGCTCTACATTTTCAAGGCGGAAGTTGTGCTTATACCACCCCCTTTTTTGGCAAGAGGGGGCGACTGTGAATACATTGATATTCGATCAAGCCAGGAGTAATCTGTATTGGTTATAAGCTTATGGTTATTAGTTATTAGTCAGATTTTTATAGCTACGGGTTTCCCATCATTTCAACGTTGCTGAAAGCAAGAAGCAAGGAACCCTACCTGTGCTCAAGCGATATCTTCCCTTTTTAGAATGGATTGGCGGCTACAACCGTGACACGCTGAGGTGCGATCTTGTAGCCGCCGTCATTGTTACGATTATGTTGATACCCCAGTCTCTCGCCTATGCGCTGTTGGCAGGGCTACCCGCTGAGGTGGGACTGTATGCCAGTATATTGCCGCTGGTTGCTTATGCGCTCTTGGGTACCAGTCGCACCCTGGCGGTGGGTCCGGTCGCCGTGATCTCCCTGATGACCGCTGTCGCCTTAGCCAACCTCGGCCTACAAACTAGCGCCGAGTACCTTGCTGCAGCCGTCACCTTGGCTTTTCTCTCCGGGGTGATGCTGATCCTGATGGGAACCTTTCGCCTGGGCCTGTGTGCGAATTTTCTTAGCCACCCGGTCATATCCGGATTTATTACTGCGTCTGGGATTCTTATTGCAGCCAGCCAGCTGAAGCATATTCTCGGCGTTGAGGCCCACGGACATAATTTAGTGGATATGGCTCGCTCACTCTGGCAACAGAGGGAGGCAACAAACCTCATTACGTTGCTCTTGGGCGTGACGACCACGGCGTTTCTGTTCTGGATCAGAAAACAGCTAAAACCGATGCTTCAAGGCTTCGGCATGCGCGCAAGCTTGGCGGACGTCCTGGCCAAGATAGGGCCTGTCCTGGCCGTTTTGATCACGATACTACTGACGTGGGGATTTGACTTGGCCCTGGTCGGCGTCAAGGTTGTCGGGGAGGTGCCAACAGGTCTGCCCGGCCTGAGCCTGCCGGCCTGGGATCTTGATCTGTGGCAGCAACTCCTGACATCAGCGCTGCTTATCAGTATCGTTGGTTTTGTTGAGTCGGTTTCGATAGCCCAGACCTTGGCTGCTAAGCGCCGCCAGCGGATCACACCGAACCAGGAGTTGATCGGGCTAGGCACAGCGAACATTGCCGCATCGCTTTCCGGCGGTTTTCCCGTTACCGGTGGTTTTTCGCGCTCCGTGGTTAACTTTGATGCCGGCGCTGAAACACCCGCAGCCGGTGCCTTCACCGCGGTGGGCATAGCTCTTGCCGCGCTGTTTTTAACCCCACTGATCTTTTTTCTTCCGCAGGTGACGTTGGCGGCGACCATCATAGTGGCCGTGCTGTCACTGGTTAATTTGGGCGTCATCAGAGGTACCTGGAACTACTCCAAAAATGATTTTTCAGCGATGTTTGTCACTATCGTACTGACTCTGCTGGAGGGGGTTGAACTGGGTATTATGGCGGGTGTGATCCTGTCGATCGTGCTCCATCTGTATCGTACCAGTCGGCCACACAGTGCGTTGGTCGGTCGCGTACCGGGCACCGAACATTTCAGAAACGTGGATCGCCATGAGGTTGAAACCGATGCAGGCATCATCACTCTACGAGTCGATGAAAGCCTGTATTTTGCCAACGCCCGCTATCTTGAAGACCGGGTCTATGACCTTATCATGCAGAACCCACAAGCACGGCATGTGGTGTTAATGTGCCCGGCGATTAACCTGATTGATGCCTCCGCACTGGTGAGCCTGGAAACAATCAACCGGCGTTTGTTAGATAGCGGGGTCAGGCTGCACCTGTCAGAGGTTAAAGGTCCGGTGATGGACCAACTTAAGCGTAGCCAGCTCCTCGACGAGCTGTCGGGAGAGGTCTTTTTGAGTCAGTTCGACGCCTGGACGAAGCTACGTTGCACCGTGCCTAGAAGCTGATTGATCGAGAGAAACCGTCGAACAGACAGTCTATTTATCTGATTTTATTAGATATAACGAACACAAAACAGATCAGTGTTACTAGCACAAATAATCATCTGCCGGAGTCTACAGAAAGGCCATCGGAACACGTTGTGTGAACATGCATAATCTCATAAATCCTGAACTCTAGTGTCGTAATAATTATTGATACTGCGATATCCTGAAGTTTGAACCGTCCAATCGGCAATAAACCGTCCAATCGACAATAAAGAGTGTGATTCAGTCGTGGGATCATTTACCGCGTCATATATAAAACGGACGTGCGGGGTTCAGAGATACCGCCTGTACTCCAGATAGCTAACGCATGCAGCCTGAAGTTACTGCGAAGCTTAATGGCGCGACTAGTCAACCGCAGCAATAACCGAAATCTCTACGAGCAGCTCTGGCCTCGCCAGCTGCGCCTGAACACAGGCACGGGCCGGCGCGTCTCCGTCGGGTACCCAGGCATCCCATACCGCGTTCATTTCGGCGAAATCAATCATATCCTTGATATAAATAGTGGCTGACAAAATTTGATGGCGTGAAGAACCGACACTCTGGAGCAAGCTATCAACCTTTTTCAGCATGGTTTCAGTTTGCTTGGTAATGCAGGCTTTAGAATCAGCCGCGACTTGGCCACACAGGTAAGCGGTGCCATTGTGAACCACGGCTCGACTCATCCGCGTTTTAGTTTCATAACGTTTGATCGTCATTGATGACTCCCTGGTATTGGTTCATATTGAAAATATTATTACCCACTTAGTTCGTTTTTAACGTGACTAAGGCGACCGATCCCAGTAACGGTATCGCCTTGGGATCTTTTGAGTCCGGCTTAGTCTGCTGCTGTCTTGCAGGCTGGGTTCTTAAGGCGTGATAGCGGTCTGCTACCGAAGGCATAACATGCCAGCGAAGTAAAAATAACTGCGCTCCCCATCAGCGTCATTGTGCTGGGAGCCTCATTCAACGCCAACCACACCCAGAACGCTCCGATAATCGCTTCGAGCAACAGAAACAGGCTTACGTCGGTTGCGCTGATATAACGCGGGGCGATCTGTAACAGGGTAAATCCAATCGGCATGGTAATGGCGGCAGTGAGTGCCATCGCGCCCAGCTGCACCGTGCTTGGTGTGGCTTGGCCTGCGCCTCCCAGCAGCGCAACCGCAGCGATGAAGATCCCCCCGAAGGCGAGACCCGGGGTGAGGTCCCTCGGTGCCTTTAGCCGTGCCCAATTGAAGTTAATCGCCATAAATACCGCGCAACCCAGGGCAAACAGGTTACCGGTCACGCTGTTATCACCTCCGCTATCGAAAGCGATCACCGTGATCCCGACCAAGGTGCAGGCAATGGTGAGTGCAGTGCGTCGGCTAACGCGCTCGCCCAGCACCAGCCAACCGATGAGCGCAGCAAACACCGGCGCCGTGCTGATGATCATCATCGCGGCGGCCGCGCTGGTCTGCTGAAGAGACTGGGTGAAACAGTAGGTGTTACCCGCGAAGAAAAAACCGCTGATCACGCCGGACCAACCCGCGTTGACGAAGGCCCGCAGGCATTTGAGCCGGTGGCGGATTAAGACCACGGCGCTAAATCCTAGGGTCAGAAACAGCCCGCGCCAGAACAGCACTTGGTCATGCTCCAGCTCAACCCAGCGGATCACCAGCACATCGGGAGACAACAGGATCACGCCTGCGATGCTAAGCAGCAGGCCGGTCGTTTGCGGGGTCATGTTTTCACCAGCTGTGTGTGAGGAGGACAGGGGGCGTAAAAAGCAGCGGGTCGAAGGCCCCCGCTAAGTCGGTGTCGCTATGATAAACGCAGCCTCTAAAGAGAGGTCATCGATCGATGACAGGCAGCGTCGGCCAGCTTCGCTGGTGCAGCATTTCGCAACCCGCATCGGTAATCAGGATATTCTCCTCGTGCACCATCATCTTGCCAGGAGCGAAGGTCATCCCCGGCTCCAGCGTCAGGATCATCCCCGGTTGGAGGATGACGTCGCCGCCAGGTACGTTGGACGGCCATTCGGTCAGCTGCATACCCAGACCGTGCCCCATGCGCCCGACATCGTTACCCAAAGCACCCGCATCTTCCAGCACCGACCACATCGCCTGCCAGACGTCACCGGTGGTTCGACCCGGGGCCGCAGTCTGCAAGCCGGCTGCGGTAGAGCGATAGACTGCTTCGTAGGCGCGATGGGTCTCGCTATCTACCCGACCGAAGCCGTAGTTACGGTCAAAATCGCTGAAATAACCATCGAAGTTGGCACCGGTATCGATAATCAATACATCGCCTTCACTGAGGAGCCGGTCGGTCGGCCCCATGATGATATTGTCGTAACCGCCCGGCCCTGACGCTGAGATCAGATAGGGGCAGGCATCGGCGCCAAGGCGCAGCATCTCTAGGTGCATCGACTTGCAGGCTTGCCGCTCGGTCATACCGGCACGCAGATGGTGCAGCAGATACTCGAAGCCAGCGGCGGTGACTTCGCAGGCAAAGCGTATTTTAGCCACTTCCGCGGCCGACTTGACGCTGCGAATAGCGCGGACGATTTCAGACACGTCGACCAGGTCATGCTGTCCCAGTCGGTCCTGCAGACTGGCGAAGTTGGCCGCCGGCATCCGCAGGTGCGTCTCCGGCCCCAGCATCGCACCGATGCGTTGATGGCGTTGGCTGACCTCCGCCAGGGTATCGCCCAGCAGCGATATGCCGTCGTCCTCCGGACGCGGCGACGGCCAACTGCGCACATCGTCGATCCAGGTCTGCTCGAAGCCGGCCACGCCGATCTCCGGCACCACGGCAATCGGCACCCCGCTGGACGGTATTATCAGAAACCAGGGTCGGGTCGGGCTTTCCCAAAATTGCGATTTGAAGCCGCTGAAATACCGGAATTCGGGCTCGGTGGTAAAAAACAGGGCGTCGATCTGCTGCTCTAGCATGCGCTGCTGCAGCTGTTCGGTGCGCCGTTCAAATTCGGATGTTTCAAATCCCCGTGCGGGGGCAATAAGCGAGTCAGTCATAGCGTTTCTCTATCTGTTTTCTCAGGTGTAAGAACACGATCGTTGCGAATTTCTGTTTTCGCCCCCCATCGCAGTGATGGAGTAGCGTTGATCCGTTGTAACAAGGCCTAACCGAAGGCCAGGTCACGCAACAACAGCGCAATACCGGGGAAGAAGATCAACAGTGCCGACATCATGAATAGAATCAGGATAAACGGCAGGGTGCCTCTGATCACTTCCATATAGGGTTTGTTGAAGATCGCTATCGCGGTAAAGATATCGCAGCCAAACGGTGGCGTTGCCGAGCCGATCGCCATCTGCAGGGTCACCATCACCCCCACCAGAATCGGATCCAGCCCCACGGATTCCACAATCGGCATAAAGATGGGGGTCAGGATCAGCAGCACCACCAGTGAATCGACAAACATACAGCCGACGAAAAAGGCCACCGCAATCACGAACAGCACGTACTCTTTGGAAGCATCCTCCAGATTGAGCGGGGCCAGCAGCTCCTGCGGGATCTGTTCGAACGAAATATACCAGGAGAAGGCTTGTCCGATACCGACCAGAATAAACACCACCGCGGTGATCAGTCCGGTGCTCAAGGCCGCATCCCAAATATCACCCACCTTGAGTTCCCGATAGATGAGACACTCGACGATAACGGCATAGAGCACCGAGAACGAAGCCGCTTCGGTCGGTGTGACGATACCCGAATAGATACCGCCGACGATCAGCGCCGGAAAACCCAGCGGCAGGATCGCTTTCTGGATAGCCAGAATCTTTTGACTCCAGTCCGTTTTTTCAACCAGCGCGATGCTGTCGCTGTGGGTAACGCTGTGGAAGTAGCAATAGAGTGAAAACAGGATCGCCAACAGGATCCCCGGTCCGATGCCGGCGATAAACAACTCACCGACACTGGCATTGGCAAGGGTGCCGTACAGGATCAGGCCGATACTCGGCGGAATCAGGAAGGCGATATCGCTGGCGTTGATGATCAGCGCCATCACGAAACTGTCTTTATAACCCGCCTGCAGCATTTTCGGCCGCATGATCTGGCCGACCGAGACCACGGTAGCCTGAGTCGACCCGGATACCGAGCCGAACAGGGTACAGCTGATGCAAGTGGTGATCGGCAGCCCGCCTTTCATATGACCGACAAAGGCTTCGATCAAGCCCAGCAGGTTATGAGCGGTATGGCCTCGGGTCATGATATCGGCGGCGAGGATAAACATCGGCACCGCGATCAGCGCATTGGGCGAGATACCTGTCACCATCTGCTGAATGATCACCTGGGGGTCGGTCCCTGAAAAGTGTACCAGACCGATCAGGGCGCCAACGGCCAGCGGCACGATCATCGGGAAGCTGAGGAACAGCAAGATGACCATCACCGTGACCAGGGTAAAGGTGATGACATAGATATCGAGTTCACCGGCGATTACATCGGAGAAAAACTGGGCGAAGTCGCTCATAGTAAAGCCTCCGTCACATCCGCTTGGCCTTCGATCAGGTCATAAGACAGATAGATCTCGCTATGGGTCAGATTCATCAGGAAGCAGATTAGATACTGGATTCCTGCCATGGTTAAACCCACCGGAATAATGGAATAGATGATGTAAACCGGGAACTGCAATGCCGGGCTCAGCCGGTTAAGATCCTGCAGCTCCAGCACATAGAAATAGGCTAGGTAAGCCAGGTAAAACATCAGCATCGATGTTGAGATAGCGATCAGCGTGGCAGTAATTTTTTTGGCACGCTGGCTCAGTGAATCATAAACCGCGGTCATCCTAATGTTGCGGCCTTTCCTGACCGCGTAGGCGAAACCGATGAACGTCACCGCCACGATCAAAAACTGGTTAAGCTCTTCGGAGAAAAAAATACTCTTATTAAAAAAGTACCGCCCCATCGCATTAGCAGTCGAGTTGACCATCATCGCTACGATAGAAAAGCCGATGATGAATTTTTCTATTTTTTCCGTAATACGACTTATGTTATGTAGTACTTTTTTCATAATAGCTTTCCCAAAAGCCACTACTCCGTTAGCGGCTTTTTACTTGAGGCTAATTTTTTATTGTTGCTCTGCGACTAACTCTTAGAAGCGGCTTCAACTTCCTGTATTAGTTTTTCAAGAATAGCCTTAGCACCGCTTCTGGCATCCGCCTTCTTGTCGGCGCTGTAGGCGTTCTCGACCACATTGTAATAGGTGTTATGCAGGGTTTTACTCAACTCTTTAAAGCGGGCGCGCTCCGTTTCATTGAGCACCACCACCTGCATGTCGGGACGCTCCTTGAGGATCTTGTCCATATTTTCCTTGTTGATCTTGAGCTGATAGTCGTATGCAGCAATGTCTGCAGCCTTGATCGCCTTATTGACCATCGCCTGCTTTTCTTCAGAAAGCTTGTTGAACCACTTGCTGTTGGTCGAGACCGTACCGACATAGGGCTGCTGGCCCGGGAACATCAGGTAGTCTTGCACCTCATGCCACTTGGCGTTGTAGATAAAGTAGATCGGGTTAACCATGCCGTCGATGGTTTTCAACTGCAGCGAACCATAGACCTCACCCCAGGACAGCGGTGTAGGGGTCGCCCCAAAGGCCTTGTAGGTTTCAACCGGGATGGTTGACGTAAAGGTGCGGATCTTCTGGTTGGCGAAATCCTCCGGGCTTCTGATCGCCTTATTGGCACCCCAGACCATCTCACCTTCGGACAGCATCGACAGCAGTTTTAGATTGACTTTTTCAAACTTGGGAGCCAGATCGTTATAGATGGTCTTGCTACCGGTCAGGATCTTACGCGTCACCTCTTCATTGGTGCCCAGTACGTAAGGCAGGCTGATCGCCTGCACTTCGGGTACGTAGGATCCCAGATGACCGGTACCGACCGAGACGAACTGAATGGTGCCATTGGCCGCCAGTTCGACGATATCATTTTCGGTACCCAGCTGGCCGTAATAGTAGATTTTTACCCGAATGTCACCGTCCGACTCCTTCTTGATCACCTCGGCAAACTTCTGCGCATAGATATCCTGGACGTCCTTTTTGTCCTCTTCTGAAGCGAATTTCCAGGTTTCTGCTTGCACGCCAAAGGAGATGCCCAGTACAAGTAGTGCGGCGAATAGTCTTTTCATGGTGTTGCCTCTTATTTTAATTGTCGGCCCCAGGGGTCGTCTTTTTGAGCTTGGGTTTACGTTTTGGTTTTATTTCAATCGATCGCAAACAAGCTGGATCCAGTAGCTCGCACCTTTTTCCAAAATGCGGTCGTTAAAGTCGTACTTGGGATTGTGCAAAGCGCAGCCACCGACCGATTCGGTGCCGTTACCCAACAGGGCGTAACAACCGGGCTTGACTCGCAGCATGCTGGAAAAGTCTTCGGAGATAGTGAACGGGTCACAGCTGCCGTTGACGTTGTCGCTACCGAGCACTTTTTCGGCGGCCTCGATGGCGTATTGGGTTTCGACGGCACTGTTGATCGTCGGGTAGAAGGTGTTAATAAATTCAAACCGGTACCCGGCACCGGCCGCCTGGCAGATCCCCGCGACGATGCGTTCCATGCTGCTTTCAATTTTGGCTAACGAGTCTTCGGTAAAGCAACGACAATCGCCTTTGATGCTGACCTGCGACGGAATCACGTTGACGGTGCCGTTGGTTATAAACTCGGTGGCCGAGATGACCGCCGTCTCGTGTATCGCACTGAGGTTGCGCGAGACCACAGTCTGCAGCGCCAGCACTACCTGCGCACCGATAACGATAGGGTCGACGGCCATATGCGGCATCGCTGCATGGCCGCCGACCCCCTCGATGGTGATTTCGAAACTGCTTTCACTGGCCATCAGCGAACCTGGGCGCAGGGTAAAGCTGCCTTCAGGTAGGCCAGGCAGGTTGTGCATGCCGTACACGGCGTCGATCTGGAAACGTTCAAACAGGCCGTCATCGATCATCGCCTGCGCGCCCTGGCCGTGCTCCTCATCGGGCTGGAAGATAAAGTAGACCGTACCGTTGAAGTTGCGGGTCTTAGCCAGGTGGCAGGCGGCACCCAGGAGCATCGCAGAATGACCATCGTGACCGCAGGCGTGCATCTTGCCGTCATGCCGGGAGCAGTGTTCAAAGGTGTTCTGCTCATGGATATGCAGCGCATCCATATCGGCACGCAAGCCGATGCTGGCACTACCTTCACCACCACGAAGCACCCCCACCACACCTGTCTGGCCGATATTACGGACCACTTCGATGCCCCAGCCTTGCAGCTTTTCGGCGATGAATTCAGAGGTCTGCTGCACCTCAAAACCACACTCCGGGAAGCGGTGCATATGGCGGCGCCATTCGGTCATTTGAGCAATCAACTGCGCCGTCAATTGCGGATCAAGAGATGACATATTCAAGGCTCCAAGGTGTCAGAAAGTTCAGGTAAAAAGATAAAATTCAGGCCGCAGGTTTCGGATCGGCAGCACCCATCAACAGCGAGCCAAACCCCTCCACCGCCGCGGGGTAATTCACCAGTTGCAGGCTGTGCCAGGCCAATGCCTGATTGCTACTGACAACCGGTTTACCAAGGTGCTTTTCGATCTGCTCAATCACCAGCGAAGCGCGTAACGCAGTACAGGAAATAAACAGCAAGTCTGCCTTGGGGTCACATACCGCCACGGCCGCATCAGCAATATCCTGAGGCGTAATAAATGTCATGGCGGTGTCATCTTCGAAACCAAAACCGGCAATGTTCAGCACCTCAATTCCCATGCTTTCAAACAGAGCAGCCACATCTAGGTTCACAGCTTGAGTATAGGGGGTCAGGATCGAGATGCGTTTAGCACCGAAGCGCTGAAAAGCAGACAAAGCCGCCGTCACCGGATTGGTGACCGGAACACCGGGGCGTGTTTGATGGACCAGCTCGGTAATCCGGTCGATTCCGATCGCCACGGTACCGGAGGTACAGGCATAGATCATCGCATCCAACTCAGTGCCGGGAAGAATCGCATCGGCAGCGGCACTGATACCGGGCGCCATGGAGCGCAGGTTGTCGATAGTTAACGGATTGCGATTACGGACCCGGTTGGTGAAAATTTCTACACCCTGGGGGTAGATGCGCCGTAGGTCCTGCTCGATATTAAAGTCGGTTGCCAGCGCGATCACGCCGATCCGTCCGGCTGGAGCCAGGTGTTCGAGAGGCTGAAGGTGCGCTACGGTTTCAATTTTCATTATCAGATTCTCGTGGCTGGCGGACTCACGTTCGCTCGGGCTTTTATTGTAGTAGTTCAGAACCTACCCAAGCCTCAGCAGGCGCTTGGTTATGATTCATATTACAGAGCGTCACTGCAGGCATTGAGGCAATCAGCGCATCAAAGTGATGAAATACTGCAAATAACTGGTAATTAACGAGCAAATTAATCACGCTGTGGAAGCGGAGCTAAAACCACCAATAATCGGCCGTGAAGCTATCGTTTACAGAGCCGACAGGGCGGCATTACCATAGTAATGTGGACTAAAAACAGGGCCTGAAGCAGACAGACAACACTAGGGGAAAGAATCATCATGGCTTCATCGCAGATGCCACCTATCGATAATTTTGACCGCAACATTCTTGAAATTGTGCAGCAGTCCAATCGCACGACGTCCGACCAGATCGCAGAACAGGTCGGGCTTTCACCCGCCGCGGTGCAACGGCGCCTTAAGCGCATGCGCGAGCAAAACCTGATCCAGGCCGACATCTCGGTAGTCAACCCAAAGGCCATTGGACGCGCTGTGACTCTGATAGTGCAGGTGAGTCTTGAACGTGAACGGGCGGACTTGATGGACGCATTTAAGAAGGCGATGAAAAACAACAAGGCGGTCCAACAGTGCTATTACGTGACCGGCAGTTCGGACTTTATCCTGATAGTGACTGCCGTTGATATGGAAGACTACGAGCGCTTTACTCGCGATGCGTTTTTTGACAACGCCAACGTGCGCAGCTTTCAAACGAATGTAGTGATGGACAGGGTAAAGGTAGGGCTTTCTGTACCTACTTATAATGTCGAAAAGGACGAATGAGGGGTTATCTTGGATTCAACTAATAAAAGCAAAAAAGCAGCCCTAGGGTTTTAGGGCTGCTGCATAAACTTCGAATCTATTCGCTTTCGAAACGGGGTTAGCCAACCAACTGCTGATAGAGCTCCGGATCGGTGGCGCCCTCGGTACCAATAACCAGCACCTTACTATTGGCGTTCAAACCCAAAGCGGTGGCAAACTCTTCCGATTTTCTTGCCAGCAAAGCCGCAGCCAAGCCCGGAACGGCAGATTCACCGGCTTCGATGGCAGGATCCTGCTTGTACCCCTTGGCCAATAGACGCATGGTGGCAGGCACGGCTTCCTCACTAAGGGTCATGAAATCATCAGCACCGTTAGCCAGAATTTGCCAACCCAGTGCAGACACCTCACCACAGGCCAGTCCCGCCATCAAGGTCTCCAGATTCCCCTCGACCACAACCGGCTCACCCGCTTTGGCGCTTAGTTGCAGACAGTTCGCCTGCTCTGGTTCAACCACAATCAAACGTGGACGCTTGTTACCCCATAGGTCCCAAAAGTAACCACAAATAGCCGAAGCCAGACCACCAACTCCGCCCTGCACGAAGACATGGGTCGGGATCTCACCCTCTAGTTGCTCAACAATCTCAGACAACATAACTGTATAGCCTAGGGCTACGTCCTTGGGGATCTCCATATAGCCAGGGTAACTGGTATCGGACACGATGATGCGATGATTCGCTTTAGCATCCAAGTCGGCCTGACGCACAGAGTCATCATAGTTACCGCGGATACGGATCACCTCAGCACCGAAGGCCTCCATCGCCTGCTTGCGTCCTTCGGAGACATCACGATGGACATAAATGACGCAACCGCAACCGAACATCTGCGCCCCCCAGGCGACCGAACGGCCATGATTACCGTCGGTTGCACAGCTGACCACCAGCTCGGCGACTTCGGCTTTCCAACGCCCCTCTAGCAGTTCGGCGATCGTCGGCCGGGTACCGATGCTCAGTTCTAACGCCTGTTGCAACTGCCGCGCTACCGCATAGGCGCCACCCAGCGCTTTGAAGCTCTTCAAACCGAAGCGTTGAGATTCATCCTTGTACCAAATTGATGCGACATCGACGGTTTCAGCCAGCGATGCCAAGCTATGCATAGGAGTTACCGAATAACCCGGCCAGGTTTTGATATCCCGAATGGCATCCGTTGCCTTGGCCACACAGATAACATCTTTCTGCGCGTCAGAGTAAGGCAGGTTAATATCGGCTTTTGGATTGGCAAAATGGGTCAAATTTCCGTTGAGTTCTAGCATAGCAGTCGACGCCCTCATCTAATCAATAGAGTTGTCCACCAGAAGATCCATTGTCACCACAGGATGCGCCACAAACACCTGACCGCATCGCTAAAGCGTGTTCTGGAGGACAATACACGATTCATAAATTTTATTTTCCCTGGCGGTTTCCACCAGGCTCTTGGCCAGCGCTCAGATCACTTGTTTCCGGAAGCATCCAATGGATGGCTTCACAGCAGTCATCAGAAGGCACTGGGCTTATTAGAAAGTTTACGGAAAGCTGATGCGGCCATTCAGCCGAACAGCTGGGTGAACAAAGGAAATCAGGTGAATTCGCGCTGGTAGATGAGGAATATCCGCAACTGCACTCATAAAGCGTTAGCAGCAGCCTATGGGCGGTGAGCAATCGATGCAAGAACGAGAAAGGGGTCTTGCTTTTTGCGACCAGCAAGCACAGGAGCTAAGGCCGGATGAGTCAGACAGCAATGTTGCTTGATATAACGCTCAAGCGATAAAGAACATCAGCCCCGCTGAGTTGACCTTATGAGTCGCTCGGCGGAGTTTTTTTTCGAGCTAGTCGAATGCGGTCAACACTTTACGAAGAACAGCTTCTAAGCCAGACCAGTCAGTGGACTTCACCTCATCAGGATCAACAGTGCATCGATCAACCTTTTCATTAAATGCCTCTTGGAGCTTAGCTTTATGCATAACCTCGCCTTGGTACTGCCCAAGAGCTTCGTTGTATCCCTTCCACTGAACAGGTGTCAGATTACCTTGACGCTCCCGTAAAACATCTACACCCAAGAAAAGCTCTATGCTCCCAGCCAGACCGTTCACATCCTGTTGTGCCAGCCCTCCTGGGCCAAGCGTAGGGTAGCTTCTAAGCAGCTCCAAATCTGGGTAGTGCAGCACAGCTATATTTGACGGGAGCGTTATTGATTTCAACGCTCGAACTGCTTCGTGAGCAGCTGTATCGTTATCAAACAGCGCAATAATTCGATTAGTCACCCCTGCGGCTGAGAAAGCTTTCACGAGTGAAACTAGGTGGCCAGCCCCACCACGAGACCTTGACACATCAAAATCAAAGAAGTGGTAGAAGTCGGAGAGGTGGGGATACAGAATCGCTAGTGCAGCCTTAAGAATCCATATATCAGTGGTGCCTTCTGTCAGAATTATACGGGGAGTGTTTTCAGGGTGTGTCGCAACTAAATCCCGCAGAGCATTCTCACAAACCGCCTCATCGACACCATAGTACCCAGAGCCGACTAAATCGGTAATATCGTGAATGACCTCCGAATCTTCCGCCACCACCTCACAAGCCAGCCGAAACAACAGACGACAGTCCCCACCCAGATAACCTAAAAGCGTATCCTCGTTATCTAGGATGTGGTTAACAATAGGGTTTACATGCAGGGTTCGTGAGCGGGCAAATTGCATTTTAGACTCGGAGATAACCTCCTTAAGAGCTGCTACATATGCAGAAAATGTCAGGTTCTCATAAAAACTAATATCTCCACTCCAATCAGCGTCACCGCTCATTTCTTCCCATGACCTATATTCGGCTACACGAGCTAGACAGCCTGACTCAAACTCCGCCTGTACTCGCTGCATATTAAAGCCCATGACGTCTAAGCGATCTGCGGCATGCTTCGCTGAACACACATACTCGATGGCAGTTTCTTCAATCTCGCTACCGGCACAAACATCGTCGATACCTTGAATTAAATCATTAATACCGTGTTTTCTTGTGCGTATCCGTCGGTCGCTCTCCCGAAAAAGAGTCATTACCGTTCCGGACACATAACTTTTTGACCAATGGACAGAATAACCAGCGACGCTAAGTTCGGCGTATGACCCCATAGAACACACTCCATACGTATGATGTTTTGACGCTGAGTTTGCAGATATTTACAATCACCGGCAACCGCCACAAGACTGGGAATGACTAGCTACACACCACTCACGTATTTGGTTGAACAGCTGCTGCACTGGGGTTTCGGCTACACTTCCTATACCACCACTAACTGCAAGGAAGCAGACCATGACCATGCTCACAATCTCACGCAATGAAAACCAGACGTTCACTATCGGTGATGACATTACGGCAACTGTCAGACGCGCTCAGTTCGGGCAAGCAAGAATCAGCATCGGCGCGCCAAAGGATGTTCCGATATGCAAGGATGACATGAAGGTACTGAAAGAAAGATCTAGAGAAAGAATCTAGACGTCAACACTCGCGTCAACATCTGGATTTGAATAGCTTGCAACTAGTTGTATTTACAGGCTTTTAGAATAATGGCGGTGAGGGAGGGATTCGAAACCTCACATGCTCACTATCACCGCTACCGATCACGCTACAGCCCCCATAGTTACTGGCCTGCATAGTTGGCCATAGATACGACAACCTAGCCAATTGCTCCCACAGCGCTCCCAGCCAATAGCCTGACCTTAGCCTAAACAGGCTATTACGCGTGTGTGCGCAGGCGTATGGCGCTGGGGGAAAAAATAACTTTGGCCTTCGGAAAAAGGTAATAAAGGTAACCAACACAAAAAAACGATCTTAAGCTACTGAAAAATAATGATTTTATAAAGATGTAAAAAGGTAATAATTTGGTAACGAAAAGGTAATTGGTTACCTTTTATAAAGGTAATAATTTAATTATATAAAACATATATGAAACATAGAGTTAAGATTTTGTTACCTTTTTGGTTACCCTTTATTACCTTTTAGAGGTAATAATTTTTCTTATTATATTCATCTACTTAGAAACTAAATAAGCACGAATTACCTTTATTACCTTTTTCCGAAGGCCATCTGATAAAAAACTTTTCCTAACCCACCTTCAAACCTTCTGCAGAGCCGCCCTGGCGCTGTTTATTCGCATGATACTGAAAGGAATTCGAACCCTCGATTCGAAGCCACAACCCCACTACCGGCCTACCCTGCGGCCTACCTATCCCGTGCAAGCGAACACACACAACAAACACACCGCAGGCGTGGTGGGATGAGCGCGGCGCTGGGGGTTTGACGGAGCTGGTGGCCGGCTGTAGATTGGGCGAGACAATTCAAACGATGGATGAACCGGATCAGGGAGCAGGCCGATGGCGATGACGAAGTGCAAGGAGTGTAAACAAGAGGTATCGGATCGGGCTAAAGTCTGCCCGCATTGTGGAGTGAAGAACCCCGGCATGACGGCGATGCAGATGGTGATGACCTTTGCGGTTATCGTCGTATTGTTCTGGTGGTTTGTTTGGCCTGATGCCGACAATGCAGAGGCCGGAGTACTCACCCAGGAACAGCTCGGTGATGCCTGGCCGTTTACGGTTGCAGAGGGAGCAGTTGATTGTGTCAGCGGTGGCGCTGCCGTGTTCCGATCGGATGGTGTAACTTATCAACTGAACGGCACGGCCAGGGCAAAAGGCTACGAGCCGATCGATTCGATCTGGAAGGAAAACCCAGCACTACCTGGTACTCGTATCAACCTGGGCCCTATCCTCGACGCAGCCTTAAAGCAGTGCGACTAAGCGGCTGTTTTCAGGCGCAAAAAAGCCGGTAAACACCGGCTACATTGCTGAATTCTAGAGCTATTCAGCGGTAGAAACTATCTCATAGGGTAAGAATTTTACCACCTCCTCACCCACCCAATCATTCAACTCCATCAGCCGGCTTTGCAGCGGCTGCAGCTCGTTGCGGCTGAATACCGGTGCGGTGTCGGCCGCCTTGCCGAATCCGCCGGTGTTGTTGGGGATGATGCTTAGCAGCTCGACCGGTACCCGGTGGGCGGCGAGCATGTCGTCGCGGGTGACATTCTTGATGTTGAAGATCTCATCTTTGGCCGCCACCTCGCTGATCGGCAGGATCTGGATGCCATCCTTTTTGCCACCCGGTGCGTACATGAACAGGTTGCGGAAGTTGCCGGGCCCTTTGCTGTCGCGCATCGCCTGGCGCATCGACTCGACATCGGTGTCGCTGTTGACCGTATCGGTCATGTAGAGGATGAAGCCAGCATGGCTGCCGTTCTGGTAGTACTTGCGTCGAAACAGCGTGGCCGACTCATTCAGCCAGGCCGAGTTGAGCGCGCTCAAGTACTCCGGCAGGCCGTAGATCTCTTGATTGATGTCGGGCTCCATCAGATGGAACACCGAACCCGGTTCAAATTCGTGCTCCTCACGCCAGCCGCGTACAAACCAGTACTGATCCAGATCGATGCCGCGGCGGG
>TARA_R110002167_G_scaffold195326_1_pt1 | contig 23278 bp, 20 predicted proteins | sample TARA_R110002167 | Tara Oceans TARA_R110002167 (sample SAMEA4398238) | marine metagenome | biome: Polar Biome; feature: [MES] marine water layer (ENVO:01000295) within the mesopelagic zone...; material: water (ENVO:00002006), including particulate matter (ENVO:01000060) such...
CAAACTTTAATTCTAAGTTTCAAACTTTAATTCGATCGCACAAGCACTGTACAAGCTAATTAAAGTTTGAAACTGAAACTACGCACACACCAAGGTTTTGTGTAGGTCGATTTTCTATCACTTCGATAAAGTTTGAAACTATCGAAACCTGCACTTCAATCCGCACTAAAATGTGTGGTATTAAAGTTTGAAACTCATTGGTACTAAACAGTGACAACTCATCAATCTAAATATACCAGAGAGTCGGGGGAAGACCTGTAATGGTCTCCTATGGACCGCTATAGGGTTTACACGTATATAATGGTTCTATTTAGCTCATAATAAACTAATGAATAAGACTGAATTTTTCCTTAATTCCCAGTCCAAAAGCCCCCCAATTATAGCCTCTTCAGCATGCTTTCGTGTGCCCCCTGCTCGTTGAGTTTTACTAGTTTTAATGGTTAGATTCACAAAGGACAATCGCTCACTCACGAGACGTCGCAATATTCCCATAAAGCCAGACCATTTAGCTTTCTCATGGTTTACTTCCATTCGGAACTTTCAAACCTATCATTAGTAATGCTTATCAGGTTTTTCATACTTAAATAGAATGTCGCTGCCTAGAAATTTCACTCAAAAAGTAAAGCAATAACCATCTATCAAGTACTCTTTGATTTGATTAATCTCGCTAATCACATCACAATCTGATGCGATTACAGTTATCCGGATAGTTATTATGTGGATTTGGCAGCGAGAGAATTGGCCTCATTTTACTTGGGACAAGAGCATCATCGAACCCTTGCTCCGGACAACACGTCTGAACCAAGGGATATTATTAGGTAAAACGTCTCATTATCCACAGAGTGATGAGCGCATCATGCTTGATACGTTGGTGGCTAATATCATGCACTCTAGCGCGATAGAGGGTGTTAAGCTTAATGCGCATGTGATCCGTTCTTCTTTATCTAGTCAAATAGGCTTTGAACAAGAAAATGTTCAAACAACAGTGCAAGCCGATGGTTTGGCAGAAATAATGATTGATGCTGTCGTCAATTGGAATACTCCCCTTGCTTTAAATCGACTCCTTCATTGGCATAAAAGACTGATGAATATCGCTCAGCCTATAGATAAATCAATTAATCTAGGGAGGTTGAGAGGTAAAGGGATAATGCAAGTTGTGTCGAAAGCGGGTGACAAGACAATAGTTCACTTTGAAGCACCTGATCAAAGTATAATTGACGACGAACTGACACAATTCTTAATGTGGTTTAATGACTCACGAATGGATCCAATACTAGATCCATTTTTGAGGGCAGCTATAACTCATCTCTGGTTTATCACCTTGCATCCTTTCGACGATGGGAATGGCCGAATAGCACGCTTGTTAACCGATCTAGTATTTGCTCAGGGTGAGCATTATTCAGTGCAACTATTCGCTATGCCAGTTAGCATTTTCGGGGACCGAAAAGGGTATTGCGATGCTCTGGAAAAAACGCAAAAAGGCGATACAGATATAACATCTTGGTTAATGTGGTTTATCCAAACGCTTAATTCAACTCTACTCGATGCAATGAAAGTAATAGATAAAGAGCTATTTAAAACAAAAGTATTAAATAATATTGACCAGACAAAACTATCAACCTCGCAACTCGACGTTTTGCTCTTAATGCTGGAAGGAAAGTTCAAGCATGGCATCAATACCACTCAATATCATGCTTTAACTAAAGTAAGTAAACCAACCGCCAGTCGCCATTTGGCTGGGTTAGTTAAATCGGGAGCTCTGATTAAAACAGACGCAAATGGCCGCAGTACAAAATATATGTTGCGACTATCTAAACTCGACAGTTGTAAAACTAAATTATAGCTGCTCTAAAAATCTCCTTTGAAGGAAAAACAGTCGTTTATTGAATGGACTTCAATGCTCATAGTACGAGAACTACCTAAGATTACGAGGAATGAATGCCCCCAAGTCATGTCCTACAAATCATTTATGTCAATTTCGATTTATTTTTGTTGCTCCCGCCCATAAGTTAGTTTCATTAATTCGTCGTCTTCTTCAATTGACGATTGCAAAGATGATAAATCGTCAATTTTGATAGACCTTAATATTCCCTTCGACTTGTGATTTTTACTCATAAATAACACTTAAAAAATAGAGATTATTGCAATAATACCATGAGCAGATTTTGGCACTCAGGCGTTGGTTTCTAACGAGCTAATAGTGGGCGAAGCACAGGGTAAAAACGAAGGTATTACACACTTATTATAGTGGTCTTATGAGGACCACTATAGACATTAGGCGACTATATTGGTCCTATTTGAACCATAGTAAACTGATGAATTTAGCTAAAGTTATTTGTCAATTACCAATCTAATAGCTCGCCAATTACTGGCTCTTTAGCATTTTTTCGCGTGCCTCCTGCTCGTTGTCTGACCTTCCCCTTCAGTTTTACAAGTTGTAGCGGAGAGATTTCTGGCTCATAAAGAAAAACATCTAAATGTTCTAAAACGCCTAGTTCTTGTAAAATGGCGACGAGGTTAATTAGGCTGACCTTCCCATTTTCTGCGTTCTTCACTATGTTACGAGATGTACCTGAACGCGCGCCAAGCTCAGCTTGTGTCATATCGCGATTTAAGCGCTGTCGTTTGAGCCGTTTCCCTAAGCTCTCCGCTATAGAGTGTGGGGAGTTATAAATAGATAAACTTTTCATAATATTAAGCTTTAACCCCTAGTTATGACGTAAGACCAATAATAATCTAATTATTATACTTTTAATAACAATGATGTTTTGTAGTTGAAAAATCAACGGGAAAAATTTGGAAAATATATACTTGAGAAGGTAATAGAGAGCCTGTAAATTGTTTCTTGAATTTTTTTATGAGAATTTTTATTCTATAGAAATTCAAAAAATTTCTTTTGTTAATACCTATTTTTCGTCGAAAATATCCATATTTTTATTTAATAATCACTTTAATTAAGCAAACTTTCGATCTAATTATTTTAGTTAAGCAAACTTTCGATCTATCTACATTCAGTCGGTGTATTTCCATCTTCAATTTGCATATGCTGCAAATAGTCCAGCAACGTATGTTTTAAATTATTGTCTTGGCTATACTCATGTTCACAATGTTTTAGAGTTCGAATTTAGATGAGCAATACATAATTAGCCTCCTTGCTTGTCCTTTTTCAATTCAAATCAATACAGGTACTTAAATGGATAAAGATATCATTAAAAGCATAAGGGTTTCATACTCTAAATCTGACAAGCTTATCGTTGGGTTAGATGCATTTTCAAACCTTCACGTAGCAATGTATACGGGTCAAGGGTCATACGATAGTCGGCCTATTGAAAGGTTTGTTGATGAAATTAGAGATACTGTTCGACAATTATATAAAGCGGGCCAACTGATTCCAGATGGTACGACGTTATCGTCTCATGGCACAGTTGTTCTTAAACGTCTGAAGCACATAGAAGATTAGTTATTGAGCTAGCTTATTAGGGAGCATTTGCTGTGGTAAACGTATTAAATTAAACAATAGATATGTTCAAATACAGCATAACTTAGTCGATTAAACTTTCTATATAGGCGTTGTACTCACTGACTGGAATACATTTTATTGAAGGTAATTCCGTGAGGGCGTCCCAATTGCATCCAAAATTGACTGATGCTTCCGTCATATATTCCCAAAGCATATCTGAGCATAGATGAAATGCATCTTTGTCATTAGTCTGCCCTACGATTATATCCTCACCCTGCTGCATCCAAGCCAAGCGAAGTTCTTCTAGGGTACACACTTGCTTGTTTAACGTTGCCAAACACTGCCTAAAACGTGTTTCCGCGTAGTGCTTTGCTATTTCAAAGGATGGAAAACCATAAACTAACGTCAAGGATTCTGGCTCGTCGCGCGTGAAATTGTCTATAACAACAATGTAGCTGCTTGCGATCCCCATTTTGGATAGTGTTTTTTCAGCTGCGATAGAGACACTCGCAGCCATATATGGCAAACACGCAAAACTGGACTCATACATTTGCGATGCAACTACTCTCAGGCAACCGGTGTATCCCGGACTTTCAGGGAATGACAACAGTATCCTGAGATCTCTAAAGCCTAATGGAGAAGGCTTTGCAAAGCGGTTAATTACTTTTATTATCTCGCCATCAAATTTGTCTGCTACCTCATCTAGATTCTCCAGTAGATTTCTAATTTCTTGAGGCGAATGAGCCGCGTAGCATATTCTTAAAAGTCCATCGAGATCTTGAATACGAGCGTTAAAATGTACGTTAGCTCTCTCTGTAGCACGGAGTTCATCTAGTTCTAAAGTGGTGCTCAGGTTCTCGCTGCCCTCTATCATGTTAGTTCTTCACAACAAAATTTATGTATGCCTATTTTGTATATTTGAACAAGGATAACAGTGCCAGCCCAGCCTCCATAGTAACTGATAAAAGAATCGAGCAGGGCCGATACAAACAGATCTACATCTTCTTTCTCATTATCGGATAAACGGGTCGTAAGGGCATTGTTACAATAAATTTGTTTGATGTTAGCAAGCTGCCGCTCAAAGTAAGATTTACCAATTATTCGCTCCTCAAACTCAGCCTCTTCCTCCTCAGGCAAGGCACCTAAATAGTCAGACTTGACAGCCATCCCCAACTGTTCAAATAATGCACTATCATTTAGCGCAAGCATCTCTGACGGAGTTAACATGATTACGTCCTCCAAAGTAGATCTTTCAATATTATTCGATGCTATGTTCGCTCACCTAGGTGGAAAAATCGAGCAAAATTCGAACAAAATATACAATGCGGGTTTCATTTCTCGAGTAAATCAAACTCCTAAAGATTTCTTTTTCATCCTCAAGAACATACATGACAACATGTATGAAGCGACTCAGAAGAAATGGAAAATTCCAAATATAGAATTTGGATTGTTAGACCACTTTTCACCGAATTGCTATGCCAAGTTGCGTGGTAAAAATTACGGTATTGGTATGAGCGCGATGATCCCTTACTGTGCGCTTGAACTGGTCAGTTTTTTCTTTGCTGATCCAGACTTTTACCCGGAATTTGGCGATACCAAAAAGCCTGCATTGGTGAGACTTGATGGGGTTAACGAACTTCCCTTTTTTCAGATAGCGACCAACAGTTATAGGCCATTACTATCAGAAAGCCTTTCTGATAGAGATAGCTTAGTTCTTCTGAAAGGAATTTATACCGCAAGAGGACAGTGTTGTGCATGGAATCCAGAAACTGGAAAACGATTTTCCGGGTTAGAATACATAGAGTTTAATAAATCAATAATTGACTTAACCCTTCCCAGATGTCCGAAACGAAGACAGTATTGTTACTACTTTGCTCATTTATTAACTACATTCTTTTGGTTGCATGAGATAGCACATTGCTCTGAAAATCACCTAAGCTACCTGGTTCAAAATAGTGCGGGTAATACACTGATGGAAATTCAAGAAGGGATTGCACAAGGCAATAAAATCGTTTTAGGTGAGAACGTTTCTGACGAACTTATCAACGCTATGGAGAATGAAGCTGACCAAGAGGCTTTGCTTGTTATGATCGGTTTAATGACAACTGAAAGTGATTTACTCAATCATGAAGGTTTAGATCTTGCACCATTAAAAGCGGTTGAAGTTTTCTGTTTTTTTATCTGTGCGTTGTTTAGTTCTTACGAAAGATATGAGCGTCGTCGTTTTACAGTGCCTCGTGAAAGCCATCCAAGAGGAACTGTAAGAATTGTAAATATGATCACTACTTTGATGACGCTAATAGAAGGAAACGGCGAGTTAGAAGGGGCTGTAATTAGGTCCTTTGATTACGCAAAAGATATTTCTGCTTACTCTCGTTATAGGCATTTGGACTGTATTCGCAAAGGTATGGGGCACCTTAAGGCCATGAATTTTGATAATCAAAACCACTACTACGAGGTATTGAGTAATATAAAAGACACTTCTACTGGGGTTACTCGCCTTTTATGCTATCCATTTTTTACGCAAAATTTATCCGCCTTGACTAATTCAAAGAACTTCAGAATGCCAAGTTTTTTAGATAAGAAAAAAAGTAGTTAACGCAGTAAATCACTTAGTCTCACCGACTTCGTTCGTCACTAGTTTGGTCTTCATTATATTATGCATATCGGCCCTTTTCGATAGCGCTGAGATAGCTTACAAGCGCTTGAAATTCACCCAAGAGTATTGCTTGCTCTGCAGTCATTCCAAGTGCGGAGATGTGAGTGTTTCTGAACCAATTTAAAGCTTCGTCTTTCGAGTTACACCACTTTTCAACTAATTTTAATATCACTTCTTCCTCAGGACTACCGCTAACATTTTCGATTTTTCGCACAGTGACGAAGCCATATTCCGGCTCAAAATTTAAACCGTCACCTTCACTTATATTCAATGCGAGTAGTGCGCTTGCAGGCAATTCAATAAAAAGCTGACCATTTGCATTTATTTTGACGAGACATCTTGATTTGTGATGACCGTTGCGTAAAGAAGTTATCATATTTTAGTTTCCTTTATTGTTGCTAATTTTGCTTTGAAAAAATAAATTTTCACTTAACTGTGAAGTACTTAAACCATTCAAAAATAACTTCGTTATCAACGTTATTCGTGCATCAGAGAGGCCGGCCGCTCTTATGAGAAACCACCTTCGAGTTATATGACGGTGGGGGTTAGTCAATAATTGGTATGTAATTCTGCGTATTTGATATTCAGTGACAGATTCCGCATAGCGATTCAAAAATAATAATGTCAGCGGCATCTTACGAATGTATTTTTCTACGGTCGAAGTATTGGGCAATTGATACATTAACCAGCGCTTGGAAGCTCGTGGACGTGATAAATCATCCTCACTACTATATATGACACGAAAGAGAGACTTGGTGGTATTTACGTCTCTTTTTTCCCAGTCAACGTTGTCACTTGGGGCCGGCCGCTTGACTCTATATTGCTTATTTGTGGCTATTAGCCACTGCCGATCAGCGCGATAGATACGGGTATAAAGGGCAGGGTGAGAAGCCCGAGCAAATTTAGGCGATTGAGTTTGCAGACAACGCAACCAATTTTCTTTGTATTGATTTGAAAGACCTGAAGACAATGTCACAAGTATTGATACCGAGTCATACTTGCGAAGTGATTTAGCTTGGATAGCAGCGTTGTTAATACAATCAACTATGTTGAATTGGCCTTTTAAAAGCGCCGCGTTAACAACGATATGCTCGAGATACGAAAACGTCTTTCTGTGCTTTCTAAAGATACAATGAAGCCAGTTACTCTGAGTATCGCTTAAAGATAAATTATATCGCTTTAACCACTCCGGGCTCCAAAAGTCACTGATCATACATTTTAGGGGTTCGAAATCGACATATATTCCTTTGGTGGCATCAAGACTACGGGCTAAATGTTTGTAGTAATTTGTCCACTGTCCAAGCTCTGGTGAGGGAAGGTCGGTATTCGATAATAATTGTTCGCATGCTTTACTAATTAATCTATCACTAGGCTGAATGTGAGCAGGCCTTGCTGTGCAACGATGACGCGTCGTTGCAGGAAGAAATGAATGCCGATGTTGCCCTTTTTTTATATCTGCTATCGACTCTAATGTACATTCGTGAAAAACGCATACATCAGTGCCTACAATTTGGTGGCTGCGCATCCAGTATGGCTCACCGAATTGCTTGATTTGCGCTTCTAAACAGGCTGGGCAATATCGAAGTTCTTTAAGTTTAGGTATTTTACTAGCTGCGTATCCTGATGCCAGATGTAGGCCTAATCCGTTGTCTGATTTCATTCTCGTAATGCACTGTAAGCATCGCTTTTCAGGTATAAAAGGAGCAGCGAGAGGGAACAAGGTGTGTCTATTTATCAAGTCATTAGCGTTAACGTGGTTTAGCGCATCAGCAAGCGTTTCAAGATGACTCGAGTAAACCAACGAGGCCGCTATATTGCGGTTGTTATACAGTCGCTCAATGAGTGATTTGGGGCTTAAAATAGCCCCATGCAAACCTATTCGAGCTTGAAAACTGTAAAGCAGCTCATCCGGCAGAGGTGTTAAGTCAGTATTGCAAGACAGTTGGCTCACTCTGTATTTTCGCCAACTATTTTTGAAAAGTGATTGACCTGTGAAGACTCTTCAAACTGAGGTGGAATACGCTTCTCTTTAGACTTTGTTACCCTCTTGGTTGTCGTAATATTATCTGTATCCGCTGCCGCTAAAAGTTTGATGACTAAAGGTAGTAGCGATATTTTGTTCGAGTTTGGATGCTCAGAAAATACAGTTTCAACGGCGGGTTGAGCGACCTTCTTTTCGTAGCCAATTTGGATTAAGCAATCCAACAGTTCTTGAACAGTAGGCTCCATGGTTTCTATAGCGGATGTCTTATTCGCTTCGACGATTGATTTGTGTAACGACGCTATTTTCACCGCTATGCGAGATGGCGGCAAATCAGCATATTCAGCAATGAGCTCAGGATTTTTCGAGCGTAAAGCGTTCATTATCGAATGAATCGGTTTGAAATCATCTTGATAAACGCGGCGAAATAGTTCGACCGAAATTTCTTCTTTTTTGCTTTTTATCGCTCTTAGTTGAACTTGAATATAAAGCTTAATTGCAATGTCTAAAATCCCTTGAGAGTAATCAAACCAAACATCACTGATTTCAGGCGAGAGTGGGACTGGTGGTTTACTCAGGTACTGATATTTCCATAGTTTTTGGCTGAAATACGTCCATAGATTTTTACTCTCCGAATCGTTATCACTTTGAGTTTTTAGTGGATCCCATTCGTCAAAACCTATGACCCGGCGCGCTAAAGCGAGGGTCGACTCCAATCGTCCTTTTGCTGCCTGTGTACCACTGAATACCACGGGGAGCTTCACTGTGTTAATGAGAGACACTAAAAAACCAATAACAAGGTCTGAATCTTTTGTCTTTGAACGCCAACTTTGAAACTCATCAATAATTAGAATACCAATATTGAATCTCACAACGGCAGCTTGTATTTTTGCTAGCATTGAGTCCAAGCTTTCACGACGCTCTAGCCAGACTGTATCCGGTTTGTTCAGGGCTATGTTAAGAGCGTCGAAGAAGTTTTTGCACAAGACATGAAGACTGCTATTGTGAGGGAAATTGATATACAGATACGTAATCTGCGTAATTCCCAAGGAGTCATGAACAATCACTTGGGGATAGAGGGCTAGTATCTTCTGTTCTGATATCGATTTTCCGGTTCCAGGTTTACCGTATATCGCAGCTGCCACTGGAGCCTTGTAATTGAAAGTGACAAGGTTTGACTGGATGACATTGCCTTGAAGCATATTCTCGTAGTTAGACTGCAACATATGAGCGCTAATCTTTAAACAAGGGTTTCTCGAAATGTATCCTTGCTTAATCTTACTATCGATAAACTCAGCTAGCTCGTAGTGTTGCGGTAGCGCTATGAACATGTTCGATATCGCTGCAATCAATTCCGACGCTCGAGTGTGGGACGGCGAAGAGTGCAGAACAGATGAAGGGTAACAACTGAGTTTATCTATTACTTCTTTAATTTCCCCCAACTTAGGTAAACATTCGATCAGCGGGTTATTTTCATAACTCGGCACGCCTGTTTTCTTGTATACAGCCGTTACACTGCCTTCGATTTTGCTAGTCATCATCAATTCCATTTGTTCCATCGTCGACTTCCTTGTCGTTGTTTAAGTTAAATAATTTGTTTAGTTCGGGATTAGCAAACTCATCCTGAGTTGCCGTGTATCCCTGATATTCATTACCCAAATGGGTATCCTGCTGTTCCACAGGAGAATATTCCATTACAATATTTTTCCGCTCATCTTCTCGAGCTGAATCTCGGTTTTTCGAAATTTCGCGCTTGGTTTGTGCAATTGTCTTTTTATCTAAACGTTTCTTTTCCTTTTTTGCACGTTGACTTATAGCGATAGTTTTTTCTTCAAGCTTACGTTTCTCTTCTTGTGCGATTGCTTGATTGACAACGTTAGTCTCTTTTTTTGTCGCGATACGTTTTTCGACTTGCAGAAATGAATTACCATGAAACGCTCTCGATTTCGTTTTAAGATTACAAGCAACTGGTGGTTGATTTGAATTCGGGACAATGACGTAAACCTGATTAACTTGCATCGGATCATAAAGAATCTGCACGCTTTTTGGTCTAGCAGTGTTATTTTTAATACGTATAAACCAGCCAAGCTTTTCTAGCTCATTAGATGTATAAAACAGTCCTTTGAATCGAATTCCTTCTCGACTTACTGTTGCTTGTCCCCGCGGTAATACCGCGACCTTCATTCTCTCTTCGTCAAAACCCTGAAGGCATCCGGTTCGATTTTCAATACCCCAATTCCAAACATTTATTGGAGTCAGTGGCATATCGTCGGGCATATCTTGCTCGCAGTCATAGCTTGTCATCACATGACAATTATTTCTGACGATTATTTCAGACACTATGATTTCTTGAAGCTCATCAAAGGTCAACGTAGCAGTCAAACGACCATCAATTGCGCCCGATTTTTTTGCGCCAGGTTTTGACGACTTTCCGTCAAAATCGCCTTCGAAGGCATCTTGAATCACACCAAAATGACGCTCAACAACTCCTTTTGCATCCGAGCGTCCGCTGGCTGTATTTTCAATCCGCGTATTGGTCATTTCTGCAAGATGACTTCCGTTTAAACCAAACAACTCTGCTTTGTCGGATATCAGTGCGTCTGGCAATGCGACTCCCGGCCAACTTGAGCACACGCTTTTAGATATATTGTATTTTTCAACAAGGTGAGTTTTATCTTGCAAGGCGGAAAGTAGAGAAATTGTTGCAGTACGAAATGACGGTGAATAAAAGCCGATGTAAAAGCCTACGATTAATCGCGAAAATAAATCAATAACGATATAAAGAATAGGCCGCCCTAGCACTCGGGTTCTATCATGACTACAAACAATATGAACATCGACGACAGTAGCGTCTAATTCATATCGTGCGCCTGGGCCATAAGCAGAAGCTGTAGCTGTTCCATTTAGCGTCCGCATATCTTTCAAGAAAACGCGATTGCCGAATCGCTTACTAGCAGTGTGTTCCACTGAGTAGTAGCTTTTTAAGAAGTGACGTAAGCTTTCGATTGAAGGAATGTTTTCGTCGCTGGTGTAACTATCATCATTTTTGCAATGGGTGACAAAACGTCGATATGTTTTCGTGAGTGAATACTTCTTACCAAGGTAAAAAGTTACGATTACACGATGCATAAACTGCGTGTGTAAATCAGTGCGTATCGCGTTTTCTTTTCTGCCATCGTAACGTTTACGGCCAGGCTTTAATGAAGTGAGATTTCGCTGTTTACCTTTTGCTCCACATTTGTGATAGTGAGTTGAAACCGCTTCGATGCATTGGCCAAACGTCCAATAAGCGCGGAGAATCCGGTAGATTTTTACTTTCGAAATATTTCGTCGCATCATCTCAATAGTAATCAATCGTCCACGTTCTGAAGAATCCAATGCATCTTCAGATTCAACAATAGATTTGATGATCTCGTACCGCTCAGTCATCTCTATATGAGACTTTTCACGAGAATTAAGAGAAGCGGGAAGAGCATGATATTTATGCTCTTCAAGAAGGACTACCTCACCGCTTCTAAAGGAGTATTCAAGCTCATTTGTAGCAAATGGGATCGGAATGCCGTTGTTAGTATCTAGTTCAAATAAAAAGGTGTGAGCTAAATTGACTTTGATTACTCGAAAATTTTTCTCCTGCCATTTTATGACATCATTTTTAACAAAAATGGGGGCTGCTTGGTGCATTAACGCTAGCGAAGACATAATAATTACCTCTGCCTTACGGTGCTAAATTACATTTAAAAACAACGTCGCATGCCCGATTTTCAAAAAAGGGGATACTCATATCAAATTTAGCTAATCGCGTAGCGAACAACAGCCGTAGTTCAGACAGGCTTGTTCCCCCTTGGTTTGCACGTTGTTTGTCAATTTTCGATGCCAGACGAATCAAGTTACTGTCGCAGTTTTGATTGAGAGTGGCTTTCCAGAATTCAGCGAGTTCGTGCTGAGCATCAGTAACAACATCATTCGTCATACCAGGATGCAACCACTTGATATTTTCGACTTTTATTAAGTTTAGTGAATTCTCAGTCAACACTTGAAATGGCACATCGGATGCTTGCCAGAATGCCTGCTCGAGCGCGATAATCTCGCGGACCCGTGGTTTCAGTAATTCACTGGAAGGTTTAACTTGGATTGCTAAAAAGGGGGAATTTGGATCTGAAACAGTCGCTAAAAAATCAGTTGTTAACATCATTTTCTCACCGCGAATTGCGGGATGCTTTGTGCCAATTCTGTCTGCAATTTCTAGTGTAGAATCAAGTGAAAGTGGAAACTGCTCTCGAATATCGATCACACTTTCAGACCACTCAAGTTGCAGAAATACTGATAACTCGAGATCGGATAAGCAATGAACGACTCGCTCTGATGTATGAGAGTAAACCCTGTGAGAACGACCATGCGAGGGGACGTTATAAACCATAAGCCATGGTTTATAATCTCTGCCACGACCTTGGCCTCGACCTTCCTTGAGCCACTTGTCGTATACTTTTGAATTTTGATCATATCTTCCCATGATTCGACCTCTTTACGTTCTGCGCAAAAGATGCGCTAGGGCTTTGTAGTTACTTTTTTAGATAAATTGGATGGGGAAGATATAACCACAGATCTTTCAAAGATCCAAACGCTGTTTTTTCGTAAGTTATTGTTATTTAACAATTATGTTGTGAATTTTAGAGTGTCATATTTTAGTTTGAAATTAAGGCTGTTACGGTTTTATTTCAATTCTCAAAAGTGGTGCTTTTTGTAACTTACTGTTTTTTATACCAACTTGATTTCGGTGATTCATACATTCGCACTTCAAAAAACAAAGCAGAAAGCCCCAGTGTTGAAGAAAAACAGAATTTTTTAGATGATCAAAAAAAGATCGAATTATTTTTTATGAGCATTGAAATTGATGGAAATTAATACAAAAACTTCGAGTTTTAGCTGATTTTTCCAAAAATGATCTAGATAACATCGCCGCTTTAGGGATTAATATTATGCAAAATCACTGTCCAACCGATAAATTTTACCGGCACTTTTAGCATGTCGTAAAATAGCTTTCCAAGTTGAATAAAGCTTTCACACGTTATTGCTTTCATTCGACTAAAGAATTATGGTGATAAAACTTTTTACCTCCTCATACCATTTCTTATGCTTTGTAAAAATATATTGGTGATGCCTTGATAAGAACTATTCAATATATCTACACATATCAGAACAGACAACGCTTTAGTTTTTGAAACGAAGTTTGCTTAAAGGAGGCGCAATTTAATTTAACATTTACTAATAGGCTAACAAGTCAGGCAAACAATCTTTGTGGCGATGTTGTATCCGTGCGATATCTTTAACGATCATCTCATTGCCTGTTAGTATTGCTGCCATCATCGCGGTCATGGTCAACAACCCGTTAGAAGATTTAATAATTTCCTCTACAAGTTGAACCGGATAACCACTACCATGGCGTTGAAGCGCATGAATGCCGCCATGAACATACGAGTTTAATCCTTTCCACTGAACGTCTCTGAATTCACTAAACATAGCCACAGCTTGCGCTGGTGCTTTGCCTTCAAGTGCTCTAATCATCTCAGCATTATTTGGTTTTTGATCAGCACTTTGTGAAAGCTCGCTCAAAGTAGAAAACGTATTATCAACTTTCTGGTCACTCGCGGCATAGAACAACCAAGCTGCTCGCGTAAGTGCTTCGAACTGTGAACGGATAATACATATGGCAGAGGTATAATTTCCGCACATGGCTAGTTGTCGCAAACTATTGGAATGCTCTAATGCGACCATACACATAATCCAACTCGCATGGAGGCGCTTGCTATCATCGAAGGGTCCATATTCAAAAATACGGCTAAATTCGCTACTGAGCGCTTCTGAGTTTTCTAATAGTGCATCAATCATTTTGTATCTTCATTTAAAAATTTATCTTAATAATACTCTAGGTTTCGACCACACCATCTAAGCTTTTAATTGAGTCTTTTCGCCCAATGGTTCCTCTATGTTTGTGGGGTTCAATGTGCCTTAGCCAATAAATATTTGCCGTACTAAATTGGTTTAAGTCAGTAGACTCAGAATCGATTTGTAGAAAGTCATTTGCAATCAAAAAAGACAACGCAGGTTTAATATCATTTCGTTGGATCGCTGCGTATTGGGTAATTTTTTCATACCCAAGCTTTGTATACCCAATCTGACTATCCCTAAATGCAACAATAACTAAATATAGCTTGAGAGCGTTTAATTCTACTTTGCTTCTCAATTTGAATGACTCAAAAACTTTGACCTTTGAAAGCTTTTTATCGTAAAGCCCTTTAGCTGGCAACTTACCCCATCGTGCTCCATCGGCAAGACCTATTATTGTGAAGATATTAGGCCTCTTATTAGTACTCACCTTTATGAGTGAAAGGCTCTCAAGAACTCTAATTCCATTAGAGACCTTCGTTCTACTTATGCCCAACAATTCTGTAAGTTTATCATAAGACATCTGGGTATCACCCAACCGCCCATTCGCTAAACTGTCTTTGTCGCTAGCATGGTGAGACAAAACTATAAGTAACATAAGAGCAGCAATGTAATCAGACTTCGCTTCTCCACTCCATTTCATTTCACGTAGCGGTGAATTATCGGCATCTAAAAACCTAACACTGGGTATTTTTGTCCATTCAAGCATTACTTACTCTCCTTAGCTTTGGCTGGTTCCAATACTTTTACCACTATTCGCAATGCACAAAACACTACTATCAGCGACAAAACTACTATTAATAGCGCAAGATGTTCCGTCGGTAGACTTAATATTGATTTGAATAAACTAGTTAACTCACTCATCTGATGTTCCTAATACTATTGATTAGGCTCTTTTTTAACGAAGTTTACATACTATTTCTAGAGACAGTATGTTATCATTATGTCGAAATTTGAAACTTAATCTTTATTTTTCAATATCTTGAGTGAGAAAGTAGAGTCCATATAATAACCCATTAGAGTCCATAGATAGGTGGGTTTTATATGATTATGTCCTCAACCCTCTTGCTTTCTATTCTTCTTAAAATTCTCAGCCTGCATAAATATCTCTTGGTATACCTCGTCCCGGCTTACAGGCGGATATTTAAATTTGGCTAGCAACATTATTAGGTCAACCTTTAACTCAGCTTTAATGTCGTCACGTTGACTCCAGTCGGTGTATTTGGCTTTGTCGTCTACTACCTCTTTGACTGCTCTGGCGAGTTCTAATAACTGGTCTTCGGGGTAGTTGAAGTCGTATTTTGCTGCCAAGCGTTTCAGGATGTCGTAAAAGGCTTTTTCTTCAAAGCTGATTTCTAGGTCGTCGTGTGCGCCGTATTCCTCGCGCAAGTCGTCCATCATTTTGATTAGCTCATCCGAAAAGTCTTCTAGTACACCACTTACCAGCACATCATCTTCTTTGCGTTCGTTGTATTTATCTACTAAAGCTTTAAAGCGCTGACTAAAGTCGGTGCCTTGCGCTAAGTTGACCTTTTTCATGTCGCCTATGGCTTTTGCCAGCAATTTTTGCAGCATCATGATCTTGGTGTTGGGTTGCTTCATTTTGCTGATCTTGTTGATGTAGTCTTCATCAAAAATGTCTATCTCGCCTTGGGAGTCATCCATTTTTAAGATCTCTTCTACACCATCACTTTTAAGCGCTTCAGAAATCATTTCGCGTACTTTGGCGTTCATTTGGGCTGTGTCTGGAGCTTCACCTTTGGTTAGCTTGTAGATGATAGAGCGAACGGCCAAGTAAAAATGGATTTTATCTCGCTCTAACTGACTTAATTTTTCACTACCGCAGCAGATGTCGTAGGCGGCCTTTAAACGTTTTACTAGCGCCATAAAGCGCTTTTCGCGCTTACCTAGTTGTAAAACAAATTCTGAGGCTTGGTTTAGGCAATTAAGCTGGGCCAGCGGCTCGCCCGTAAAGTAGCTTGTGGAGTCAAAGGTATGAAACACATCTGTAAGTAAGGCCAAATGGTCTTTCACCGTTATCACCGATTGATTGATGTCTTCAAAATTGGTTTCGTCGGTTTTACTAAATTGCGCTAAGGCTTTGTTCATGGCTGATTTAATGCCGATGTAATCCACCACTAAGCCTTTGTGCTTGCCTGCAAACTTGCGATTGACCCGCGAAATAGTCTGAATAAGGTTGTGCTTTTGCAGCGGCTTGTCGATGTAGATGGTATCCAAAAACGGTACATCAAAGCCTGTCAGCCACATATCCACTACTATGGCGATTTTAAAGTTGGAATGCTCAATCTTAAATTGTCTGTCTAACTCTTTGCGATAGTCTTTGCTGCCAAGTAGGTCAAACATTTCCTGTGGGTCGTCTTTACCACGGGTAATTACCAGCTTTACCTGCTCTATTGGCATGCCTACCTTACCTGCTTTGATAGCAAGGGCTTTTTCATCAGCAGATAGATTGTTGGCGTGCTCTGACTCTTTTACTTCAAACCATTCTGGCCGCAGCGCTTTTATCTCTATATAAAAGGCATACGCAATGTCGCGAGAACTACACACAAACATGGCTTTGCCGCAAATGGTGGTGCCTTCGTCAATTCGGGTTTCGTAGTGCTTCACAAAATCTGCCGCAAGCGCCCGTAAACGATCCGGGTCACCCAAAATAGAATTCATTTTGGTGGTGGCTTTTTTGCTTTCTTCTATTTGGTGTTCGTTGCTACCGTTTTGCTCACACTTTTTGTAATAAGCTTCGATTTCATCAAGCTTGCTACTATTAAGCACGACCTTTGCGGCGCGGCCTTCGTACACAATGCGAACAGTAATTTCGTCTTTTACAGATTCAGTCATAGTATAACTATCAACTACTTGGCCAAATACATCTAAGGTCGCGTCTATAGGTGTACCCGTAAAGCCCACATAGGTGGCATTGGGCAGTGAGTCATGTAAATACTTGGCAAAGCCGTAGGTGCGTTTTACGCCTTGTTCAGTGATACGTAGCTTTTGATCTAAGTTAATTTGACTGCGATGGGCTTCGTCCGAAATACAAATAACATTGCTACGTTCGGTTAATAACTGCGTATCTTCGGTAAACTTATGAATAGTCGTTAAAAATACCCCGCCACTGTTACGGCCTTTGAGTAACTGACGCAACTCAGCGCGACTCTCCACACTCACAATATGATCATCACCAATATAGGTTTTAGCATTGGCGAATTGATTGGCTAGCTGGTCATCTAAGTCGGTACGGTCGGTAACTAACACAATGGTGGGGCTTTCAAACTCCACGCTTTTCATCAACAAGCGCGATAAAAACTGCATGGTAAAACTTTTACCACAGCCAGTAGCCCCAAAATAAGTACCACCTTTACCGTCACGTTTTTCATCGTCTGCACCAGCCACGCCTGTTGGCAACTTACGATGCTGTTTTATATTCTCGAATAACTTTCTGGCGGCGTAATACTGCGGGTAACGGCAAGTGATTTTCACCTCACCTTTGGTTTTATCGGGGAAGTAAATAAAGTTACGTAATACGTCACACAAACGGCTTTTATCAAACAGCCCTTGCAACATAGTATGCAGCGAATTAATGCCCTCTTCGGCCATAGGTTCGTTGCCTGTTACTTTGCGCCAAGCGTAATAAAAGTCGTAACCCGCAAACACAGTACCCATTTTGTTGTTTACGCCATCACTAATCACGCACAGCGCATTAAACACAAACAACTGGGGAATATCACGGCGATAGCGAGTGGTTAGCTGTATATAGGCATCATGAATGCTGGCCTGCTCTTCGCGTATGGCGCTTTTAAATTCAAACACCACCACAGGTAAACCATTAATATAGATAATGCCATCTGGAATACGCTTAGGGTAATCAGGGTTTAAACTATCGATTTCGAGCTGATTCATTACCTTATAGATATTGTTATCACAATAACCGGGACTAACCTCTTGTACTTGGCCACCCACAGCTACCTCAGCCGATTGTAAGGTACTGCGTACACCATCATAATCAATTAGTTGAATGTACAAATCTTTCTTGGAAGGCTCACCAGCAAAAGCTTCACGCTTTAATAAAAAGCCATCGCTTAGCCACTTGCAAAAAGTTTTGTTGCTCTCGTATAAGTCGCTAGCAGGTAAGGTTTCGAGCTGTTTAACAATGCTATCAATTTCGCCGCTAGTAATGTCTTCTTTGGTGTATTTAGTAGATAGGTACTGGCGAAGATCTGCTTTAATCAAAACCTCGTCGCCGCTATTCCGCACTAATTGGTCACCCTTTAAGTAAGGATAGCCCTGTTCAGTTAAGAGCTGAATAATGGCAAGTTCGAGTTTTTCTTCCGTGAATTTCATAAGTTCCTTTTACGTACTATTAGGCGTCATTACCTATAGCTGCAAGCAATTCTAATTTTAATACTTCTGGATACTCATCATCCATAATCAAAGACGTTATTAGTCTTTGAAGTAATTCTTTATCCACTTTATTTTCTGCAACCCAAACAACGATATTTTCCATTTCTAAAGCAAATTTTTGAACACAAAAGTCGTAACCATTGATTTCCAAAAAGTAAGCTCCTAAAACGAGACTGGAGCGTTTGTTGCCATCATTAAACGCATGAAATTTATTTATTGAGAAAACCAAGTGGGTCAGCTTATCTTCGAAACAGGGGTAATAAAGGTCATTTTGAATGTGTTCCAAGACACTATCTAATCGACCAATATCTTTTGTTCCGGAAAATCCACCTGAGGTTTCGATAATCCAATCATGAACTTCAATTGCATGCAAAGCATCAAAGTATAGAAAACTAAATCCCATACTATCTATCCTTCAAGCGCTTAAGCATTGCCATTGTTTTTTCATCTGATAGTTGCTCTTCTAAGCTTTTGGTTTTTTCACCCAAAAAGCGTTCGAAGTCACCAGCAGGTACAGATTGTATATAATGTTCTAGTTTTTCATGTAGCGCATCTCTAAAGCCTAAATCTCGGCTAGCCATTCTTATACGGGCATCCTCAATAGCTGGCTTTAAAAACGGATTTTGTTCCGCATCATGTAATATGTTATCCAACTCCCCAGGTGATAGTTTACGACCCAGTTTTTCAGATTCGGATTGCATTTGTACCGCTAAACCATGCTCAAAACTAGCAATAGCCTTTAAGACCTCTGCATACATGGTATCTCTTGTTTTTTCCTTATCGGCTAATTTTAGTACTTTTTTGTATTCAATAGCATTTTCTAGAAAAACAGCTTTATAAATTTTATCAGTGTAAACAGCATACTTATGATTACCCATTTGCAGATAGTCACGCAAAGCATCAGTGAATTGTTTACGATAACTGTCTTCCTGATATGCAGCAGGCAAATAATCTTGATCTCGTTGATTAATGTACTTTGTCTTGCCACCAGATTTTTCAGCTATGACATCGATTACGATGTCTAACATTCGGCTACGAATTGCTTTAGCTCTATCACTTTCCGTGACTAGCATCGCAATATTTAAAAGCGCTCGAAAAGTAAACACCCCTAAGCTTGGCGACTTAGGATTTATGTCGACGACATTAGTGTCGCCAACATACATTTTTTTCAGTGATTTCAAGGCCTGCCCCCTAAGGATCCTATAACCACTAACTTTCAATTCATCGCCATGACTGTTCAAATATCGATCAACAGTCCTTTCATCTATAGCTAATATTTCAGAAACTTGGTCTTTCGTGAACAAAGTTTCATTTTCAAGAGCTATTCCTCCTAACGCGAGGTTATCCTCTAACTTGGATAGTGCGTATGGATTATTCAGCACATTATTTCGCGCTACAGGAGACTCAGTTAAATCCGTATTCATAGTCATCCTCCCTTAGAAGTTATTATTAAATGAGGTTCAGGCAAACGTTTCAAGGTTTAACATCCTTTTCAAGTCGTTATCTCACCTGAGATGAGTTTTGGTAATAGTAGGTCACGTAGATTAGCTAATGATTTTGTTTCTTCATTGTTAATTGTCATCCTAGTAAACATAGGTGCAACGATAGTTTGAAAAGTATTAAGAACGTTCTCAGTTGTTGGCAAAGCTAAAAAATACGCGCTAAAACAAGCATTCTGAACACGCTGCCTGCCCGAAGATCCAACCATACTTTGCATACAATGGTTTCTGAAATTTTCATCACGAGCCAAACAACTAATAAATGGTGTTCCAAGCCCCCCTTTCCTTCGCATTACTATAAACTCAGTTGAGCCAAATCCAATCTCATTATCTTCATCCATAAAATCTACAATCCCAGTTTTACCATTTTGTAAACATGGCGTTATTCGAGCTAAAAGGACATCACCTTGCTGAAATTTAGCACCGCCAGTATAGTTTTTTTCAATTACATCCATTATGCCGTAACCAGAAGTTGGTAAGGCTTTCATATCAGCAAACTTGGCCAAAGTTCCTTTAGGTAAAGAAACTCTTGGATTTATATTAATACACTCATCAACAGATTTAGTTTGCCACCCCTTAGGTACCCAACCATTAATACCAATTGATGCTTCATCAGTATGTTCGAGTTCGCTAGGGAATAGGCGTTGGGTGGCTTCGGGAAGTGGTTGGATGTTGGGGTTTTGTTTTTGCAGGGCGTGGGCTTTTTTGCGTATCTCGACGCGGTGTTGTAGTGCGTCGGGTATTTCATTGCCTGCTGCAAGGGCGTTGTCGATAACCGGATCAAAATCCACAAACCAGCTTTTAAACAGCGTCTGTGCCATTTTTTCGAGGGTTTGGTTGGTTTTTCTATTGTTCTCGATTTTCCCATCCAACGTTTTCAACATAAACGCCACAGATTCTTGTACAGGTAAATCTGGAAAATTCAGAATTACCTCACGTAGCTCAGATTGTTTAATTCCTTTTACTGTCGTCCCTGTTCCTCGGCCATCTAGTTGATGTTGAGTATCGTTTGATTGTAATAGGTATTTTAGATAATCATTATTCAATAATCCCTTCTTACCACGAAGAGTTATTACCCTTTGAGCAAGCGCTATCTTACGGTCGTCTAATTGCGCTACTTCGCCAAGCGGGGCTTCAGTAGTCAGGACAATATCGCCAGCCTTTGGAATTCCTCTTCTCATCCACGAATCATAATCACCTTCAGCAATAAATTCGTTTACATCTTGAATTCGGCCGTTTTTAATTATTTTTGCTGTGATTAGAGGAATGCCTGAGTCAGTCTTTTTAGGTGTTTTGCCCCTGTAATCAATTATTGCATCCATACAATCTTCTAGCCGATAAGAATGTAAGTTACTCACCATAACCCAACTCCATCAAATTTTGGCGAATTGCCTTATCTAATTCTTCCCCTTCAGCCATTTGCCTGAATAAGGTTTGGCTTAGTTCAGCCATCTTAGTTTCAAAAGGTACACCATCATCTGCAATATCTGCTGCGCCTACATAGCGCCCCGGCGTGAGCACATAGTCATTGGCTTTGATATCGTCGAGGGATGCAGATTTACAGTAGCCAGCCACATCTGTGTATGCGCCATCTTTATCTTTCTCTTGATTAGGAGAACGCCACGCATGGTAGGTTTGGGCGATATGAGCAATGTCATCGGTGGTGAGTTCTTTGTTTACACGGCTGATCATCGATCCCATTTCACGGGCATCAATAAACAGGGTTTCGCCTTGGCGGTTGCGTCTTTTAGCAAAATCTTCGCTGGCATCTACCGCTTTTTTGTTTTTGCTGATAAACCATAAACACACCGGGATTTGTGTGGTGTAGAACAACTGGCCGGGCAAGGCAATCATGCAATCGACTAAATCTTTGTCGATAATCTTTTTGCGGATTTCGCCTTCACCACTGGTGTTGGAACTCATAGAGCCGTTGGCCAATACAAATCCGGCTGTGCCATGCTCGCTAAGCTTAGAAATCATATGCATGATCCACGCATAGTTTGCATTACCTGTTGGCGGCACATCAAAGCCTGCCCAGCGCGGATCATCGACTAATTCGTTTTCACCGCGCCATTGCTTTTGGTTAAAGGGCGGATTGGCCATAATAAAGTCGGCTTTTAAGTCGGGATGCTGATCTTTAAAAAAGGTGTCTCCTGCGACTTCGCCTAAATTAGCCGAGATACCGCGCACCGCAAGGTTCATCTTGGCCAGTTTGTAGGTGGTGTTGGTGTATTCCTGCCCATAGATGGAAATGTCTTTTTTATTGCCTTTGTGGCTATCGATAAACTTGAGCGACTGCACAAACATGCCACCGCTTCCGCAACACGGATCGTAGATCTTACCTTTATAAGGCTCAATCATTTCGGCTATTAAACTAACGATGGATTTAGGCGTGTAGAACTCTCCTCCACCTTTGCCTTCACTGGCGGCAAACTTACCTAAAAAATACTCATAAACTCGGCCAACTAAGTCTTCCTCACTTTTTATGTCATCAGAGCCGCATTCGTTGGCACTGCTCTTAGAGGTATAAGTATCGATGTTATTAATAGTATCGATTAACGAAGCAAGCTTACTGCTAACTAACCCCAAACGGGAAAAGTAGTTGTCGGGCAACGCACCTTTTAATGAAGGGTTGTTCTTTTCTACAGTATGCAGCGCAGTGTCGATTTTGACGGCAATATCATCTTGCTTCATCTGCTGCTGAATATATGACCAACGGGCTTGCTCAGGCAAAAAGAACACATTGTCTTTGGCGTAAAACTCGATTTGCTCAACATAGTCACCCATACCCTGCTCTACCAGACTTTTACGCTGTGCTTCAAACTTGTCACTGATAAATTTTAAGAAAATAAGGCTGAGTACCACATGCTTGTACTCGGAAGATTCGACACTGCCACGAAGTTTATTGGCGGTATCCCATAAGTTTTGTTCGAAACTGGTGGTGGGACTGATTTTACTATTAGTTGCCATTAATACGGTAATTCCTTAACTGGCTGAATTTATTTTAATTAAGACTCTAGGGATAGTCCTTTACCCAATACTCCGCTATTTTTCTACTTTGTACAAACATGAAGTATCAGCTCTATATTTCGACTCATCTACGGTTTTTAAGTATCTCAAAAGTTGCGGTTGTCTCCCATTGTGAACCTTATTGTTTGTGCTCCTTAAAAAACAAAACCCGCTTTAAAAGCGGGTTCCAAAAAACTTATGTCAGTTTCAAACTTTAATTGCAAGTTTCAAACTTTAATTCTAAGTTTCAAACTTTAATTAGAACGCACAAGCACACAAACTACCTATTTACTCTTACTCAACTGTTACGC